>Ga0160436_1000279_pt1 | contig 23287 bp, 18 predicted proteins | sample HID1973M_E0MG_FD_108264 | JGI IMG/M metagenome (GOLD analysis project Ga0160436, IMG submission 108264) | Enriched mosquito-associated microbial communities from UW Madison campus, WI, USA - HID1973M_E0 MG | ecosystem: Host-associated > Arthropoda: Insects > Digestive system > Unclassified ...
GCCGGCCAGCGGCCCTGCGGGATAGGTGACGCCTTTGGGAATGCCGGCACGGTACTCACCGATCACCTTGCCGCGCGGATCGAACTCCAGCAGACCGCCCGGCGTCTGCAGCGTCGGGGTCATGGTCGAGCGCGGGAACTTGGCCGCATCCTGGGCGATGCCGTCCATCTTGCCGATGGTGTATTCGCCCAGCACCGAATGGTTGCCGTTGATGCGGCCCTTGTAGCCCATCTGGCTGACGATGAGGTTGCCGTTGGGCAGGATCTTCACGTCGTCGACGGCACTGGTGTATTGCAGCGCGCGACTGCCGACCGCCAAGCCGCAGATGTTGTCGGTGGGCGGCGCGCCCTTCCAGCTCATCGGATGCACTGCGCTCGGCGCGGTGCCGGCCACCGGCTTGATGTGCATCGGGTCGGTGACGTCGCAGGCGAAGACGTTGGAGCTCATCAAACCGCCCAGGTACAGATACTTCCGGCCGTTGGCCGGATCGGTGTAGAGCTCGGCATTGAAGTGATGGGCTTCGTTGAGCGTGGACGAAGGAATGCCCAGGCCACCGTCGAGCGCATCACCCATGCCGGCGGGCGATTGGCTGTTCAAGCGCTGGGCGAGGTTGTCGACCACGTTTTCGGTTTCGGCGAGCAGGTGCTGGCCGAAGATGGCCGGCATCAATGCCGTGTTGACGACCTGGCCATAGCTCGGCGAGCCCTTGGTGGCGTCGACCACGGCCAGGAAGTCGGGCTGGCCGTAGACGCCGTCGTCGAGCACGCGGTCGCCGCTCCAGACCAGCAGATAGTCTTTTGCCTGCGCGGTGGTGGTGAACGACGCGCACAGCAGTGCCGTGGCCAGCGCGACGCGCCGGCCCTTGTCGGGTATGCAACTCATGAAGGAATCCTCGTTGGGGAGGTTGGCCCGGCATCGCCGGAGCCGGCGCGGTACGACCGCGCCGTGGGAATCAACGCTTGGGCAGGTCGCAACTGCGGCAGGTGCGGATGCCGAACAGGCGGTACAGCGGGCAGAAATTGATCAACGCGGTGACGATGAGCACCGCCCCGATCCAGCCCCATGGGGTCTTGGGTCCGACAAATACCATCGCGAGCAATGCGATACCAACAACCAGCCTCAGCACGCGATCAACGCTGCCGATGTTTCGATTGAACATGGAGTTACTCCTGTAGTGGGCCGCCGGCTTTGGCCGCCTGTGCGCGAGGGCGTGGGCGGACTGCCGGAACGACAGTGGCCCTGCCAGCGCCGGCGTGCCTGGAGCACAGCGGGGGCGGGAACGGTCGCATCCTGAAGCGCGCTTGTCGTCGCGGGCTGGTAGTGGATTCGCCGTTCCGCACTATTTTTAGGAGTCTTCTCAGTCGACGGCCGGGGTAAGCCTGTATTGGGATGCAGATCCGTCGCAGTTGGAGCCGCGCATTCGTCAGATTGCGATCTTTTCGATCAACGTTGCTGCGCGCGGGTGGGCCACCTGCGCCTCGGCCAATGCGCGACCGACCAGGATGACCCCGGGTGCCCCGTCATCTTGCTGTCCCCACAGGTCCTGCAGCCCCGCCAGCGTGGTGAGGTGGACGCGTTGGCTGCCGCGGCTGGCATCGCAGACCAGCGCGGCCGGGGTGTCGCCAGGCAGCACTGCTTGCAGGGATCGGGCAATCGCACCGATACGGCGCACGCCCATGTAGATCGCCAGCGTGGTGCCGACGGCGGCCAGCGACGCCCAGTCGGGCTCGCCGCCATCGTGGGTGTGGGCGGTGACGAAGGTGACACCGTGGCAGTGATCGCGATGAGTCAGCGAGACGTTCAGCGCGGCCGCTGCCGCGAAGGCGGAGCTGACACCGTTGATGATGCGCACGCCGACGCCGGCGCGGCGCAGGAAAGCGATCTCTTCACCGGCGCGGCCGAACAGCAATGCCTCGCCCCCCTTCACTCGCACCACGCGCAAGCCCTGCAACGCATAGCGGCGCATCAGCCGGCAGATGAACTGCTGCGGCGTGGAGCGGCAACCGCCGCGCTTGCCGACGTGGATGACCCGCGCCTGTGGAGCGAGCGCGACGATCTGCGGGTCGACCAGCTCATCGAGCAAGAGCACTTGCGCGGCCGCCAATGCCTTCACCGCGCCGAGGGTGAGCAAGTCCAGGTCGCCGGGCCCCGCAGACAGCAGCACGACGTCGGGTGATGCGGGGGCAGTCAGAGGCATGGCGAAGGGCTCCGGCGGGTTCGAGGGGATCACGATGTCGGCGACGAGGCGGATTGCGGCAGCGCGGCGCGACGGCACATCTGCACCAGCTGCGGCACGCATGAGCCGCACACGCTGCCGCAGCCCAGGCGTTGCTTGAGTGCGCCCACGTCGGCACCGCGCGCAATCTCGGTCTGGATGGCCGAAGTCGACACCTGTTTGCAGTTGCAGACCATCGGATCGCGCAACGCTACTGCCGCGTTCGGTGCGAAGACCGCCAGCCTCTGACGCTCCCATGCGCCGCCGGCGATGGCGCGCTCCAGCAGCGACTGGCTGGAGGTGCTGGGTTGTGGATCGGTAAGCAGCAATCCATCGATGAAGTCCGCATCGGCCTCACGACGCCAGCCGACCCGACGCAGCACACCGCGGCGCGCATCCTGGTACTCCAGCAGATCGGGCGCGGCCGGCAGCGCGAGCGCGGCTTCCAGCCGGGCCTGCCAGTCCTCTGCCGGACGCTGCGCGCAAGCAGCACGCAGCACGACCCAGTCTTTGCCAACGTCGGCACCGGGCTCCGCATGCAGGACGAGACTGGCGAACCCGCAATCGCGCAGCAAGGGCTGCAAGGCCTGTCGCAAAGCGAGTGCGTCGCCACGCCGGGCAGCGAGCAGATGCCAGCCAAATTCGGCTGACTCAACGCGTACGGCGGCGTGCTTGAGCTCGGGTTGCTGCGATATCGCATCGGTCGCGGAGGTGCTGACTTCGTTGATGCCACCGCTGGCAAGCTGCTGCCCGCTCCAATGCATCGCGGCGAACACGCAGCCAGAGCGCACTTCATCGGATAGCTCCAGCGGTAACACCAGCGCGCCGCGCTTGCTGCTGACCTGGACCAGCGCGCCCGCACGCAGTCCACGCCGCGCCGCATCCTCCGGATGCATGCGCAAGGTCGGCTCGGGACTATGCGCATAGGCCTGTGCGCTACGACCGCTGCGCGACATGCCATGCCACTGGTCACGCAGACGACCCGTCAACAGTCGCAACGGAAAGCGTGCCGACGTCACTTCGGCTACCGGCCGGTAGGTTGTGGCATGGAAGCGTGCGCGCCCACTGGCTGTGGCGAACACTCCGTGTTCGTAGCGACGTGCCTGGCCATGGCTCGCGCCGGCCGGAAACGGCCATTGCTGCGGTCCGTCGCGCTCCAGGCGTCGATAGTCGAGCCCGCTCATGTCCAGGTCGCGGCCACGGGTGAGCCGGGCATGTTCATCGAAGATCTGCGCGGGCGTGTCGAAGCAGAACAGCGACGGTGTCCCTGCAGGTGCCAGCTGCGCTTCGATCCGGCGCGCGACTTCCAGCGCGATCCAGCTATCCGGACGCGCCTGGCCCGGCGGCGTAACCGCAGCGCGTACCCGGGTGATGCGGCGCTCGGAGTTGGTGACAGTGCCTTCTTTCTCGCCCCAGGTGGTTGCCGGCAGCAGCGCGTCGGCGTAAGGGACAGTGTCCACTTCGGCGAAGGCTTCCTGCACGACCACGTACTCGGCCGCTTGCAGTGCCTCGCGTACGCGTTCGATGTCGGGCATGGAGTGGACCGGATTGGTACAGGCGATCCAGACCGCCTTGATACGGCCTTCGCGCAATCCATCGAACAACGACACCGCCGCATTCCCCGGCCGCGCCGACAAACGACCCGGCGACAGGCCCCATTGCCGCTCCAGATCGGCACGATCACTTTCGCTGCCGATCTCGCGATGCGCCGCCAGCATCGTCGCCATGCCGCCGACCTCGCGCCCGCCCATCGCGTTGGGCTGGCCGGTCAGCGAGAACGGTCCGGCGCCAGGCCGACCGACCTGGCCGGTCGCCAGATGCAGGTTGATCAGCGCGAGGTTCTTGTCGGTGCCGTGCGCGGACTGGTTCAGCCCCATGCAGTACAACGACAACAGCGCGGGACTGTCGCCGATCCATTCCGCCGCCTGCAGCAAGTCCTCCAGCGCGATACCGCAAAGGTCGGCCGCGACGCGCGGGGTGTAGTCGCGCAACAGCCGCTTGAGGGCGTCGAAGTCCTCGCAGTGATCTTCAATGAAGCGCGTGTCGAGGCGACCCTCCCAGACCAGGTGATGCAGGATCCCGTTGAATAGCGCCACATCGGTTCCGGGCTGGATGGCCAGGTGCAGATCGGCCATCGCCGCGGTGTCGGTGCGGCGCGGGTCGACCACGATCCAGCGGATCTGCGGATGCTGTTGCCGGGCTTTTTCAAGGCGCCGGAACAGTACCGGATGCGCATAGGCCATGTTGCTGCCGGCGAACAGCACCGTGCGCGCCGCTTCCAGGTCTTCATAACAGGTCGGCGGTCCATCGGCGCCGAACGCCAGCTTGTACGCCGACACCGCGCTCGACATGCACAGCCGCGAGTTGGTGTCGATGTTGTTGGTGCCGATCAGCCCTTTGGCGAGCTTGTTGAAGACGTAGTAGTCCTCGGTGAGCAGCTGCCCGGACAGATAGAAGGCGACCGAGTCCGGACCGTGTTGGCGCACGATCGCCGCCAGGCGCGAGGCGACCGTGTCCAGCGCCTGTGACCATTCGACCGCTTGGCGCGCATCTGCGCGGCGGCTGCGCAGCTCCGGTGCCAGCAACCGCCCGGCATGCCCGGCGATGCTCTGCGGCAATGCGCGTCCCTTGCTGCACAGCTGGCCTTTGTTGGCCGGGTGGTCGGGGTCGCCATCGACGCCGACGATATGCGTGCCCTGTGGGTCATCGCGAGTGTGGATCAATACGCCACAGCCAACGCCGCAGTAGCAGCAGGTCGAACGCACGGTGCGCGCGGCGGGCACCGATTGCGCCGGCGCGGTCTGCAGTGCGCCGGCCATGGCCTCACTCATGCGTCGGCCTCGGCGAGCTCGGCCGGCGCGGTCATCGGCTGCGGCACGATCCACACCGCGCCCTCCTCGACCTTGACCGGATAGCGCGGCGTGCAACCCACATCCGGCGCGCAGGCCAGGCCCTTGTCGAGCGCGATCAGCCAGCCGTGCAGCGGGCAGGTCACGTGGTCGCCAGCGACAATCCCCTGCGAGAGCGGGCCGCCCTTGTGCGGGCAGCGGTCATGCAGCGCGAACACCCGGTCCGCGTCGGTGCGGAACAGGGCGATCGGCGCCAGGCCGTCCAGTTCCAGCACGCGCGCGCCGGCCCGCGGCAGATCGTCGAGTGCGCACACCCGTACCCATGCTTCGCGCGGGCTCATGCGCCGGCCTCCGCGTCGGCGGCCTGCGGCGCAATGCGCAAAGGCTCGTACTCGCTGCGCTGCTTGCCGGCGATGCGGGCTTCCCATGGGTCCTGCAGGCCTTCGAGCGAATACAACAGGCGCTCGTACAGCGCGCGCCGGCTTTCCGCGTCGTCGACCACGCGTTGGCGCACATGGTCCAGGCCGACCCGCTCGATATAGTGCACGGTGCGATCCAGGTAATACGCTTCCTCGCGATACAGCTGCAAGAAGGCACCGACATGCTCGCGTACTGCCTCGGCATCACGCACCTTGGCCAGGAATCGCGCGACCTCGGTCTTGATGCCGCCGTTGCCGCCGACATGGATTTCCCAGCCCGACTCGACCGCGATGATGCCGACGTCCTTGATGCCCGATTCGGCGCAGTTGCGCGGGCAGCCTGACACCGCCAACTTCACTTTGTGCGGGCTCCACATGTTGGCCAGCATCGTCTCCAGCTCGATGCCCATCTGCGTGCTGTTCTGGGTGCCGAATCGGCAAAACTCACTGCCGACGCAGGTCTTCACCGTGCGGATGGACTTGCCGTAGGCGTGGCCGGATTTCATCCCCAGGTCGCGCCAGACGTCGACCAGGTCCTGCTTCTTCACTCCCAGCAGGTCGATGCGCTGGCCGCCGGTGACCTTGACCATCGGCACCTGATAACGGTCGGCGACATCGGCAATGCGGCGCAGTTCGGCAGCATTGGTCACCCCGCCCTTCATCTGCGGAATGACCGAGAAGGTGCCGTCCTTCTGGATGTTGGCGTGGACGCGTTCGTTGACGAAGCGCGACTGCGGGTCATCGACCGCCTCGTGCGGCCAACTCGACAGCATGTAGTAGTTCAACGCCGGCCGGCAGGTCGCGCAGCCATTGGGCGTGCGCCATTCCAGGAAGGCGTAGGCCTGCGCATGGCTGAGCAGGCGATGTTCGCGCACGGCCTTGCGCACCTCGCCGTGACTGAGATCGGTGCAGCCGCATACCGCCTTGGTCTTCGGCGTTTCCTGGAAGTTGGAACCCAGGCAGTTCATCAGCAACTGCTCGACCAGGCCGGTGCACGAGCCGCAGGAACTGGCGGCCTTGGTGTGCTTCTTGACCTCATCGACGGTAAACAGGCCCTGCTCGGTGATGGCCTTGACGATGGTGCCCTTGCACACGCCATTGCAGCCGCACACCTCATCGCTGGCGGCCATCGCACTGGCGCGGTCCTGGCCGGCGGTGCCGGCATCGCCCAGCGCGTTTTCGCCGAAGATCAGTTGCTCGCGCAGCGCCTGCAGTGGCGTGCCGTCCCGCAGCAGCTTGATGTACCAGCCGCCATCGCCGGTGTCGCCGTACAGACAGGCGCCGATCAGACGGTCTTCGCGGATCACCAGCTTCTTGTATACCCCGCCAGCCGGATCCGACAGCACGATTTCCTCGCTGTCCTCGCCGCCCATGAATTCGCCGGCCGAGAACAGATCGATGCCAGTTACCTTCAACTTGGTCGACGGTACTGAGCCGCGATAGATGCCGATGCCGAACTGGGCCAGGTGGTTCGCACAGACCTTGGCTTGCTCGAACAATGGTGCCACCAGGCCGTACGCGACGCCGCGATGGTTTGCGCACTCGCCTACCGCATAGATGCGTGGGTCGAAACTCTGCAGGCTGTCATTGACCACGATGCCGCGCGAGCAGTGGATGCCGGCCTCTTCGGCCAGCCGCGTGTTGGGACGGATGCCGGCCGCCATCACCACGAGGTCGGCCGGGAGTTCGTCGCCATCGGCTAGGCGCACGCCAACGACTTCGCCCTGGTCATTTCCAAGCACTGCGGCAGTAGAGGCTTGCAGGCGGAAACGCAGGCCGCGTTCGCGCAGGGACTTCTCCAGCAAAGCGCCAGCCACCGGATCGAGCTGGCGCTCCAGTAGCCAGCCGGCCAGGTGCACGACGGTCACGTCCATGCCGCGCTGGGCCAGTCCGTTGGCCGCCTCAAGGCCGAGCAGGCCGCCGCCGATCACCACCGCATGCCCCTTGTGGCGCGCGGTGTCGATCATGGTGCGGGTGTCCTGGATATCGCGGTAACCGATGACACCGCGCAGGTCCTTGCCTGGCACCGGCAACACGAACGGCAGCGAACCGGTGGCGATGAGCAGGCGGTCGTACTCGGCCTCGGTGCCGTCGGCGGCGATCACTCGGCGGCGTACGCGATCGATCCGCACGACCTCGCTGTTGAGGTGCAGGCGAATGCCGTTGTCGCGATACCACGACAGCGGATTGAGCACGATGTCATCGAATTCCTGCTCGCCGGCCAGCACCGGCGACAACAGGATGCGGTTGTAGTTGGGATGCGGCTCGGCACCGAACACGGTGATGTCGTACATGCCCGGCATGAGCTTGAGCAGCTCCTCAACCGTGCGGATGCCCGCCATGCCATTGCCGATCACGACCAGCTTGGGTTGCTTCATCTGTTGTCTCCCGGTCAGACGCGCGCGGCGCCGGCAGCGTTCCAGCGGCTGCGCCATTCGTGGCGGACTCCCGCCAACCATGCCCATGCCGCCAACGAGCAGCCGGCGAACAGCCACAGGCCTGTCGCGTAGCTTCCGGTGTGTTGCTTGAGCACGCCCAGGCCCGCCGCGAGCAGGAAGCCGCCGATACCGCCGGCCATGCCGATCAGCCCGGTCATCACCCCGATCTCGGCACCGAAACGCTGCGGCACGAGCTGGAACACCGCGCCATTGCCGGCCCCCAGGCATAGCAAGGTCAGCACGAACAGCCCCAGGGTGGTGGCGGCGTCGCCCAGCCCGGTACCGGCCAGGGCCACCAGCGCCGCGACCGTCAGGTACACGCCCAGCAACGAGCGCGTGCCGCCGATCCGGTCGGCGATCATCCCGCCCAGCGGACGCATCACCGAGCCGGCCAGCACGCACGCCGCCGTTGCCCATCCTGCCGTGCGTGCGTCGAAGCCGAACTGATCATGCAGGTAGCCCGGCAATGCACTGGCGAAACCGGCAAAGCCACCGAAGGTGATCGCGTAGAAGAACATGAAGCGCCACGAGTCACGGTTGCCGACCAGCACGCGGCCGTAATCGGACCAATGTTTGCGCGCCACCGCCACCGGCGCTTCGCGTGCGCACACCGCAAATACCAGCAACGTCGCCAGCAATGGCAGGCATGCCAGCCCGAACACGTTGCGGTAGCCATACGCCGCGGCCAGCACCGGCGCGAACAAGGCTGCCAGCACCGTGCCGGAATTGCCCGCGCCGGCGATGCCCATTGCCGTGCCCTGGTGCTGCGGCGGATACCAGCGCGAGGCCAGCGGCAGCGCCACCGCGAACGAGGCCCCTGCAATGCCGAGCAAGGCGCCCAGCCACAGCGCGCGTGCGAACGTATCGATACCCCAATGCCAGGCCCACAGCAGCGCGGCGATCACCGCGACCTGCGCGAGCAGTCCGGCGCGCTTGGCGCCGATGCGGTCGGCCACCATGCCCAGGAACAGCCGCAGCAGCGCGCCGCACAGGATGGGCACGGCCACCATCAGCGCACGCTGCTGGGTATCGATCCGCAATGCCTCGGCGATCTGCACCTGCAACGGACCGAGCAGATACCAGACCATGAAACTCAGGTCGAAATACAGGAAGGAGGCAAACAGCGTCGGGGTATGACCGGATCGCCAGAAGGAGCGATTCATGCAGTTCTCCGCGGTGCGTTGGCGAAAAAAAAGCGCCCCTCCGGTTGCCCGGAAGGACGCCTTTGTCCTGGAAGTGCGCGCGGCCGCCGTTGGCCGGTCACCTCATGCAGATTGTTGCGGCGACGCCGTTGCCCCCGCGCCAGGGCTGTAGCAACACGCGTGCCAACCTTTCATATTTCCCCGCGATGAACGCAAGCGCCTGATCTGGATCGCATTAACCGCCGTTGCCGCAGTGGGCTGCGCTCACGCCCTGCCACCGCCAAGCCCGCTATTCGTGCGAGTGCACCAGGTTGTGCACTGCAACAGTGCAAGCTCAGCGGTCGAACAGCGCGGCTTCGCGGCGCGCTTCAACAGGCACGGGCAGGCCCAGCGTCGCAGCTGCGCGCCGAAAGCTTTGAAGGCGATGGACATCGCGCACCAGCGCGGCCGCGGCTACCTCGGCACTGCACCAGCCCCAACGCACGAATTGCTGCAGGAACCACTCCCCGTCCGAGAGCCACGGCAGGTTGACCGCGCCGCCACGGTGGAAGGCGAGCGCGGCCGGATCGGCGGGGTCGTTGTCCAAGCAGGCCGCCAAGCGTCCGAGCGGCGCGCCGATCACTTCGCCTTCAGCCAGCCAACCCGCGCAGGTCAGTCGGTTGGCCGGCTCGGCATCCAGCCAGCGGCAGGCCGCCAGCACGCAGGTGCTGAGGCGCTCGACCAACGCGGGCTGCAACGCGGCCAGGTCGCGCCGGCAGGCCAGGACTTTTTCCGGGTGGCCGGGCCAGATCGCGCCGCTGGACATCACCCGCCGGCCGATGCCACATGCCTGCGCCGCATCTGCCCAGGGTTCGCCGCTGCAGTAGCCGTCGATTTCGCCGGCCGCCAACGCTTCGGGCATCTGCTGCGGCGGCAACGACATCACGCCGATGTCGCGCATCGGGTCCACGCCCGCGGCCGCCAGCCAGTAATACAGCCACAGCGCATGGGTGCCGGTCGGAAAGGTCTGCGCGAATATCGCGCGCCGGCCGAGTCCGGCCAGCACCTGTGGCAATGGCAGGCCACGCGCCAGTGCGTCGGCCAATGGATTGGCGAGGGTGATCGCCTGGCCGTTCTGGTTGAGGGTGAGCAGCCAGGCCATCGGTGCGCGCGGCCCGCCGATGCCCAGTTCGATGCTGTAGACCAGGCTGCCGAGCAGGTGCGCGGCATCCACTTCGCCGCTGACGAGGCGGTCGCGCACGGCTGCCCAGGACGCTTGCCGCTGCAACTGCAGGCGCACGCCGTGTTGCAGGTCCAGGCCGAGTCGGCTGGCCGCCACCAACGGCGCGCAGTCGATCAGCGGCAGATAGGCCACACGCAGTGTGGTGGGCTCGCTTCCGGTCATGTGTTCACCCCAGCAGATCCGCCATCTCGACCACGCGCCGCGCGACCTCGGCCAGTTTCAGGCCGTGTTTCATCGCCTGCTGGCGCAGGGCCGCGTAAGCGTCGGCTTCGGACAGGCCGCGCTTGTTCATCAAGATGCCCTTGGCACGCTCCACGCGCTTGCGGTCCTCCAGCGCCTGCTGCACTTCGCCCAGGCGCCGGCGCATGCCCGACTCCTGCTCGAACCGGGCCAGGGCGACCTGCACGATCGGCGCCAACCGCGCCGGCGCCAGGCCGTCGACCACGTAGGCGGTGACGCCGGCGCCGACTGCTGCGCGGATCAGCGCGTCGTCGCCATCACCGGAAAACATCACCACCGGACGCGGTGCCTGGTCATGCAGCATCGCCAGCTGCTCAAGCGTGTCGCGCGAGGGTGAGTCCACGTCGATGATGACGACGTCCGGCTGGCCGCTCTCGACGGCCCGCAGCAACGCCGCCGGACTGGCCACTTCCTCAAGCACGCAGTAGCCCGCCTGCTGCAGGGCATGGCGCAGTTCGCCGATCGGCTTGTCGGTATCGTTGACCAGCAGGACACGCATGGCGGCAGGGCTGCGCGTGGGGTGTGGCCCGATGTTGCCATGCAACAATGCCGGACCGCGAGCCCTGCGGTCCCCTGCTTCCACCACCCGAGGCGCAGTGATGAGTCTGTTCCCGATGTTCGTCGACCTCCGCGGGCGCGCGGTCCTGGTGATCGGCGGCGGCGAGGTCGCCACGCGCAAGGTCCTGGCGCTGCTGCAGGCCGGCGCGCGGGTGCGCGTGCATGCACTGGCCTGGGCGGCCGGATTGGAAGCGATGTCGCGGCAAGGGCAAGTCGAGCGTCTCGATGGCGCTTTCGACCCGACCTGGCTGGACGACGCCTGGCTGGTGGTCGCGGCCACCGACGATGGCACGCTCAACCGCGAGGTCGCCGCGGCCGCGCAAGCGCGGCACCGCTGGGTCAACGTGGTCGACGATGCGGCGCTCTCCTCTTACCAGGTGCCCGCGGTGATCGACCGCGCGCCGTTGCAGATCGCCATTTCCTCGGCGGGCGCCGCGCCGATGCTGGCGCGCCAGTTGCGAGAGCGACTGGAGATCGAGCTGGATCACGCACTGGGTCCGCTGGCGACACTGTTCGCGCAGCATCGACAGGAGATTCGCGATCAGCTTCCCGATACGTCCCTGCGCCGGCGCTGGTTCGAGAGGTTGCTGCAAGGTCGCGTGCCGGTTCTGGTGCGCGAAGGCAACCTGGAAGCGGCCGCGCAGCAATTGCGGCAGTCACTGGCTGAAGGCGCGGTCGCCGAGCATCGCGGCCAGGTGGCATTGATCGGCTGCGACCGCGAAGACCCGTCGCTGTTGACGCTCAAGGCGCTGCGCCTGCTCAACCAGGCCGACCGCCTGCTCGTCGACGCCGACATCGCCGCGCCGGTGATGGCGATGGCGCGTCGCGACGCGAGCGTCGAACCGATGCCGGCGCCCGCCGTGTTGCTGGCCCGCCTGGGCGAGTTGGCGGCGGAAGGCCAACGGGTAGCTTGTCTGCGCGGCGGCGCCGGGTTCTTCGACACGGATGGGCTAGCAATGGCGCGGGCGCTGCGGTCAGCCGACATCGCCTGCGAGAACGTGCCGCCGCCGTGGCCAGGTGGCAACGGACAAGCGGTGTTGTAGCAGCGACCTCAGCCGCGACCGAGGCATCCGGCAGTTGCGGCCGAGCATCTGGATGAAGGTCTTCGGTGTTTGGCGGCGCGAAGCCTCATGAATGGGCACACGATGTGTTCCGCCGCCCGCCACACTGGCATAGACTCGCGGCCTTTCAACTTGTCTCGCCGCCATGAAGTCCTCTGCCGTACCGCACTCGCTTCGCCTCTGGCTGGGTATCGAACGCAACACCACCACCCATGGCGAGAAGTGGATCTCGGCGATCGGCGCGCTGCTCGGCATCGCGGCGGTGTACCTGACCACGCATTGGGCCTTCGACGCCGGCTTCATCGCCACGCCCGCCGGGCTGGTCATGCTCGCTTCGATGGGGGCGTCCGCGGTGCTGCTGTTCGCCGTGCCGCAGGGTGCGCTGTCGCAGCCGTGGGCGGTGCTGGGCGGGCATTTCATTTCTGCGTTCATCGGCGTGACGTGCGAGAAGTTGCTGCCCGACTTTGCGATGACGCCGGCATTGGCGGTGGGGCTGGCGGTCGGTGCGATGTACTACCTGCGCTGCATCCATCCGCCGGGCGGCGCCACCGCACTGGCGGCGGTGATCGGCAACGACCAGGTGCACGCGCTGGGCTATCAATACCTGCTGACGCCGGTGGCGATCGATGTGTTTTCCATCCTGCTGGTGGCGGTGGCCTTCAATGCGCTGTTCCCGTGGCGCCGGTATCCGGCCCATTGGCATCGCCATCGCCAGGTGTCGGCGGTTGTCGAGCCCGCGCAACGCCGTTTCGACCTGACCCAGGAAGATTTCTCCGCGGCGATGGCCGAGCTCAACTCCTACGTGGACATCACCGAGGAAAGCCTCACCGAGTTGCTGGAACTGGCCAAGCAGCACGCCGAGCGCAACCTCGTCCATCCCGAACGGATCGAGGCGGGCCGCCGCTACAGCAATGGCCGCTTGGGCCGTGCCTGGAGCGTGCGCGAAGTGCTGGCGCTGCCCGAAGCCGGCACGCCGCGGCGCAATGAGGTGGTGTACCGCGTGGTCGCCGGTTTCGAGGCGGGCCAGGTCGGACGCTGCGCACCGGAGGAATTCCAGCAGTGGGCGCGAACCGAAGTGGCGCTGCGCGACGGCCGCTGGCTGCGCGGCTAGCGTCTTATCGAATGTCGACGTTCAAGGCGCAGGCAACCGCGAGGCGTGGCTGGCGACCATGGCCCAGCCCTCGCGCTTGCGGATGAAGGTGTCGGTGAACTAGAAATCCAGCGCATAGGGCTTGCCATCCGCCTGCCCTTCCACGCGGGTGATGCCGGTGACCACCGCCGCATCGCCGTAGATGCGCACCTTGGAATCACGATTGCGGAACACTTCGTACTTCGTGCCCGCGCGCAGGTCGGCGACCTCATCGGCGCGCGTGGTCACCTTGCCGGTGGAGCTGGTCAGGGTGAACGTCGGATCGAGGTGTTGTTCCAGCCAGTCGGCGTCTTCCCGCTCGAACGCGGCGCAGATATCGGCCTCGGCCTTGAGGATGGCGGCGGTGTCGGCGGCCGGCGTTGCGTGGGCGGCGAAGGGAAGCGAGGCTGCGAGCAACAAAGCGAACAAACGATGCATGAGGTTTCTCCTGGCCGCGGCGGGTCACGCCTGCGGATTCACCAAAGTATCGGCCATACCTGCAGGAACAGCAGGGTGAGGACAAGCATCATCGTCAGTACCGATGTCATCCGACTCATGGTTGGAAACTGACCTCGAAGAACGTATAGAACGGCGCATGCGGCGGGATGAAAACCTTTTGCTCAGCCAAGGCTTTCTCCACGCATCGCGCGATCACGTCGTCACCCTTGAGCCAGCTCTGCCGTGGCTTTCCCGCGGCATCGAGTTGCAGCACAACGGTGAAGGCCGGCGGTGGCTCTCGTGGCTCGGAGGGCACGCAACGGGAGAAGGCCTTGTCCAGCAGCGCCTCCTGCGCCTTGACCAGCGCGACATGCTTTTCGCCGGCCAAAGAAGCCTCATCGGCATTGGCCAATGCGATGGCGGCATCGATGTCCGCCGGCGCCGCAGCGAGGACAGCGGAGAACAACACGGCAGCGATCATCCCTACCTCCCGTTGACTGCACCGGCAGCGCACGTCACCGCGGCAAGCTTAGCGCCCATCGGGACAGAACGGTAAGCCGCTCACAGTGCCCGATAGCGGAAGTCGCGCACCGTCAGGTCGCCCGCACCGGCACTGTAGATCCCGACCTTCAGGCTCAGGAAGTCGCCGAACACGTTGTGGTGCAGGCCGGACACCTCCATGCGTGTCTGGTGCAGCTGCCAGGTGCGGCCGCCATCGTGCGAGTAGTGGAAGGTCACGACGTTGTCGTCGTTGCTCAGCCGCACCCGTACCGGACCCTTCGGGCGCGGCTGCCGCGCCCATTCCAGCTCCTGCGCGTACTGGAACGTCTTGATCGTGTCGGCGCTGAAACCCAGCCCCACGAAAGCCTTGTCGTTGTAGAACAGCAGCAGGCCGCACTCGGCGCCGGCCGACGGCTGCAGCGTCACCTCCACCTCGTAGGCACGGTCGGGTACCCCGCAGGTCAGCGGCGAACTGTCCGCGGGCGAGCTACCGGAGCCCGCCAACGTGAGCGCACGATCCGCACGCACCAGACGCGTCGCCTCGTTCGGGCCGGGGTGATGGAACGCCCATTGCGTGCCCATGCGGTCGGTCGAGAAGTCATCCGACAAAGCGACACCCGACGCACCGGCACGACCACCAGCGGGTTTGCGGAGGGGCCGCGACAGATCGCCACCGAGCGCGCGGAACCAGCCATCGTCGGTCCATTCGATCGGCTCCAGCAGGGCTTGCCGGCCCAACGTGCGAAAGTCGTTCTCATACGCGTGATAGACCATCCACCAATCACCGGCCGGCCCTTCCACCAGCGAAGCGTGGCCACGCGACCACCACGGTTCAGCGGTTGACTGCGTGCGCACCAACGGGTTGTGCGGGCAATGCTCCCAGGGGCCGTGGATCGAGCGCGAGCGCGCGGCGATGACCATGTGTCCTGTCACCGGCCCGGCGGTGCCGCCGACGGCGGTGACGAGGTAGAACCAATCGCTATGCCGCAGCAGCTTCGGCCCTTCCGGCGCGAAGTTCTCGGTCACCCATTCGGGCGGATAGCGCCACGGCTGGTAGGCGGGCTCAAGTGGCCCGTCGGTGGACAGGCCATCGTCGCTGAGGCGGATGCGGCGGATGCCGTTGACGAACAGATAGCGCTTGCCGTCCTCGCCCACGACGTGACCGGGATCGATGCAGCCGTCGATCTTCAGGTCGACCGGATCGCTCCAGGGCCCGCGGATGTCGTCGGCCCATATCGCGTAGATCGACCAGCCTTTGTCATCGGGATTGGCCGGCAGATAGATGAAGTAGCGGCCGTCGTGCTTGCACAGGTCCACCGCCCAGATCGCCCCGAGCTGCTTGCGCAACGCGGCACCGATCGGCGCCCAGTTGACCAGGTCGGTCGAGTGCCAGATCACCAGCCCGGGATAGGAATGGAACGACGAGAACGTCATGTAGTAATCGTCGCCATCCTTGAGGATGGTCGGATCGGGATGATCACCGGCGACGATGGGATTGAGGTAGGTGCCATCGCCCAGATCCGCCTGCCGCTGCCCCTCGATGCCCCGCCGCCAGCGCGGCGACGCAGTACCTGTCGCCGCCGGCGTCTCCGCCCACAGCGGCAACGGCGCGGCCAGCGCACCGATGGCCAGCGATTTGAAGAGTGTGCGGCGGGTGGTACCTGACATCTGGGCAATCCGTGGGGGCGGGAAAGTGCGCCAATCTACGGGCCGTTGCGCGGATGTGGCAAATCGCCTGGGCGTCTCTCCCCCTGCCCTCATCCGAGCCGGGCAGCCCTCAGTTCAGCGATGTTTGAACAACGCCAGATACGCCAGCTCCGCCAAGAACATCGCGAGCGGAATCCACAGCAATACCTTCAGCCATCGCGGCATCAGTGCCGCCTGGATGCCCTGCCATTTCAAGGTGATCACCGCTGCGCCGACCAGCGACATGACGTAGTAGTACGCGTCACGATCGAAGCACCAGCTCAGCCCCCACAGCGGGGCCAGGCACGCCAGGAAGAGCACGAGATGGGGTTTGGCACTGATTGCCTGCATCGACAGGCGCGTGCTGGCATCCAGGTCGTCGAGCCGGCGATTGCGAACACGTCCCAAGCCTGGCCTGTCCATGAGCCTTCCCCCTGATCGACCCATACGATGCCTTGATCGGCGGGCAGATGTCAGCCCCTTGGCTGGGCCCGAGTGGGATGAAGCGGCTCATCACCCTGAACCGACCGCCTCACCCGGCAAGGACCGCCCCCACCCCCTGGTGTAAAATGATGCGGCAAGCTTCCGCCTTGCTTCGCGCGTCCCGCTCGGCCTGCCCGCCCTCCGCTTCGCCTCCCTACACCTGCGTGATCCCGCTGCGACTGCGGAAGATCAACGCCCCCCGGAAACGCCAGTGTCCAGTTCCTCCGCATCCAATTGCGCGACGTGCGATGCCGTCTGCTGCCGCCTCACCGTCGTCGTCCAGCCCGAGGACAACATCCCCTCGCACCTGACCACCCAGCGCGGTGGCCTGCGGGTCATGGCACAGGATGAGGAAGGCTGGTGCGTGGCCCTGGACGGTGCGCGCATGAACTGCGGCATCTACGACAGCCGGCCGGACATCTGCCGCCGCTTCGTGATGGCCGGCCCGTACTGCGACGCCGTGCGCGAGGACTACAGCGCGGAACGGGCGCGGGAGATTTCACTGCACTTGCAGTGATGGGTGGTTCGGCAGGTTCGCGGCGTAGCGATCATTCGTGCTGTTTGATGCGAGCGATGGGTCGTTCGGACGCAGGCGATGTCATGGCACGGGCTTGTCACGGCCGCGACTGAAGCCGCTCCTACATTTTCTCGATCGGCATCTGGTGCGGCCGATTTCACAAATCAGTAGAAATACTGGGGCCGTCACCATCAAATACGGTAGTTGTGCCAGCCTGCGAATGATCTAATGCGGCCACAAAATCCCTTTCTTTTCAGGGATTTCCGCCGCGACCTTCTGCGGCATGCCTCATCGAAGTATCCCCGTTCGAGCACGACTGTGCGAGGTGGCGGTTATGGCTTCGTTGTACGCACGGCGGCCGCAATGCCGCAGCAGGCTCTCGATGGCGATCGCCGAGTTGTTGGCAAGGCCCGCCCGGCCCGGCCACGGCGTGCCGCACGCCACCAGCCTCTTCCTGATCGGGGCACTTGCCGGCAGCGTGCCTACGCTGGCTTTCGCACAGGCCTGCACGACCGTGCCGGGTGTCACGCCGGCCGGCCAGGTCCGCGCCAACGGCAACGTGGTGACGATTGGCGGTGGTTCGTACGCTCCCACCACCGCGGGTGCACCGGCCTTCTTCGCAGCCAATGGCGGCACCATCAACGCGACCGGCGCAGTCAGTCTGCTTACCAGCACCGCCAGCACCTCCACGGCGTGCGCGTCCAATGGCGGCGCGATCAACTTCCAGGCGCCGGGATCGACGATCAGCCGCATCGGCGCCAATGGTCCTGCGATACGCGCTGAAGCGGGGACGACGGTGACCTCGACGGGCACCCAGCTCTACACCGCCATGGCCAACAGCCCGGGCGTGCAGCTGTTCGGCGCGAACTTCAGCGGCAGCGGTGATTTCATTGCCACCGGCGTGACCCTGGGCACGCAGGCAGGCAATCCGACGACGTATGGGTTGCCCGTCGATGCTGCGGGCAACCTGGTGACTGATCCGGCGATGTTCGTGGGCAGGGCGGCGACGGCCTCGCATGGCGTGAGCGCCAGCGGTTCGGTGGTGCGATTGAACGTGGATACCACGGGCAACCCCATCGCCGGCAATACGTCCATCTATGTACTGGGTACCGGCGCAGGCACGGCGAACGGCAGCCATGGTCTCAACGCACTCGCCACATCATCGTTCGACGTCAACAACGTACGCATCGTGACCCGTGGCAACAACAACTTCGGTGCGCGCATCGCCGAGACCTCCACGCTGGACGCAACGAATCTGTCCATCGACACCGAGGGCACTCTCGCGCACGGCGTGTTGGTGACCGGCTCGTCGACGGCGACATTGAACGGCTTCGATGTGCGCGTCGCCGGCCAGAATGCGCACGCGCTGTCGGCCGCCGACGGCAGCACCATGACCCTGGCCGGCGCCGGATCGGTGGCGATCGCCGCAGGCCAGGGCGGCAACGCGTTGCGCGCCGACGGCGCCGGTGCATCGATCAACGCGAGCGGGTTGAGGCTCTCGGCACTGCGCAATGCCGGCATGGGTGGCAACGCCCTCAATGGTGGCCTGCTCGACGTTGCCGCCAGCACCATCTACAGCTCCGGCATCAGCGGCGGCAACTCCGCACAGGGCCTGCTCGCCAGCCTCGGCGGCACCGTGGTGGGCCGCGGCAATACGATCTTCACCGGCTTATTGCTTGGCACCGATCCGACCCTGCCCACTTATGGTTTGCCGGTGGATGCCAGCGGCAATGCCGTCACCGACCCGGCCGATTACGTCGCCACCGGCACTACCGGTGCGAACGGCATGCAGGTCGCGGCCACCGGTGGTTCGCTATGGGTGGACGTGGATCCTGGCGGCGCAGCGCAGACCACCTCGACGACGATCAGCACGCTCGGCAACAACAGCTCCGGCATCGGCGTGCAACAGAACGCCACGTCGACCTCACGACTGCAGGCCGCGCGCACCTCGATCACCACCCAGGGCACCAACTCCAACGCCGTGTTGATACAAGGCACCGCAGGCACGCCGGGGCCCCAGGCGACGCTGTCGCAGATCACCACCCGCACTACCGCGCTGAACGCGAATGGCGTGTTCGGCCAGGCCGGCGCGCAGGTCAACATCGCCGACAGTTTCTTCGCCACCAGCGGCGGCAGCGCGGGCATTCGCTCCGATGGCGCGGGGGCGTTGGTCGTCTCGCGCAATCTCACCTTCGGCGGCGGCGGGCCGGGCGGGCCCGGGCTCAACGCGACCGGCGGCACCATCGACAGCGCGAACTCGCTGTTCATCAATTCCGGCCGACCGGCGATGACGCTGGGCGCCAATGCCGGCACGGCAGGCACGCTGATCTCCAACAACGATACGGTCTACACGGGCGTGCTGCTCGGGACGGACCTGAGCGAGTCCACCTTCGGCAAGCCGATCGATGCTGCTGGCAACCTGGTGTCGGATCCGGCGCAGTTCGTCGCCTCCGGCATCAGCGGACACGCGGTTTTCGCCGGCACTGTCGGGGGGCGCGTGTGGATGAATGTCGACCCGGTCACCGGTGCCGCGACGGGTGCGCACGGCACCCTCATCACCTTGGGCGACATCAGCGAAGGCTTCAACATCGCCGGCGTCGATTCGTTGGCCACGGTGGCGAATGTTTCCATCTCCACGCGCGGCATCGATTCGATCGGCGCGCGCGCGTCGGCCTCCGGCACGATCCGCGCCACCGACCTGACCGTCAACACCAGCGGCCAACACGGCTATGGCCTGGCGGCCTACGCCAACAGCCTGCTCGACGCCACCAGCAGCGATGTCGTCACCTCCGGCGACGAAGCCCACGGACTGATCGCCTGGTCCACCAACAGCCGTATGCTTTTGCACGGACAGAGCAGTGTGCGCACCTCCGGCCCGCAGGCCTATGCCGGCATCGCCTGGAATGGCGGGCGCCTGGAAGTGAGCGACTCCACGCTCACGGCCACGGGCGCAGCTTCATCGGCACTGTTCGTGCGCGGCAATCCAGCCGCGGCGTCGGCGGCGGCGACCAACGCGGTGTTGTCGGCCACCGCCGGTGCCACCATCGGGGCCATCGGCACGGCCGATATCACCCTGACCAACACCACCGTCGACAGCGCCGGCCTGTGGCTGATGGCCGGCGCTGTCGAGGATTTCCAGCCGCTGGACGCGATCGTGCCGGAGATACCGCCCGACCTTCCGCCGGATGGGCCCGCGCCTGATACCGGCGTGCCGACGCCTGCCAGCGTATCGGTGCAGCCGCTGGCCGACCCGGCGACGGTGGCCACCATCACCGCAACCAACAGCCAGATCACCGGCGCCGCGCTGACGATCGCCGGCCACACCACCCACCTGGTCCTGCAGGACTCGGTGTGGAACCTGACGGGCGACTCCAACCTCACCAGCCTGGTCAACGACCCCAGCCTGATCTCGTTCGCCCCACCGACCGGCGATCCCACCCTGCAGACCAGCTACAAGACCCTGACCGTCGGCAGCTACAGCGGCGACGGCACACTGGCGATGAACACCTATCTCGGCGGGGATGGATCACCGTCCGACCGCCTCATCATCGAGGGCGGCACCGGTTCCGGCCCCGGTGAAGTGTTGATCCAGCGCAGCGCCGGCAACGGCGCGCTGACGTTCGGCAACGGCATCCTGATCGTGAGTGCGATCAGTGGCGCCACCACCACGACAGACGCCTTCCGACTGGGCTCGCGCGTGGTCGCCGGCCCATACGAATACACGTTGCGGCGTGGCAGCGTGGATGCCAGTTCGCCGGACAGCTGGTACCTGCGCAACACCCTGGATTGCTCGGCGCCCGGTGCACCGTCGCCTCCCTGCCCGCCGGTGGGGCCACTTCCGCCGCCACCTCCGCCGCCACCTCCTCCGCCGCCACCGCCACCGCCCCCGGATCCGCCTGGGCCGGTGCCGCCACCGCCACCTCCACCGCCTCCCCCACCACCTCCTCCGCCACCGCCGCCTCCACCGGGCCCACCGATACCGGACTATCGGTCGGAGGTCTCGCTATACGCCGGGCTGGCGCCTTCCGCGCTCAGCTACGGGCGCACGTTGCTCGATTCACTGCACGAGCGGGTGGGCGAGCAGGAACTGCTGCGTGGCCGGCAGGACCTGTCCGAGCGCACCAGCGCGCTGGAAGGACTGTGGACGCGCCTGATCTACGTGGACGGCGAGCGCGATGGTGCCCGGAACGGCATCTATGGCGATGGCCCCAGTTACGACTACCAGTTCGGCGCATTGCAGCTGGGCCTGGAGTTGTATCGCAGCAACGAGACCGGCGAACGCGGCGACCACGCCGGCCTCTACGGTGCCGTCGGCACGGCCGACAGCAGGCCCGAAGATGTCGACGGGCGCGTCGCCGGGCGCGATCGCATCAACGGCTACACGATCGGCGGTTATTGGACGCGGTACGGCCAACCCGAGCGGCCGTGGTACGTCGACGCGATCGCGCAGGCGACCTGGTACAAAGCGCGCGTCTACTCGGCCGAAGCGCACAGGGAAACGCTCAAGACCGATGGCGTCGGCTATGCGCTGTCACTGGAAGGTGGCTATCCGTTCGCGATCAGTTCCGAGTGGACGTTGGAGCCACAGGCACAGGTCGACTACACCTGGCTGGACCTGGACGACTCCTCCGACCTGGGGGGACGGATCCGCTTCGACGACACCGACTCGCTGGTCGGCCGGCTCAGCGCGCGGCTGTCGCGCGACTGGACGCATCGCGACGATGCGGTGGCGCCGCTGCAATCCACCGGTTGGCTGCGGCTGAGCGTGCGGCATGAGTTCAAGGGCGAGCCGGTGACATTGTTCGCCACCGACATCGGCGATATCCCCTTCCACGGCGATATCGACGGCACGTGGTGGGAAGTGGAAGTGGGCCTGACCCGCGAGATCGACCGCAATTTCTTCTTCTTCGGGAATGTGGGCTATGCGCAGGGCTGGGACAACGACCGCAGGTCCTGGGAGGGCAAGCTGGGGCTTCGGGGGAATTGGTAGCGAAGGGTGGGGCGACTTCAGTGCCCCACCGCTCCCGCCAGGAATCCCAGGTCCGCCCCGTCGCGGTCGGTCGAACGGCTGACCGCCTCCCACTGGCTGGCCTCTGCTTCGCGCGCGCGCTCCGCGCCACGCACCGCCGCCAACGCATCGCTGCCGAGCAGCAGATGGTGGGGCAGCGACTCCGCACGAGACAGTTCGAAGATCACCTTCGCGTACTTCGCCAGGTCGCCCACCTCGTGACCCACCAGCTTGCGCAGCACTTCGACGATCCGCCCCACGCTCGGCGCGTAATCCGCGATCAGGGCCGGCGTCTGCGAAGCCGCAACGGAAGCCCAGCTCGTCGGCATGCTGCCCGGCTCCACCGCGACCACGTGCACGCCAAACGCACGCAGCTCCTTCGCCAACGATTCGGTGAATCCGCCCACCGCCCATTTGGCGGCGTGGTAAGCCGTCATGCCCGGCGCCCCGAGCCGGCCGGCGCCGGAGGAGATGTTGATGATGTGGCCCGAGCGTTGTTCGCGCATGACCGGCACCACGGCGCGCACCAGGTTCACCACGCCGTAGAAGTTGGTATCCATCTGCGCGGCGAAATCCTCCGCCGACGTCTGCTCGAACGGCGCCACCGATGCGTACCCCGCATTGTTCACCAGCACGTCGATGCGGCCGAACGTGCGTAGCGCTGCGTCCACGGCATCGCGCGCCTGCGCGGGCACCGTGACATCGAGTGCTGCAAGCTTCACCTGGGCGCCGTACCTGGCCTGCAGATCCGCCAGCGCCTCCGGCCGCCGCGCCGTGGCGACGAGTCGATCGCCCTGCGCCAGCGCCTGCTCAGCGATGGCCCGACCCAGGCCACTCGCGCTTCCCGTTACCAACCAAACCTTCGACATGGGGATGTTCCGTTGATGACCTTGGTAAACTCTAAGTGTGGAGTGCACTCCATGGTCAACAGGTACAGCCATGCTCATTTCCGAGTTTTCAGAAGTCTCAGGACTCAGCCGCGACACCGTCCGCTTCTATGTCCGGCTGGGCCTGTTGAAACCCAAGCGCGGCACCAAGGGCGGGCGCAACGCCTACCAGTACTTCGGCGACGACGATCTGCAGACCGCGAAGGTGATCCGCGCCGGGCAGTCGCTGGGCTTGAGCCTCAACGAGATCACGCTGCTGGAAAAGGAGCGGCGCGAACAGGGCATCGGCCCTGCACGCCGCATCGAGATCCTGCGCAAGCAACTCGCCTTGCTGGAGGAGAAGAAGGCGCAACTCGATGCGGTGACCGCCTACGTCGGCGCCAAGATCGAATGGCTGACGGACGGGAAGAAAGGCGCGCGGCCGTCCTTCGGTGCCTACGAGTGCCGGGACGGGGAGGAGTGACGCTTACCAGCTGTACTTGGCTGCCAATCGC
>Ga0160436_1000280_pt1 | contig 23279 bp, 17 predicted proteins | sample HID1973M_E0MG_FD_108264 | JGI IMG/M metagenome (GOLD analysis project Ga0160436, IMG submission 108264) | Enriched mosquito-associated microbial communities from UW Madison campus, WI, USA - HID1973M_E0 MG | ecosystem: Host-associated > Arthropoda: Insects > Digestive system > Unclassified ...
GCGCGCTGCATCTGGATCAGCTGCCCGCCATCGTTGTAGCGGTAGTGGGTGATGCCCGTGTCCGGGCTGGCCTGATTCCACAGTTGGCCCAGTCCGTCGTAGCCGTACCAAGTGGCATTGCCTCGCGCATCAGCCACGTAGTTCACGTTGCCAGCTTCGTCATGGCCGTACCAGACCACGCCACCATTGCCGGGCAACACGATGGAGTCGACGCGGTTGAGCACGTCGTAACCGTACGTCGTGACATTGCCCAGTGAGTCGGTAATGGTGCGGACGTTGCCATTGGCATCGTAGGTGTAGCGGATGTTCTGCCCATGGTTGCCGCGTCGTGCACGGACCCTGCCCGCCTCGTCGTAGTCAGTGAAGCTGCTGTAGATGACCTGCTGCACCCAAGTGGTCCGCCCTGGCGGCAGGTATTCCACGCCCGTATCCGTGCGGGTGATGTTGCCGGCGGCATCGCGCTGGAATGCCGTGTAGTCGTGCAGGTGAGGGCCCAGGTGGACGAAGGCCGAGTTGGGATTGGGTCGGCGAAACTTCATGAGCCGATCAGCGTCGTCATAGTCGAGGTCGGTCGTCATGCCGTCAGCGTCGGTCTGCCGAATCAGGCGGCCTCGCCCGTCATAGTCGTAGCTCGTGGTGGACGCCTGTCCGTTGGAGTTCGTGGTCTCCGTACGAATCCTGCCACGCGCATCGTAGCTGCGGTCCACCACCTCGCCGTTGGCGCCAGTCGAGCGTGCGGGTAGACCCAATCCGTTATGGCCGGAGTGAGTGGCCATGTGTCCCAAGGAGTTGGCTTCACTCAGCAGGTTGCCGAACGCGTCGAACGTGCGAACGAGCGCGTCACCGTTCCCGGCAACGGGCCCGTCTTCCACCACCGTATGGAGCATGCCGTTGGCGTGGAAGCTGTAGCCATAGGCTGTAATCCGCGTCTGGCCGGTAATGCCATGGACCGTCAGGTTCTTTACCGCGACCGAGCTGATCAAGCCATCTGATCGGTAGACGTAGTCCGTCTGCGACACGCCGGTGATCACCGTGCGGATGTTGCGGTTGTTGCCGTCGTAGGTGTACAGGGTTTCCCTGGCGCGGTTGCTGCCGGCGGCTTCCACCTTTCGAATCAACCGACCCTGCTCATCGTGGTCATAGTCGGTCAGGCCGTTGGCGAAATCGCTGACAAGATTGCGATAGCCATTGGCGTCGTAAGTGATCTCCCGGTAGTTCGATGAGGGACAGTGGGCCGACGCATGGCCGGTCACCGAGACCAGCCTCCCGCTTTTGAACTGGTAGGTCGTCTTCTTGCCGAGCGGGTTGGTGACCTCCGAGGTGAGCCGCCCACCATTGCGGTAGGTGTACTTGAAGGTGTGGCGACCCAGGCCGCCCGCTCGCTGCGAGCTGATCGCGCGCCCGATGCCATCAAAGGCATACGACGCGATCTCCACGCCGTTGATGCTGCGCGACATCAGCCGGGAGCCATCGCTCGAGTACACATAGCCCTGGGTCGTCGGCACCGCACCGGGCAAGACGACGCTCGTCAGGCTCTTGGCCCCATACGGGTAGCTGGCATAGGCATACCGGTACACGCTCCCCGCAGGATCCGTCACCTCGCTCACCACATCGCCGGCCCAGGCCAGTCGCACCGTTCGGCCCGAGCTATGGGTCACGCTGACCAGCCGGCCGGCTGCGTAGGCAAAGCTCAAACCAATGCCGCGCGCATTCTTCTGGCTGGTGATCTGCCCGGCGGCGTTATACGTCTCTACGGAGCTGTCGGCCGCGTGATAGACGTAGCCGCCAATTCCATCGTTGAGCACCCGCGCCGATGATGCGCCTACATACCAACCAGGCGTGGGTTGTTGGCGCGGTGAAAAGCGAATCTGCGTGCGGTCGCTGCGCACCAGCACGATCTGGCTGCCGCTCTTGACCAGCGACAGGTCGAAGTTGGACATCCAGTTGCGCCCGAAGATGCCGCGGTAGTTACCCTGGCTGGCGTAAGAGCGTTGCAGGAAAAGCGGCATTTCACCGTTGCTGGTGAAGTCGTACTCGTACTCCAGCAGATTGCCATTGGAGTAATCGACCGGGTCACCCGCCAAGGTGACCGCGCCTTTGGCGGCGTCATCGCAGGGCGATGCGGGCGTTCTCGCATCGGCGTTGACGGCCTCGCCGGGCGGTTGTGTGTCCGGTAGGCGATCACGCAGATAAGGTCCGGACTGGCCACGGAACAGCGCGTCATAGAGGTAGCGGTTGAACATGTCCTCCGCGAACGAAGGACGAAAGCCCCATGCGGTGACTCGCCCCGGTTCCGTGGGTTCGGGCGAGCCAGGCTGGCAATGGCCGCGGCCACCCGCGCCAGTACACCGGCTGCCGCCCGCACTCATCATCGCGCCTGCCGTATGTCCCCAACTTGCGGCCAACAACACTGTACCCAGTACGACCCACCGCGTCTTTCGCATCCTGACCACCGCTGCGTAACCTCTGACGCTCCCCGGTTCTACTGACGCGCAAAGCGTGGGGTCAACGCACAAATAACCCGGTCAGCCGTGTGCCTGGGTCGTTCCGCCGCCTTGGTCCCGGTTTCATCGCCCGATTGCCGCTTTCGTCGCCGCAGGCGGGACGGGTCGGCCGGGGGCGGCTATGCTCCGCGGCAATCCAAAACCGGATCCGCCCCGTGTTCGCCAGCATCTACTTCGTACTCCGCATGTTTGCCGCCTGGGCGGTGGTCGCCGTTGTCGCTGGCCTGCTCTGGGGCGGCTTCATCAATATCTTTGGCAACGACAGCGGGCCTGGCCCGGTGTTTGCCTGCCTGGTGCTGCTGACCGGCGTGGCGGTGTTCATCACCACGGTCTCGCATATCCGCCGGGTCAGTCTGATTGCCGACCGCATCGACGCCACCACCCTGTCCAACCGCCATCGCCGGCAGATTGAAGTGCCGCTGAGTGCCGACGAAGCCTTTGTTCTGGTCGAAGCCGCAGTGCGCGAGCTACCGCGCGTGCAGAGCGTCGAAAGCGCGCGCGACAGCCTGCAGGTGCGCGCCAAACAGTTGCGGCTGGTGCCTTACAGCGATGAGAAGCCGTTGCGCTACAACCTGTCCAACTGGTTGGGCTTCAAGCGCAATCAGGTGACCGCCACGGTCACGCCGGGTGCCGGCACGTGCAGCGTGTCGCTGCTGTGCGAACCCGAGGCCGGTGCCTGGGCGGATCTGTTGAAAGTTGACGACGGCACCAACCTGGAGAACGTCGAAGCCCTGCTGCGCGCCTTGGCGCGGCGCGTGGGCGAAGGCCGCCGCCAGGAACAGGTGGTCAACACGCGCACCGTCACCGAGAAAGAACTGACCGTGGCCAAGCTGCACATGCTGCAGGCGCAGGTGGAGCCGCACTTCCTCTACAACACCCTGGCCAGTGCACAGGTGTTGACCCGCAGCGATCCGCCGCGCGCGGATCTGATGCTGGGCCACTTGATCCAGTACCTGCGCCGCTCGCTGCCCAACGTCGAGGATCAGATGTCGACCCTGGGCGAAGAGATGGAACGCGCCGAGGCCTATCTGGAAATCCTCAAGATCCGCATGGGCCAGCGCCTGCAGACGCATATCGACGTGCCCGAAGCGCTACGCGGTGTGCGCATGCCCTCGATGATGTTGCAGACCTTGGTGGAGAACGCGATCAAGCACGGCCTGGAAGCCAAGCCCGGCGGCGGCACCATCTGGGTGTTGGCGCGCGAGCAGGACGGCAAGGTGGCGCTGACCGTGGCCGATGACGGCATGGGATTCGGATCACAGAGCAGCGGCACCGGCATTGGCCTGAAGAATCTGCGCGAGCGCCTGCGTCTGACCTACGGCAACGAGTCCTCGTTTGCCATCGTCTCCAACTTCCCCAACGGCGTGGCCGCCACGCTGACCCTGCCGCTGGGCGCGACGGGAGAAGCACGTGGCTAAGGCTGTCATCGCCGAAGACGAGGAACTGCTGCGTACCGCGCTGGCCTCGTTGCTGCGCGACGTCTGGCCCGGCCTGGAACTGGTGGGCGAATGCGAGGACGGCGCCAGCGCGTTGGAGACCATCGCCGAGCAGCAGCCGGACGTGGCCTTCCTGGATATCCGCATGCCCGGCCTGACCGGCCTGGAAGTGGCGCAGGCGCTGGCCGAGGCCAGTCCGCATACGCAGGTGGTATTTGTCACCGCCTACAACCAGTACGCCATCGATGCCTTCGAACAGGGCGCGATCGATTACCTGCTCAAGCCGATCACCCGCGAGCGCCTGCTGACCACCGTGCAGCGCTTGCAGCAACGCGGCAATGGCCATCCGGATGCGGCCACCCTGGCGGCGCTGCTGCGCCGGCTGGGTTCGCAAGTGCAGGCGCCGACGCGACCGCCGCTGGTCTGGATCACCGCCAGCACCGGCAAGGACACCAAGTTGATCCTGGTCGACGACGTGGCCTACTTCCGCGCTGACAACAAGTACACCGTGGTGATGACCGCCGAGGGTGAAGCGTTGTTGCGCACGCCGCTGCGCGAGTTGCTGGAAGCGTTGGATCCGCAGAGCTTCAAGCAAATCCACCGCTCCACCATCGTCAATCTGAAAGCGATTGCCTCGGTCACCCGCGATGACACCGGCCGCGGCATCGTCAAGCTCAAGCAGCGTCCGGAAACCCTGATGGTCAGCCAACCCTTCATGTCGCTGTTCCGCGGCATGTGAGCACTCTTGCGAGGATGGTCATGCAACCTTTCGAACCCGCACTCAGTTGGCTGCAAGCCTCATGGCAGGCCGTACTGACCTGGCTGGTGATTCTGTTGTCGGTCACCAATCCCCAGCCCACGGTCAGCTCCACCGTGCGCGACAACGCCAATGGCGTGGACCGGCTGTACAGCCAGTCGCGTGCGCAAGGCGGCCATGGTCGCTTTGAATGCCTGGCCAGCCACAGTGGACAGTGCCATTACTTGGTGGTGGACCGCGATTGCCAGGCCGGTGCCTGCGCTGCCACCCCGTCGCTGAGCTTCAGCGTGGCCGTGGGTGAAACGGTGGAGCGTGATGGCCTGCCCGAGCACCCGCACATCTGCGTGGACGCGCAGGGACCGAGCGAGTGCACGCCGCCGTGAGGTACGCGCGACGCGCGTGCCGCCATCAGGAGTGCGCGTGCTCGAACTTCTTGTAGCCGCAGCCAATGCATTTGCGATAGACCGCGCCGTGGCGATTGATGCGCGGCCGCGTCCATAGCCCGCCGCAACCGCAGCGCTGTTCGCGCCCCAGCGTCCAGCGGTAGAGCCGCCAGCTGGAGTGCAGCGCCCAGGCGGTGCCTAGCAGGATCGCCAGCAGGAAACTGATCGAGGCGGTGCGCCCGCTGGTCAGTCCCGCCCATTGGGTGTGGGTGCGGGTGATGGTTTCGGCCACCACCAGGCCGCCGCCGACAATCAGCACCGCCGGCGCGTAAAGATGCAGGACCATCCGCGTCATCAACTTCATCGATCACTTCCCCAGCGGCTCCGTGGCCTGGCGGAATTGTAAGACCGTCGGAGTGCTTTACGTGGTGATGGATTGGGTCAGTGTTTCCCATGTGGGCGGGGCTGGCCAGTCGGCGAGCTGGTTGCCGTCCAGCACGCGGCGCAGGTCGCGGCGATCGATCTGCGGGGCCAGCGCAGCCACCAATTCCAGTGCGTAGTCGCGCAGCACCCGTTCGCGCGGCAACACGGCCCAGGCGATGCAGTCCTTCACTTCTTTCGGCGCGGGCCAGGCACGCAGGTCGGTATCGGCGCCATTGACCGCCATTTCGGCCAGCAGGCCCACACCCAAACCGGCGCGCACGTAGGTCTTGATCAAGTCCGCATCCAAAGCGGTGACCGCGATGGTCGGCTCCACCCCGGCGCTGGCAAAGGCGCGCTGCAAGGAGGAACCCGGGCGGGTCGAGGAGTCGTAGCTGATCAGCGGCAGGTCGACCAGATCGCGGATGGTCGGTGCCGGGCCTTCGCGGTCCAGCGCGTGGCCGCGCGGCACCAGCACCAGTCGGCGCCAGCGGTACAGCGGCACGGCGATGCCGCCCTGCGGTTCGTCGCCAGCGGTGCTGATCACGGCGATGTCAGCATCACCCTGGTTCAACAGATCCAGGGCGGTGCTTTCGGCCGCGTGTTGCAGGTGTACGCTGACCTGCGGGTAGGCGCGCTTGATCTGCGCCACCGCCGGCGGCAGCACAAAGCGGGCCTGGGTGTGGGTGGTGGCCAGGATCAGCTGGCCCTGGCTCTCGCGGCGCTGATTGGCGGCGTAGGTGCGGATGTTGTTGGCTTCGGCCAGCACGGCGCGGGCGCGGTCGATCACTTCGCCGCCAGCCGGGGTCACCGCTTCCAGGCTGCGGCCTTTGCGTACGAACAGCAGAAAGCCCAGCTCATCTTCCAGCTGCTTCAATTGCTTGGACAAGCCGGGCTGGGTGGCATGCACGCGCGCCGCCGCCAAGGTGATATTGAGGTCGGCGTCGGCAATGGCCACCAGGTAGCGCAGTTGCGTGAGGGTCATGGTGGGGACTTGTGGGGGTGCGCGCTGTTCAGGCTGCGGGAGTCCCGACTGTAGAGGAATTGATCCGAACGTAACGCTGCGGCCTTATAACTGCAAGACATGAGCTATAGGACGCAAGTTATTTCCTTGTGCTTATGCGGGACGGATAGGGTCATAAGCCGTTTCCAGCAGCCCGCCACCGTGGCCAGCGCCTTGTTCCCGCTCTTTGCCGACCTGCAGGACCGCCCGGTGTTGGTGGTCGGCGGCGGCGCCGTGGCCGAGCGCAAGCTGGCCGCCTTGCTGGAGGCCGGCGCGCTGCCGCGGATCCAGGCTTTGGATCTGTCCCCGACCATTCGCGCCTGGCTTGAGGCCGGCCGGGTGAGCTGGATTGGTCCGCGCTTCCACCCGCGCGCGCTCGACGACGTCTGGCTGGTGGTGGCCGCCACCGACGATCAGCAGGTCAACCGTGAGGTGGCAGCGGCCGCCACGCAGCGTCGCGTCTTCGCCAACATCGTTGACGATGCCGAGCTATCCAGCGTGCATGTGCCGGCACGGGTGCAGCGCGGCGACTTGCAGATTGCGATCTCCAGCGGTGGCGGCGCGCCGATGGTGGCGCGGCATGTGCGCCGACAACTGGAGACTTGGTTTGACGAATCCTGGGGTGCGTTGACGGCGTTGTTCGCGCGTCACCGCCAACAGATTCGCGCGCGCTATCCGGACACTGCACAGCGACGGCGTTTCTTTGAGCAGGTCTTGCAGGGCGAGCTGCCGCGCTTGTTGCGCCAACGCCAACAGGCGCGCGCCGAGCAGTGGCTGGAGCAATCATTGCAGGAGGAGCCGAGGCGCGGCGCGGGCTCGGTGGTATTGGTCGGCGCGGGCCCGGGTGATCCGGGCTTGCTGACCTTGCATGCGCTACGCGCGATCAACGAGGCCGATGTGATCCTGCATGACCGGCTGGTCAGCGACGAAGTGCTGCAACTGGCGCGTCGCGATGCCGAGCGGATCGAAGTGGGCAAATCGGCGGGACATCACAGCATGCGCCAGGAGGATATCCACAGCTTGATGCTGGCGCATGCGCGCGCGGGTCGGCGGGTGGTGCGCTTGAAGGGTGGCGATCCGTTCGTGTTTGGACGTGGCGGCGAAGAGCTGCAGGCGCTGCGCGCCGAGGGCGTCGACTACGAGGTAATCCCGGGCATCACCGCGGCGGTGGCCTGCGCCGCCTATGCCGGAATTCCGCTGACGCATCGGGATTACGCGCAGTCGCTGCGGCTGGTGACGGCGCATTGCAAGGACTCGCTGGATACGCTGGACTGGGCGGCACTGGCGCAGGCGCGGCAGACGCTGGTGTTCTATATGGGCGTGGCGGGCCTGGAAACCATCCAGGCGCGGCTTGCCGCCGAAGGGTGTCCGGCCACCACGCCGTTTGCGTTGATAGAGAATGGGTCGCGCGCCAACCAGCGGGTGGTGGGCGGTCGGCTGGATCAGTTGGCCGCGGCGGCGCGCGAACACGAAGTGCGTTCCCCCGCTTTGTTGATCATCGGCGAGGTGGCGGCGTTGGCGGCGGATCTGCATTGGTTTGGCGAGCCGCCGTTGCGGCCGGGCCAGGCGCAGGTCTCACCCTCCCCCGCCGTTGCTGCCCTGCCACACGCTGCTTAAGACATTCATCAGGAGATTCTTCGCATGGCCATTTACGACAGCATCCTGGACACCATCGGTCGCACTCCGGTGGTCAAGCTTCATCGCGTTGCCCCCAAGCATGTGCAGTTGTACGCCAAGGTGGAATCGTTCAATCCGGGTGGTTCGGTCAAGGATCGTCTGGCCTTGGCGATCATCCTGGATGCGGAGAACAAGGGCCTGCTCAAGCCGGGCGATACCATCGTGGAAGCCACCTCGGGCAACACCGGTGTGGCCTTGGCCTTGGTGGCGGCGGCGCGTGGCTACAAGTTTGTGGCGGTGATGGTGGAGACCTTCTCGATTGAGCGACGCAAGTTGATGCGCGCGTATGGGGCCAAGGTGATCCTGACGCCGGCGGCGGAGCGGGGCAGTGGCATGGTGCGCCGGGCGGAAGAACTGGCCAAGCAGCATGGCTGGTTCCTGGCGCGGCAGTTCGCCAACCCGGCTAATCCGGCCTATCACCGTCAGACCACGGCGGCGGAAATCCTGCGCGATTTCGCGGGGCTGCGTTTGGATCATTTCGTCACGGGCTGGGGCACGGGCGGCACACTCACGGGTGTGGGTGAGGTGTTGCGGGTGGCGCGGCCTGAGGTGCGGATTACGGCGAGTGAGCCGGCGGGTGCTTCGCTGCTGTTGGGCAAGGAGTGGGCGCCGCACAAGATCCAGGGTTGGACGCCGGATTTCGTGCCGGAGGTGTTGAATCGCGAGGTGGCCGATGAGGTGCTTCCGGTCGACGACGTCACGGCCATCGCGGTCTCGCGCCGGTTGGCGGCGGAGGAAGGCATCTTCGTCGGCATCTCGGCAGGCGCTACGGTCGCGGCTGCGTTGCAGGTGGCGGAGAAGGCGAGCGAGGGCAGCGTGATTCTCGCAGTGTTGCCGGATACCGGTGAGCGTTACTTCTCCACGCCGTTGTTTGAAGGCGTGAATGAAGGGTCCGACGATGAGTGGTTGGCTTCGCTGTAAGCGAATTGCCGCGCTTCAAAATCTGAAGGCCAGCGGAGTGTATCCGCTGGCCTTTTTCTTATTTGGCTTGCTGCTACTCGTTGCCTTTGGCTCCTGCCCTCGCCTATTGCCTTTTGCCTATTGCCTTTTGCCTATTGCCTTTTGCCTGTCGCTGGCCGGTGACCCGTGGCGCTTTACGTGGGTTTGCTTGGAGCGGTGCGCTCGCGGGTCCCGGGCGTCGCGCCCTCCGCGCTGCGCGCTGCGGGTCCGTGCCGCCGGAGCTAATTTCTCGACGGCACATCCTGTGCCGACGAGAAACGGCGCGCATCCATGCGCACCGCCCTGCGGGTTTACGCTCCGTCAGCACCGCTCCGAGCGGGACCCGCGAGCACACCGCTCCAAGCAAACTGGAATTTCCCCGGTCAGCCACAACAAAAAGCTGAAAATCTCTCGGCGAGGGTCATACGCGAGAGCTGCAGATTGTCGGCAGCCCAGAAGAGCATGCCGAATTCTTCGTCGGAGCTAGGGTCGGCTTTGACGCCAAGCAATTATCAGCATGCCCAACCAATGAAGTGCCTGCCGCCCGCTTGTAAAGCGTAAGCGCCATCATCGTCACGGGAGGCTGCTTGTAGTGGCGCGCGCTTGGGTCCCGCTCGGAGCGGTGTCGCCAGAGCGTAAACCCGCAGGGCGTCGCGCATGGATGCGCGGCGGTTTCGGCTGGCACAGGATGTGCCATCCGAAACTTAGCTCTGGCGACACGGACCCGTAGCGCGCAGCGCGGAGGGCGCGACGCCCCGGGACCCAAGCGCGCGCCACTCCAAGCAGCCGGCACGTAGTCGTTCCAATCGCCAGGCTCTTGGCACAGAAAGGCCAGAGCCAACCAAAGCCCCTACGCTTCGTAGAGTTCCAGCGGCAGGTCGTCGGGATCCGCAAAGAAGGTGAAACGCTTGCCGGTGTATTCGTCCACGCGAATGGCTTCGCAGGCTACGCCGTGCGATGTCAGGTGGCTCACCGCTGCGTCGATGTCTTCAACGCGGAATGCCAGATGCCGCAGGCCCGCTGCTTCTGGTCGTGATACGCGTGCGGGTGGCGAGGGAAAGGAGAACAGCTCGATCTGCACGGCATCGTCTACCCGCAAGTCGAGCTTCCAGGAGTCGCGCGCTTCCCGATAAGCCTCGGCCAGCACTTGCAGACCCAGCACTTCGACGTAGAAGTGTCTCGAGCGTGGGTAGTCCGAGGCAATGATGGCGACGTGGTGCAGGCCGGTAATTTTCATTTTGTCAGCCTGCGCCACCGGGAGCGGGGAATCAACTCGCGGTCGCAAACGGGCGTGCCGTGGTCGACATGCTCGTGCGGGGCGCAACGATCCTGGGTGCGCCGCACTCGATCGGATCGAGCGCGGCGATATTCAGTGTGCGGCGGCGGCGTCTGCGCCCGGGTTTCCACCGGCAGGCGCCTTGCCGCTCTGCATGAAGAACACCAGTGGCATCGAGAGCAGGGTCAGCACCATCATCAACTTGAAGTCGTTGAGGTAGCCGATGGCAGCCGATTGCTTCAGCACCTCGGCATTGAGCAAGGCCGCGCCGCTGGTGGTGGCCGGGTTCCAGGCCGCGGGCAGTGCGGCCAGTTCGGCGCCGAAGGCGGGAATACGCGAACCGATTTCGGCGTGGTTGATCTGCAGCGCGCGTGACAGCAGGGTCATCACCACCGAAATGCCGACCGAGGAACCGATGTTGCGAACCAGGCTGAAAAGGCCAGCCGCTTCCGTACGTTGGTGCGGTTCCAAGGTGGCATAGGCGACGGTGGAGATCGGCACGAACACCAGGCCCAAGCCCATGCCCTGGATCACGCCCAGCCAGATGATCGACGACATCGAGGCGGTCGGCCCGAACAGGGTCATGCCGTGCAACGAGATCACCATCATGCCCATGCCGACCAGGATCGGAATGCGTGCATCGACGCGCCCCAGCATGCGACCGACCAGCATCATGGTGAACATGGTGCCGACGCCGCGCGGCGCGAGGACCAGACCGATGGTGAGCACCGGATAGTTCATCAGCGTGCTCAGGTACGGCGGCAGCAACGCCAGGGTGGCGAACAGCACGATACCGACGATGAAGATCAGCGCGCAGCCGACGGCGAAGTTGCCGTTCTTGAGCAGGCTCAGATCCAGCAAGGCGCGTTCGCGCTTGTTCCACCACCACAGGCCGTAGGCCCATAGGGCGAGGAAGGCCAGTGCGGCTTCAATCTGCACTTCCAGGCTGCCGAACCAATCTTCACCCTGACCGCGATCCAGGAACAACTGCAAGGCGCCAATGCCCAGCGCCAGCAAGCCCAGGCCGATACCGTCGAGGGGGCGTTCGTGCGGGACGTCTTTCTTGACGCTGGCCATGATGCCAATCAGCGCCAGGATGCCGATCGGCAGATTGATCAGGAACACCCAGTGCCAGCTGTAGTTCTGGGTCAGGAAGCCGCCCAGCGGCGGGCCCAGGATCGGGCCGATCATGATGCCCATGCCCCACATGGCCATCGCTGCCCCGTGTTTTTCCTTGGGGAAAGAGTCGAGCAGCAGCGATTGCGAGATCGGCACCAGCGAGGCGCCGAACACGCCTTGCAACACGCGGTAGAACACCATCTCGCCAATGCCGCTGGCGATACCGCACAGTAGCGAGGCGACGGTGAAGCCGGCCACCGCGATGATCAACAGGCGACGACGGCCCAGGCGGCCAGCCAGCCAGCCGGTAACCGGAGTGAGGATCGCGGCGGCGACGATGTAGCTGGTCAGCACCCACGACACCTGATCCTGGGTGGCCGACAGCGAGCCCTGCATGTCCGGCAAGGCGACGTTGGCGATGGTGGTATCCAGCGCCTGCATCAGCGTGGCCAGCATCACCGACACCACCAGCAAGGTGCGGTTGCCGCCGTTCTCGTTGTTTTGTTTCAGTCGGCTGATCATCGGTGCTTCTTAATCAGGGTCACCCCGAGCGCCGCGGCTACACCGCGACTCCACCACAGCGCCACAGGCTTGCCTGACGACGCTCGGAATGACGTAACGGATCAGCGCGCGGCGGTCGACTTGCCGGCGGTGGCGCCGCCATCGACCAGCTCGACCTTGACGTCGGCGCTCATGCCGGCGCGCAGTTGCGGGGCGTCGGCGCGGTTGGCGTCGTCGATCTCCAGGCGCACCGGAATGCGCTGGACGATCTTGACCCAGTTGCCGGTGGCGTTCTGCGGCGGCAGCACGCTGAACTCGGCGCCGGAAGCCGGTGCAATCGAGGCCACGTGGGCGTGCCACTTCACACCGGGATAGGTGTCGACCTGGATCACGGCCTTCTGGCCTACGCGCATCTTGGTCAGTTCGGTTTCCTTGAAGTTGGCTTCCACCCAGATCGGCGCGGTCGCCACCAGCGGCATCGACGCCTGGCCGACATTGACGTACTCACCCACCTGCAAATCATGCAGGCCGATGATGCCGTCCACCGGCGCGCGCACTTCGGTGTGCGCCAGATCCAGCTTGGACTTGGCCAACATCGCAACGGCCGCGCGGTAGCCAGGCAGGTCCTGCAGCGGCGTGCCCGCGTTGCCGCTCAGAGCGGCGTTGGCTTCGGTTTCCGAGGCAATCGCATCGGCCAGATCGGTCTTGGCTTCGGCCACGGCGTGGCGCGCGTCGTCCAGCATCTTGCGCGATACCAATTCCTGGGTCGCCAATTGCTGCATACGCACCAGATCGCGCTGCGCCCAGGCCAGGGTTTCGCGCTTGGCCGACACCGAGGTGCCGGCGCCGGTGACCTTGGCGCGGCTGGCAAAGGTGACGTTGGCCACGTAGGCCAGTGCGGCTTCGTTCTGGGCCATCGCCAGTTCCAACGGCTCGGGATCGATGCGGAACAGCAGGTCGCCCTTCTTCACCGGCTGGTTCTGGCTAACCGCCACTTCCACCACGCGACCGCCTACTTGCGGGGCGATCAGGATGCGGTCGGCCTTGATGTAGGCGTTGTCGGTGCTGACTTCGCGGCCGGAGATCACGTATTCCCAGGCGAAGAAGCCCAGCACGGCCAGCGGTGCGGCAACCCACAGCCAGACCGGCACGCGCCGGCGCTTGGGTGCAGGAGTGGTACCCGCCTGTTCGGCGGCGGCATTGATCTTGGTGGTCATGGTGGTGGTCAGGCTTTGCGGAGGGAGGACTCGCCGCGGCTGGCGCGATCGAGTTGGGAGAGGGTTTCGCGGATTTGCGAGAGCACTTGCAGAGTGGTTTGCAGCTCGACCGGGTCGACCTCGGCCAGGCTGTCTTCGCGCAGGCCAATGGCGACCTGTTCGATCTCGCCCATGATTTCGTTGGATTGCGGCGACAGATGCAGGCGCCAGCAACGGCGGTCATCGGGATCATTGCGGCGTTCGACGAAGCCGGCTTTCTGTAGGCGATCCACAACACGGCCGACGGCAATCGGCTCCATGTCCATGACATCGGCCAGCGCGGCCTGGGTCATGCCCTCTTCCTGATGGATGCGCTTGAGCGCGCGCCATTGCACCCGGGTCAGGCCCAGGTGGGCGGCGCGCCGGTCAAACACCCGCCCGTACAGGCGGCTGAGGTCGGCAATCAGGTAACCAATGGTGGCGGGGCTGCAGGCTTCGGTATTCATGGCTGCCTATGATATAGCTGCCTAGGCAATAATATAGATGTAAGCATATCCCCGTTCAGCAGGCAGCGCAAGAATCACATTGGGGGAAAGCGCCCCCATCCCAGCCTTCCCCCGCAAGCGGGGGAAGGAGCCAGAACGCACCCGAGCTCGAGCTTCCCAAGCGGGAGCAGGGGCCTCCTCTTGCCCCTTCCTCCGCCTGCGGGGGAAGGCTGGGATGGGGGCGCCTTTTGCCTTGAACCGGCCCAAAAAAAACGCCGGCACTGGGCCGGCGTTTTTGGGTGTTGCGGGGTTGTGGGACTAACTCAGCCTTCCCACTTGCCCTGTGCGGCCAGGCCGTTGTCCTTGGCGCGGGCGTAGACGGTGGCCTGGGCCTTGTTGAAGTTGCCCTTCAGGTCTTCGGACCACAGCTTGAGCGCGGCCGACTGCATGGCGCGACCGTAGGAGAACGACAGCGGCCACGGCAACGCGCCGAGCTGGTTCATGGCGTTGAGGTGGGCGGTGGCGTCTTCATCGCTCTGGCCGCCGGACAGGAACACGATGCCCGGCAGGATCGCCGGCACAGTGCTCTTCAGGCACATCACGGTGGACTCGGCCACTTCCTCAACGTCGGCCTGGTCCGGGCAATCCTTGCCGGGGACGATCATCGAGGCCTTGAGGATGGTGCCTTCCAGCAGCACGTTGTGCTCGTAAAGCGCCGCGAACAGCGAACGCAGCACGGCTTCGGTGACTTCGTAGCAGGTCTGGATGTCGTGCTCGCCATCCATCAGCACTTCCGGCTCGACCATCGGCACCAGCCCGGCTTCCTGGCACAGCGCGGCGTAGCGGGCCAGCGCATGCGCATTGGCTTCGATCGCGGTGCCGGTGGGGATGTCGTCGCCGATGTTGATCACTGCACGCCACTTGGCGAAGCGCGCGCCCAGCGCGTAGTACTCCTTGAGGCGATCACGCAGGCCGTCCAGACCTTCGGTGACCACTTCGCCGGGGCAGCCGGCCAGCGCATGCGTGCCCTTGTCGACCTTGATGCCCGGGATGATGCCGTTCTTGGCCATGTACTTGGCGAACGGGGTGCCGTCCTTGGTCGACTGGCGCAGGGTTTCGTCGTACAGGATCGCGCCGGAGATGTACTCGCTCAGCTTGGGCGTGGTCAGCAGCAGCTCGCGGTAGGCGCGGCGATTCTCTTCGGTGTTCTCGATGCCCACGCCGGCAAAGCGCTTGGCGATGGTGCTGGTGGATTCGTCAATCGCGATGATGCCCTTACCCGCGGCCACCATGGCCTGGGCGGTTTCGGCAAGCTGTTCGATGCTCATGTGGGTCCTGGAGGAGCGGCGGGAAAGATACCAATTATAGCCCAGTGCGGCTCAGAGCTCGCCCAGCCCTTCCACCTGACCCTGCTGGCCAATCTGCAACAAGCGCAGGGTGTTGGTGGCGCCGTGCTTTTCCATGTGGTCGCCGCTGGTGAAGATGATCCGGTCACCTTCCACCAGCAGCTGGCGATCGGCCAGGCAACGGGTGGCTTCGCGGGCGGCTTCGCGCGGGGCCAGGCCGCGGCTGTCGAAGGCGATCGGGAACACATCGCGCATCATCGCCATCTTGCGGCGCGCGCCATCGTGGCGCGAGAACGCATAGACCGGCGCACGCGCGCGGAAGCGCGACAGGTAGCGGGCGGTGCCGCCGGATTCGGTCATCGCGACAATCGCGCGCACACCGATGTGTTCAGTCAGGAACATCGCCGCCATGGCGATGGCCTGATCGGCGCGCGCCAGATCGCGCGGCGCCTTTTCAAAGTCGGTATCGGTCTCGAACTGCTTTTCCGCACCCAGGCAGATGCGCGCCATCGCTTCGACCGCCTTGACCGGATAACTGCCGGCGGCGGTTTCGGCCGACAGCATCACCGCGTCAGTGCCGTCGATCACCGCGTTGGCCACGTCCAGCACTTCGGCGCGGGTGGGAATCGGGCTGTCGACCATCGACTGCAACATCTGGGTGGCCGTGATCACCACACGGCCGCGGGCCAGCGACTCACGGATGATCTTCTTCTGCAGGCCGGGCAGCTCAGCATCGCCGATTTCCACGCCCAGATCGCCGCGCGCCACCATCACCACGTCGCTCGCGTCGACGATCTCGGTCAGATTCTCAATCGCTTCGGTGCGCTCGATCTTGGAGACCAGCGCGGCGTCGCAGCCATGTTCGCGGGCAATGCGGCGCGCTTCGTTCATGTCTTCGGCGTTGCGGCAGAACGACACGGCGATGAAGTCCACACCAATCTCTGCAACGATGCCGATCAGTTCCTTGTCGCGTTCGGTCAGCGCGCCCAGCGACAACCCGCCGCCCTGCTTGTTCAAGCCCTTGCGATCGGACAGCACGCCGTCGTTGAGCACGGTGTTGACGATGCGCTCGCCTTCCACCGCTTCCACACGCAACTGCATCAATCCGTCGTCGAGCAGCAGCACGTCGCCCGGCTGCACGTCGCCCGGCAGGCCCAGGTAGCTGACGCCGACCTGGTTGACGTCGCCGGCCGGTGCATTGGCGCTGGCGACCAGATCAAAACGCGCGCCGGCCTTGAGCACGATCTTGCCTTCGGCAAAACGCTCGATGCGAATCTTCGGTCCCGGCAAGTCGGCCAGGATGCCGACCTCGGCGCCAGCGCGTTGCGCGGCGGCGCGCACGGCGGCGGCGCGCTTGGCCTGGCCGGAGGGATCGCCATGCGAGAAGTTCAGGCGCACCACGTTCACGCCAGCGCGGAACAGTTCGTCGAGTACACCCGGCGGGTCGGTGGCGGGGCCAAGGGTGGCGAGGATTTTGGTGCGGCGCTGGCGAGTCGTCATAAGGCGGGCTTCCTGTGATCGCGCAAACGCTACCACACCCGTACCACTATGAGATGTTCATCGCCGCGGCTCGCACACAAGGTCCGCGACCGGAAGCCTGACGCGTCGACCCAGCACTTGCGAAACCGCTGTTTTCAAGCGCTTTCATGCGTAAGCGCGATGAAGACAGACTGGTATTTTTTTGGTCTAGTGCGTCGCTGAAATTGCTGCGCACGCACAGACCACTGCAATGCCACCGCGCAAATGCCCGCGTGCGAACGCGGGCGTACGGCGACGCCTCAGGCCGCCAGCAAGGCGGGCAGATCCGCCGGACTGTGGGCCAGTTGGCCTGCACCGGCCTGGCGCAGTTCGGCTTCGCCACCAAAGCCCCAGAGCACACCGACGCTGCGCATGTCATGGTGCGCGGCGCCCTCGATATCCATGCGGCGGTCGCCAATCATCCAGCAGTCGGCGGCTTGCACCTGCAGACGACGCAGCGCCTCGGCAATCAGCTCCGGCTTCTGGCTGAGGCTGCCATCGGCCGTGGCGCCGATTACATCTTCGAAGCAATGGCCGAATGGCAAGTGCGCGATGATCTTGCGCGCGTGCGGCTCGTTCTTGGCAGTGACCACGGCCAGGCGATGCCCGGCCGCATGCAAGGCGGTCACCACTTCTCCGATGCCGGCGTACTCGGCGTGTTCGTTCCAGCCATGCGTTTCAAAACGCACCAGATAATGCGCCACCGCCTGCTCCACCCGCTCCGCATCGCCCAGCAGCGGGGTGAAGCTGGTCCGCAACGAAGGACCAATCCAGCGTCGCAACTCGCTCTCGTCCGGCACCGGATGCTGCAGTTGCTCCAGCGCATAGGCCACGCAGCGGGTGATGCCCACGGCCGAATCAATCAGCGTGCCGTCCAGATCAAAAAACAGGACCGAACGACTCACGAGCCGCGCGCCTCCAGTGCGGCCACGGCCGGCAGGGTCTTGCCTTCCAGGAATTCCAGGAACGCGCCGCCACCGGTGGAGATATAGCTGACCTGCTCGGCGATGTTGTACATGTCCACCGCCGCCAGCGTGTCGCCGCCACCGGCAATCGAGAACGCCTTGGAATTGGCAATCGCGCGTGCCAGCGTTTCCGTGCCGCCGCCAAAGGCGTCGAACTCGAACACGCCCACCGGGCCGTTCCACACCACCGTGCCGGCATCGGCAATCAACAGCGCATAGCGCGCGGCGGTCTGCGGGCCGATGTCCAGGATCAAGTCGTCATCACCCACCGCGTCCACCGCCTTGACCGTGGCCGGTGCATCGGCAGCAAAAGCAGGCGCCACCACCACGTCCACCGGCACCGGAATATCGGCGCCGCGCGCCTTGGCGTCGGCCATGATCTGCTTGGCAGTGTCGATCAGATCGGCTTCGTACAAGGACTTGCCCACCTTGTGGCCGAGCGCGGCGATGAAGGTGTTGGCGATGCCGCCGCCGACGATCAGCTGATCGACCTTGCTGACCAGGTTGGACAGCAGTTCCAGCTTGGTCGAGACCTTGCTGCCGGCCACAATCGCCAGCAGCGGGCGCGCCGGCTGCTGCAGCGCCTTGGCCAGCGCATCCAGTTCGGCCATCAGCAGCGGGCCGCCGGCAGCGACCTTGGCCTGCCGGATCACGCCGTGGGTGGAAGCCTGCGCGCGGTGCGCGGTGCCAAAGGCGTCCATGACAAACACATCGCAGAGCGCGGCGTACTTCTTCGACAGGGCTTCATCGTCTTTGCCCTCGCCCACGTTCATGCGGCAATTCTCGAGCAGCACGATCTGGCCGGGCGCGACATCCACGCCGTCCACCCAGTCCTTGACCAACTTCACTTCCTGGCCGAGCAGTTCGGTCAAACGCTTGGCCACCGGCGCCAGCGAATCGGCTTCGCTCCACACGCCTTCCTTGGGCCGGCCCAGGTGCGAGGTGACCAGCACCGCCGCGCCTTTTTCCAGCGCCAGCTTGAGGGTCGGCACCGAGGCGGTGATGCGTTGTTCGGAGGTGATGCGGCCCTCTTCGATCGGCACGTTCAAGTCCTGGCGGATCAGCACACGCTTACCGGCTAGGTCGAGATCGGTCATGCGGACGATGGACATGGGGCATTCCTTCGGAACAGGGGAAAGACCCCTATTGTCCCGGCTGCGCGCGGGCGCGGCAAATCCGCTGGCCGCGCGCAGCTTCACGCCATGCTGGGGCTTACTCGCGGGCGGGCTTGTTGCGCATCAGGCTCAGCGCCAGGCCGGTGACCAGTAGCGCGCCCACTACCAGCAAGGACCACAGCAACCAGGTCTTCCAGTCGCGTGGCTTGGGCGCGGGCGTCAGCGCGGCGTCGCCGGCCAGCGCCTGCGGCGCGCCGAGCGTAGCGACCGACGGCTGCCAGTCGGCGCCGCGTTGCTGGCGAATCGCATCCAGGGTCGGCTGCACCGACGCGGCGGCGCGGCTGGCGCGTGCACTGCCGGCCACCAGCACAAACGGCGGTTGCCCCTGCGATACGAACACCAGCGACTCGGCCTGCCAGCCCAGCCGCAGCGTGGGCAAGGCGGCGTCGACGCCATCCACGGGCGTCAAACGCCAATAGCGATCACGGTGCAGGCCGGCCAGATCCTGCGGCGGCGAGGCGCTGTCGCTGCCCGCGCTGGCGACGCGGAACGCCACCCATGGACCGGCCACGTGTTGCCAGGGCGCATCGTCGCGATCGCGCGATTCCAACCGCCACTGCTGGGTGTTGTTGCCGGGCAGATCGACATCGGCGCGGGCAATCGGATAACGGCCCGGCAATTCGAATTCGTAATGCATCTGCCCCTTGGCGTCGGGGTTGCGCTTGGCCGACAAGCTCTGCCACTGCCAGGCGGTGGCGACGCCTGGCGTTGCGGTCTCGGCCTGCACCAACAGCAGGCGGAAGTCCGCCGGCAACGGCGCGGGCACAAGCAGACGCCAGTAGCGCGCACGTTGCGGCGCAAACTCGACGCGATTGCGCAGCACCCGCGCGCCGTTGTTGCGCAGATCGATCAGGCGCGCATCGCCGCCTTCGGCCGGACGCCATTGGCGCAGATCGTCGGAGGCTTCCAGGCGCACGTCGCGTTCCAGCGCCGAGTCCACCTGCCACTGCAGTTGCAGCGCCTGCAGCGGTTGCTTGAGCGCGCTGGCATCGATCAGGAAACCGGCGGCGGGCGCATTGGCCTGCACTTCGGCGGCCGACCATTGCACCCGACGCAAACTGCCATCGGCGGCAATCTCGCTGATCGACGCCACATCGCGTGTTTGCTGCGAGGCAGGCAGCGGGAACCAGGGCAGATCCTGCCGTTGCGCCGGCCCGATGCCGGGTGATGCGGGTGCTGCCAGCAACGAGGGCACCGGCTTGCCGCTGGCATCCAGGATGTCCAGATCCGCCAGCTGCGGCGAGCGCGTCTGCTCGTACACGCTGCCATCCAAGGTCACCCGATAGGCGCCTTCCTGCGCTGCGGGCAATTGCAGCGGCCACTGGCGGGCGTAGTCATCGCGCGCGGCAGCGCTGGCCAGCAGCGGCAGGCACAACGCCAACGCGCCGAGCTTCGCCAATCCCGCAACTCCCTTGTGCAACCTGCTCTTGTTGATGTGGCTCATGTCGACTTGATTCCTGCCCGCGGGCTTTAGGTCAGTCTGCTTCATGCCTGCGCATCCTCTTGCGCCATGCGCGGCGGCACCGGCGCCAGATAGCCCACCACCGTGCACAGCAAACCGTAAGCGATGAAGGACGCAATGCCCAGCGCGTCACCAAGGTTGCCACGATCAATCAGCAGCAACTTCACCAGCACCACGCCCATCAACACAGCGCCCGCCAGCCACAGCGTGCGCTGGCCGCGACGCGATCCCAGCACCCAGCCGATCACACCCAACACGCTCCAGGTGAGCGTCAGGCTGGTCTGCGCCAGGCTGGTGCCGATCAGCGCACCATCCCAGCCGATGCCGCCCCAGTGATGGACCGCGCGTAATACGACCACGCTGACCCAGGCGAAGCCGGCGATGGCCAACAGCGAGGTGCGCTGCGAGACCAGCAGATCAGGCGCCAGGTCCGACTGCGACCACAACCAGTAAGCGAGCAATGCGATGACAGCCAATTGCGCCAGCTCCAGCGGATTGACCACCGGCAGCCACGGCAACGGCGCGCTGCTGCCGGCCAGCAGCAACATGTACACACCGGCGCAGGCGAGCACGCCGAACTGCACGCACTGCAACGCCGTGCGATAGCCATCAAATCGCTCGCCCAGCGGCGCAGCCAGCCACGGCCAGCGGAACAGTCCGATGGCCGTAACCAGCAGCCACGGCAACAGCACCGCCAGCGCGCGCCAGCCTTCGGCCAGTTGCTGCTCGCGGCTCACCCAATCCAGCAGCAGCGACAACGCCAGCGGCCACACCAGCAACCAGACAAACTGCGCCCAACCGGCCAACGCATGCTCGCTGCGGCGCAGGCAGACCAAGCTGCGCACGCCCAGCACGGCGTAAACCAACCACGCCAGTGCGCCGTAACCGGCAAATGGCTGCGCGTGTTCCTGCGCCTGGATGATTGCCAGCGGTGCAGCCGCGATCAGCGCGGCCAGCGTGGTCATCGCCAATGCGGTGGCAGGGCGACGGCGATGGACTTCGGCGGCCAGCCAACCGGTCACTGCGGCGAAGGCCAGCAATGCGTCGGCGCGATGCGTATAGGCAACGAAGGCGCCGATTTCATGCACGCCTGCGCCCAACCACCAGCCCAGCCCCCACAGATAGAACGGCAAGGCCAGCGCATGATCCTGGCGGGCGAAGTTCCAGGCGCTGGTCAGTCCGGCCAGCGCAATGATCAACGCCGCCATGAACACCGGGTTGGCCACCGGCGTGGCGCCGGCATGCAAGTCGCCCAGGAAGAACGCCAACGCTGCCAGCAGTTGCAGCAGACTGCCGGTGAACAAAGGCAAGCGCCGCTCCTGCCGCAACCCCAGCCAGATCAACGCCGCGCCTTCCAGCGCAAACACGCTGGCGGTGGCGCGCGCCGACAAGGCCAGCGGCACGGCCAGCGTGGCAAAGCCCACGCCCAGCACGGCGTAGGCTGGCACCAGCGCCTCATAGCCGCCACGGCGACGCAGCAGCAGCGCCAACAACACGTACAGCGCGGCCAGACCCAAGGCGTTGTAAGCCAGCGGCATGCGCGCGCCGTCGAGCAAGGCGGCCTGCAGCGCGAACGACACCAGCGGCGTGCCGAACAACAGGCAGGCATCGACCAGGCCCCGACGGCCTTCCGGCAAGCGCCGCGCGTACAGCAGCGGGATGATCAGGTAGAAGGCAAAGAACAGCAGCAGGAACGGCTCGGTGCTGGCGTACTTGGCCGGCTCGTAACTCAGCGCGCCCCATAGCGTGCCAATGCCGAAGGTGAACACAAAGCCCAACAGATTGAGCACACGCCAAGGCTTGAACCAGGCCACCGCCAGGATCGCCGCGTTCAACACCGCGTAGTAGGAAAACAGCGCGACATGGTTGCCGCTGCCGGTGGACAGCCAGATCGGCGCCAGGAAGCCGGCCAGGATCGCGAACACCGCCAGCGATTTGGCGTTCTGCAAGACCGCCAGCGCGCCCGCGCCGAAGATCAGGATCACGCTCAACGCGAACGCCGGTGTCGCCTCCAACAATTCATAGCGTTTGAAGGCGGCAAACACCGTCAGCAACAGGATGCCGATGGCGCCGCCTTGCAGGCTGAGCGCAAAGCTGCGGTTGCTCTCGCGCTTGCGCCAGGCAAACACCAGCGCCGCCAGCGAGGCCGCGGCGATGGCGGCCAGGCGCAGCTCGATCGGTGCGTTCAAATAACCTTGATCGGCGGCGTACTTCAGCAACGCCGCCACGCCAGCAAACAAGACCAGGATGCCGATCTTGACCGGCACGTTGCCCACGGTGAACCAGTGTTTGATCGCACGCAGGCCCAGGGTGATCGGGTCCGGACGCGCCGGCGCGGTGCGCAGCGGCGGGCGCGGCACGCGCGGGATTTCCAACGCAGGTGCGGGCTGCTCGACCGGACGTTCCAACGGCGGTGGAGTCGCGGCAACCGGCTGCACCGGCAACGGCGGCGGCAATACCGGTTCCTCGGCATGCGGCTCATCGACCAGCGGCGGCGGCGCGCTACGCGATGCCGGAGCCGCGGTGCTCGCCGGGGCGCTGCGTTGCAGGATTTCGCCGAGGGTGGGCGCATCGTCCACGCCATCCTGGTCCGCCGCGTAGGCGGCCGACGGCCCAGGCTGCGCAGCAGATGCGGCGTGACGCGCTTGCGCCAGTTGCTCTTCCAGCCGGGACACGCGCTGCTTCAAGCCGCTGATCGAGACCAGCGCAACGATCAGCAGTACCGGCACCGCCAGCACCGCCAGGCCGAACAAGACCAGCACACCTGCCAAGTCATCCATTCCCTGTCCTCGTTGTGGGCCGCCTGCTCTTTCCCCAACCCCAAGGGCGGCCCGGGCATCGTAACGGATCCCGCCGCGGGTCCGGTTTCCTGCCTGCCCGCAAAAGCAAAGGGCGCCCGAAGGCGCCCCTGCTGTGTCGCGGCCTTGGCCTGGCTTACTTGCCGGCGACCACGCGCACCATTTCCAGGCACTTGTTGGAATAGCCCCACTCGTTGTCATACCAGCTGACCAGCTTGACGAAGGTGCTGTCCAGGGCGATGCCGGCGTCGGCGTCGAACACCGAGGTGCGGGTGTCGCCGCGGAAATCGGTGGCCACCACCTTGTCTTCGGTGTAACC
>Ga0160436_1000281_pt1 | contig 23214 bp, 19 predicted proteins | sample HID1973M_E0MG_FD_108264 | JGI IMG/M metagenome (GOLD analysis project Ga0160436, IMG submission 108264) | Enriched mosquito-associated microbial communities from UW Madison campus, WI, USA - HID1973M_E0 MG | ecosystem: Host-associated > Arthropoda: Insects > Digestive system > Unclassified ...
CCAGGGGATCATGCCCGAGTCGCAATAGGCGAAGTCGCGGAAGTAATGGTGCGCGCTCATTTCGCCGCCATAGATTGCATCTTCGGCGCGCATGCGTTCCTTGATGAAGGCGTGGCCGGTCTTGGACATGATCGGCACGCCGCCGGCCTGCTCGACCATCTCCACGGTGTTCCAGACCAGCCGCGGATCATGGATGACCTTGCCGCCAGGGTGGCGCTTGAGCAGCGCGCTGGCGAGCAGGCCGACCAGGTAATAGCCCTCGATGAACTGGCCTTCCGCGTCGAAGAAGAAGCAACGATCAAAATCGCCGTCCCAGGCAATGCCGAAATCCGCGCCGTGCTGGCGTACGGCGTCGGCGGTGGCCGCGCGGTTGTTGGGCAGCAACGGATTGGGGATGCCATGCGGAAAACGGCCATCGGGCTCGTGCTGGATACGGATGAACTCGAACGGCAGGTGCGGTGCCAATGCATCAATCACCAGTCCCGCGCCGCCATTGCCTGGATTGGTCACGATTTTCAGCGGCTTCAGTGCGCCGCCTTCCACGTAGCCCAACAGGTGCGCGATGTAGGCCGACTTGTCCGTGTCGACGCGGACTTGACCTTGACCATTCGGCAATGGGCTGTTGCCGGCGGTAAAGTCGCGCACTTCGAACAAACCGCTGTCGCCGCTGATTGGGCGCGACTGTTCGCGCACCAGCTTCATGCCGTTGTAGTCCATCGGGTTGTGGCTGGCGGTGACCATCACCCCGCCGGCCGCCTGGCGATGGAAAGTCTGGAAATAGACTTCCTCGGTGCCGCACAGACCGATATCGATCACCTCGCGCCCGGCCAGGTTGAACCCTTGCGCCAAGGCCTGCTCAAGCTCATCGCTGCTGAGGCGGATGTCGCGACCCAGGACGACCGGACCGGGACCGAGCAGGGCGGCGGTACCGGCGCCGATGCGTCGCGCCAGCGCCGCATCCAGTTCGTCGGGCACGCGGCCGCGTATGTCGTAAGCCTTGAAACAGGGAAGATGCATCAATTCATTCCAACTCCAGGAGCCCCGCAGTATAGCCACGGGGTCCGGGAGCCAGGATGAAGCGGTTTGCGCTGTGCGCCTGCATCAAGCCTTGAGTGCGGCTTCCAGTTCCGGCAGCAAGGTGAACAGATCGCCCACCAGGCCGATGTCGGCAATCTCGAAGATCGGCGCATCGCCGTCCTTGTTGATCGCCACGATCGTGCCGGCGTCCTTGATGCCGGTCAGATGCTGGATGGCGCCGGAAATGCCGACTGCGACGTACAGTTCCGGCGCGATGATCTTGCCGGTCTGGCCGACCTGCAGTTCGTTGGGCACGTAGCCGGCATCGACCGCCGCGCGCGAGGCGCCCACGCCGGCGCCGAGCTTGTCGGCCAGGTCGTAGATGATCTTGAAGTTCTCCGCCGAGCCGACACCGCGGCCGCCGGACACCACGCGCTTGGCGCTCTGCAGGTCCGGGCGATCCGACTTGCCCGCGGCCAGGCCGACATAGCGCGTGTGCGTGGGCAGCGTGGCTTCCACGCTGGCGGCTTCCACGGCAGCGTTGCCGCCCTTGGCCGCTTCGGGCCAGGAAGCGCTGCGCACCGTGGCCACCACGGTGTGATCGGCCGGCGCCTGCACGGTGATGATGGCGTTGCCCGCATAGATCGGGCGCTTGAACTCGTGGCTGGACTCCACGCTCATGACGTCGGACACCTGGGCCACGCCGAGCAGCGCGGCCACGCACGGCATCAGGTCTTTGCCGAAGGTGGTCGAGGGGCCAAACACATGGCTGTAGCCAGCCGCCAGGGTGGCCACCTGCGGTGCCAGCACCTGGGCAATCGGCTGTGCATTGGCGGGGTTGGTCACCGTCAACACCTTGGCCACGCCGGCGATCTGCGCGGCTTGCGCGGCCACATCGGCGGGATCGGCGGCCAGCACGACCACGTCAATGCGGTCAGGCTTGAGCGCCAGCGCGGCGCTGACGGTCTTGGCGGTGGCGGCATTGAGCTTGCCATCCAGGTGTTCGGCGACGACGAGTACGGTCGACATGGTTACATCTCCAAAAGTGGGGTCAGGGCAAGCGCTACAGCGCACGCCCTTCGAAGGGGATCCGTCAGAGCAGGCCCTTGGCCTTCAGCGCGGCCACCAGCTCGGCCGCATCCTTCACCATCACACCCTTGCTGCGCTTGGCCGGCGCGGCATAGTGGCTGGTGGTGAGGGTGTCGGCGGCGTTGACGCCCAGGTCCGACAGCTGCAGGGTTTCCAGCGGCTTGCTCTTGGCCTTCATGATGTCCGGCAGCTTGATGAAGCGCGGCTCGTTCAAGCGAAGATCGGTGGTGACCACCGCCGGCAGATCCACTTCCAGTGTTTCCAGGCCGGCATCGACTTCGCGCGTCACCGTGGCCTTGTCGCCGGCCACTTCCAGCTTGGAAGCGAACGTGGCCTGCGGGCGACCCCACAGGGTGGCCAGCATCTGACCGGTCTGGTTGGCATCGTCATCGATCGCCTGCTTGCCCAGGATCACCAACTGCGGCTGCTCCTTCTCGATCAACTTGAGCAGGGTGCGCGCGGCGGTCAGCGGCTGGATGGCCTGATCGGTGACCACATGGATGGCACGGTTGGCGCCCATGGCCAGGCCATTGCGCAGATGCGCCTGGGCATCGGCAGGGGCGATGGTGGCGACGACCACTTCGGTTGCCACGCCCTTGTCGCGCAGGCGCAGGGCTTCTTCCAGCGCGATTTCGTCAAAGGGGTTGGCCGAGAGCTTGACGCCGTCGGTGACCACGCCCGAACCATCCGGCTTGACCTGGATACGGACGTTGTAGTCCACCACGCGCTTGTAGGCGACGAGAATCTTCATCCTGTGGGATTTCCTCAGTGCTGCAACAGTGCTGTGAATGGCCCCGGTCGCGGCGGCAGACCGAGGGCAGAACCCGGATTTTAGCGGTCAGACCGGGTCCGTGCGAGTCCGTACGGAAGTGTGAGGCAAGCGACCCAGCACCGCCTGCACCAGTCGATCCGCCGCGCCAGGGGCCTGGGCGAAGAAAAGCGAGGGCTCGGTCAGTTCCAGCTCCAGCAGGCAGGGCTGGCCCTGCGGGTCGCGCAGCAGGTCGACCCGCGCGTACAGCAGAGGCGTTTCCAGACGCAGCACCCGCTGGGTGGCGGCCAGGATGCGTTCGGCCAAGGCCAGTTCGTCATCGGCGGCCGTCGTGGCGCTGATGCCCTTGGATGCGAACGGCGTGGCGGCCTGGGCATCGCCCGGGGCCAGCTGAGCGGCCTTGCGGATGGCGTGGCTGAAGCGGCCATCGAAGAAGATCAGCGCGGTCTCGCCGCTACTGTCCACCGCGTCCAGGTAGGGCTGCAACATCACGCTGCGGTTTTCATCCAGCAAGCGGGCGATGTGGTTGCCGGCCGCAAACTCCTGCTCGCGCCGGTAACGCTGGGTGTCGCGCGAGCCGGCGCTCACCGCGGGCTTGACCACGAACTCGGCGGCGCTGTGTTCGCGCAGGAATTCCTGCAGCGTTTCCAGGGGTTCATCATGGGGCTCGACGAAACGGGTGGCCACCACCGGCACACCAGCCTGGGCCAGATCGCGCAGGTAGTGTTTGTCGGTGTTCCAGCGGATCACCGACAAGGGATTGAACAACGGCACCGCGCGGGCGGTGTGTTCGCACCAGGCCAGGAATTCGGGCAGCCGCTCGGTGTAGTCCCAGGGGCAGCGCAACAGGGCCGCGTCCACCCTCGGCCAGGCTACCGAGGCATCGTCCCAGGCCAGGGTCCGTGTCTGCAGGCCGGCACGCGCGCAGGCGTCGATCAGCGGCGGCAGATCCTCATCGTGTCCGGTGGCGACGATGGCGGAGATGAGCGCGAGTGTGGTCATGCCATCAGTCTAAGCGCAGCCCGCCTTTGTGGTCGCTCGCCATTGCCCGAAAGTACCTGTCGCCTGCGGGTGGCATCGGTAGAATGCGAGGATTCCCAAACGGATCAACCTCATGGTCGATGTCGCCGTCGCCGCCCGCGGCTCCGCGGGCAAGCAGAAGTTGTACCCCAGCGCGGACGCCGCCCTGCAGGGCATCGTGGCCGATGGCCAGACCCTGGCGGTGGGTGGATTTGGCCTGTGCGGCATCCCCGAGGCGCTGATCGCCGCGCTGCGTGACAGCGGCGTCACCGCACTCACCGCCATCTCCAACAATGCCGGCGTCGATGGCTTCGGCCTGGGCCAGCTGCTGGCCACGCGGCAGATCAAGAAGATGATCTCGTCCTACGTGGGCGAGAACAAAGAGTTCGAGCGCCAGTACCTGGCCGGTGAGCTGGAACTGGAATTCAACCCGCAGGGCACGCTTGCTGAGCGCCTGCGCGCTGGCGGCGCAGGCATCCCCGCGTTCTTCACCCGCACCGGCTACGGCACCATCGTGGCCGAGGGCAAGGAGACCCGTCAGTTCGGCGAGCACTGGTACGTGATGGAAACCGCGCTCACCGCCGACGTGGCCCTGGTCAAGGCGTGGAAGGCTGACAAGGCCGGCAACCTGGTGTTCCGCAAAACCGCGCGCAACTTCAATCCAGCCTGCGCCATGGCCGGCAAGATCTGTGTGGCCGAAGTGGAGCAGGTGGTGGAAGTGGGCGAGATCGACCCGGATCACGTGCACCTGCCCGGCATCTATGTCGACCGCATCGTCCACAACCCCAATCCCGAGAAGCGCATCGAGCAGCGCACCGTTGCCCAAGGAGACAAGTGATGCCCTGGACCCGTGACGAGATGGCCCAGCGCGCCGCGCGCGAACTCACCGATGGTGCCTACGTGAACCTAGGCATCGGCCTGCCGACCCTGGTGGCCAACCACATCCCCGACGGCATCGACGTCTGGCTGCAGTCCGAAAACGGCCTGCTGGGCATCGGCCCGTTCCCGACCGAGGCCGAGGTGGACGCGGACCTGATCAACGCCGGCAAGCAGACCGTGACCGCCCGCGCCGGGGCCAGCTATTTCGGCAGCCACGACTCCTTCGGGATGATCCGTGGCGGCCATATCGACTTGGCCGTGCTGGGCGCCATGCAGGTCACTGATCAGGGCGACCTGGCCAACTGGATGGTCCCCGGCAAGATGGTCAAGGGCATGGGCGGGGCCATGGACCTGGTGGCCGGGGTCAAGCGCATCGTGGTCCTGATGGAACACGTGGCCAAGGATGGCAGCCACAAAATCCTGAAAAAGTGTGACCTGCCGCTCACTGGCGTGGGCGTAGTCAACCGGATCATCACCGACCTGGCGGTGTTTGACGTGACCGCCGACGGCCTGCGTCTGGTCGAGATGGCCGAGGGCGTCGACGAGGCTGAATTGGCCGACAAGACCGGCGTCCTATTTCACAAATGACTGACCGCTCGATTGCGGCTTAAGCCCTGCTGTACGGTCCTTTCCATAGGAAAGGACCGAAATCACCGATTCACGTGGTTAAGAGTGTGAGGTGAGTTATATTTGTGATCTCAGGGGCTTTTCCGAGATTGAGGGTAAGCATGAAGTTTCGCCTCGGCGCGTGCGCCGCAGTTATGTTGTTGGCCGCGTGCAGCGGCGAAAAGTCCGCCGATAGCGCGGCCCAGCTTTCTGGCAAATCGGCCAGTGACGCTGCGGTTGCCGCCGCCGCCGTGCAAACCGGCCGCGCGGTCCTGACCTCCATTGCCAACGCGCCGGATCGCGGCGCGCTGATGAGCTATCAGAACAAGGGCAAGCCGAGCAAGGTCGAGGGTGCCTTTACCTATTACCCGGTCGCGATCAGCGAAGACCACGCACTGCGTGGCGTCGTCAATGGTCAGATGACCGTGCCGATGCCCGACGGCAGCCAGGTCAAGCTCAACTACGAGCGCCACGATGAAACCATCGATGGCAACTGGACCTGGGTCGGCCGCGTGGCTGGCGGCGATCCGAACCAGGAAGCGATCATCACCTTCGGTGAGAAGGCCGTGTTCGCCTCCATTCCGCAGGGCCAGGGCTTGCCGCCGGTGAGCATCCAGACCCGCAACGGCCAGCTGTACGCCGTGCAGGCGGACCCGTCGAAGTTGAAGTCCGGCAATTCGTCCGAGCACAAAGACACTGCGGTGCCTTCGCCGTCGGCAATTGTCGATGCCGCTGCTGCTCACGTCACGGCCGCCGCAGCCGTCGCGCAAAGTGCACCTGCTGTGGCCGCCAATGCCCAAGTGGCCGCCAACGCACCGGCGACCAGCCTCAACACCGTCGACCTGGCCGTGGGCTACACCGCTGGCTTCCGCACCACCTATGGCAGCGCGTCGGCCGCCGTAACCCGCTTGGCGCAATTGGTCGCCATCGGCAACGAAGGCCTGCGTAACAGCAAAGTCAATGGCTATATCCGTCTGGTCCATGCGTTGGAAGTCAGCTACACCGAAACCAACACCAACCAGACCGCTTTGCAGGAACTGACCGGCAGCAACGGCGACACCGCCGTCACCATCCCGGCAGCGCTGGCGCCTCTGCGTACCGCGCGCGACACCTACGGCGCCGACCTGGCGATTCTGGTGCGTCAGTTCCAGCAGCCGGAACAGCAGGGCTGCGGCATTGCTTGGCTGATCGGCGCCAACGGCGCCACCGTCAACCCGGCCAATGACGCGCGCTGGGGTTACGGCGTGGTCAGCGACGGCAACGACAGCAGCTACTACTGCGCACCGGAAAGCTTCATCCACGAAATCGGTCACTTGCTGGGCTCGGCCCACAACCAGGCCAATGCGGATACCCCGGGTCGTTACTCATACTCGTACGGCTACAAGACCGATGCGGCCAATGGCAACTTCTTCACCATCATGGCCTACGGTGACGAAAACCAGACCCCGTACCGCTTCTTCTCTTCGCCGTTGGTGAACTGCGGCAGCCGTCCCTGTGGCACCGCCACGGCGGACAACGCCCGCAGCCTCAACCAGACCTTCCCGGTGGTGGCGCAGTTCCGTGCCACTGTCGTGCCGTTCGTGCGCGGGCTCAACAACGACTACAACGGTGACGGTCGTTCGGACATCTTCTGGCGTCATTCGAGCACCAACGGTAACTCGATCTGGTTTGCCGGCTCGCCCACCGGGGCAGCAGCGAGCACCACTGCTGCTGCATGGCGGGTCGTTGGCACAGGCGACTTCAATGGCGATGGCAAATCGGATCTGCTGTGGCGCAATACCAGCGGAAGCAACTCGATTTGGTGGTCTGGCGTAGCCACTGGCGCGACTGCCAGCTCCGCCGCGACTATGTGGCAGGTTGCCGGCGTTGGCGACTTCAATGGCGATGGCAAATCCGACATCTTTTGGCGCAATGCCACGAACGGCGCCAACTCGATTTGGTTGGGCGGAGCATCGGCCGGTGCCGTCGCCAGCACCGCTGGTACCGGATGGACCGTGGTGGGGGTGGCGGATTTCAATGGTGACGGTCGCGACGACATCCTGTGGCGCACCCTATCCAATGGTGCCAACTCCATCTGGTTCTCGGGCTTGTCCGCTGGCGCGCGCGCGAGCACTGCAGGAACCGGTTGGTCGGTAGTAGGTACTGGCGACTTCAATGGCGACGGTAGATTCGACATCGTGTGGCGCTCGGCGACCGGCGCGAACTCCATCTGGTGGAGTGGCTTGCCGACCGGAGCAACCAGCAGCCAGCTGGCGCCAGTGTGGACGCTAGCCACTACGGGCGACTTCGACGGCGATGGCAATTGGGACATCTTCTGGCGCAACACCAGCACCGGTGAAAATTTGATCTGGCGTTCCGGCCTCGCCGCCAACGCGCAGGCAGCATCGACGGTCGCTGACCAGCGTTGGGCTGTTTATCCGTGAATCCTGCTGATTGAAAGTTAGGCGGGGCGACTTGATGCCCTGCTTCAACAAGGCCCGCTTCGGCGGGCCTTGTTGTTTCGACTAGTCGCGTAGCCGAGACAGCGCCAGGCCGGCCAGAAAAGCCAGGCCATCTCCCATCAAAGTAACCAGGCGGAAAAGCGCCGTACCCAAAACCGCCATGTCGTTACCAAACAAGGTGGAAAGGCCTACTACCAGCAGCGCCTCGCGTATGCCCAGCCCGGCTGGGGCACCGGGAACCAGGAACCCGACCAACCAGGCGATGGCATAGACCCCCAGCACGCTGGCGGGCATGGCAAGTGAAACAGGACTGACGGCCTGCACGGCCAGCCATAGGGCGATCGCACCCAATGTAAAACTACATGCTTGCAATAGCAGGATGCGTGCGTACAGCCCGAAATTGCGCAACGAAAACAGTACCAGCCAACGGTGCGCCAGATGGACCAGACGACGCCTGCTCCAAGGCACGAGCAGGAGCGCCACACACGCCACGATTCCCAACCCAAATGCGATGGACAGGTTGCGTTCGATGGCCAACGCATGTCCCCTGGCAGCATCGAAGAGCAGATCAAACGCGGCCAGGCTGCACAGCGCAGCCCCGCCCAGCAGGAGCACCGACTCCAACGCAAGGCTCACCACGGCGTGTCCGGTGGCAATGCCGGCGCGTTGCGCCAGCACTACGCGGCCGACATGCTGACCCACGTTCCCCGGGACGTACTTGCCGATCTGGGAAAGCGTCACGATGCGCAACGCGTGAGCATAGCCAATGGATTCGTTGAACACCCGCAACGCCAGCCGCCAGCTCGCCCCGCTGGCAGCATGGGTACCCAGGTAGCAGACCACGGATGCGGCGACGCAGGCGACGCCAGCAGCATCTAGAGACAAAGCCTGGAAGGCATCCCAGTGCTTGGCGGCGCTGCGCAAGAACAGGAAGAGACAGGCTGCTCCCAGCAGCGAGCCGGCGAGCGTAGCGAGCTTCTTCACTTTGGTGTTTTCACGCCAGTGAAGATCAGCGTCGAGATGACCGGCCTGATGGCGGCGAGCAATGAGCGCGGGATTCCCTGCGCCAGCGGCCTTCCCCAAGGGCGATCCGAAAACTCGATCTTAATGGTCGCATCCACTGCCGCGAACGTCCGGTCGTCGCACGAAAAGCCAGACTGCTCCAGCAGTTGCTGTGCCTCGCCCTGGCTCAAGGGAACGCAGTCGTAGTGCCGCCCCTTGCCGGTCCACTGCACGTAACGATCAGCAAGACCCAAGGGCAACCAGCTCAACAGCGGCAAGCGAAAATGCGGTTCGACCAGTCGCCATTTGTTTGGAACGGCCAGATAGATCATTCCGTCCTCCGCCAATACACGATGGAGTTCGGAGAGATGGCGGAGTTGTGCCTCGCGGTCACCGACGTGCTCGATTACGTGGTTGCTGACAACGATGTCGAAAGTGCGCGATTCGAACGGCAACGTGGTGCCATCCACGAGGGTGAATCCGTAGCCTTGTGTGACGACGCGGCTGTCCTGTACGTCCACTCCCTGCACGTCCAGGCCCGGGGACCCCAAAGCAGCCAAAGTGCTGGAGATGACGCCAGAACCGCACCCCACCTCCAGTATTCGCCGCGCGCGCATGAAGCGATCCTGGCCAATCAGCTCGATGATCTTGCGTGCCTTCTGGACCCGGCTGGGCTGATCCAGAACAACGTGCGGAAGGCGGATTCGATCAGTCATCTTCGGCGTAGGTCATTCCTGCGCTTGTTCTTCGGAGGGGTCCAGCAGCGCCATGAACGCTTGCGCCTGGATGGAACAAGCATAGCGTGTCCGGGTTTCAGTGGCGGCCGAATCCGCATCGGGAAATACCGAGGTGCCAGGCGTCCGACTCTGCTCAAGCAGACTCGCCCATACTTCTGCATCACCAGAGGGCAGCAGCCTGCCGGTAATGCCATCCACGACGGCGTCGCTGATGCCATCGATCCTGGCCGCCAGCAGACGACCGCCGAGCGCGGTCGTTTCGATAGCCACCAAGCCAAAGCCTTCCACATCGACTTGTCCAGACACAGCCACGTTAGGCATCACCACCACATCGGCCTGGCGAATCATCGTTGCAAGCCGGGGACTGTCCACGCGGCCGAGCAGGTGCGTGCGAGCGCACGCCGCCAATTCGGCCTTGTACTGATGCAGCGAGGAATCACCGACCACGTAGAACCGGGCCCGCTCCGCGATCATCGGCATGACGTTCCCGGCAAACCAGAGCGCACCTTTGCGCGGAATCAGCCGGCCGAAGTACAGGATTCGGAAGTGAGTGCCCTTGGCCTCTTCCCAGGCAAGGGGCAGGGCAGCGGTCGTATCATGTTCCGGAAAACTGGAAGAAGGAAGACTTGGATTGATTACGACCACGTCGCGTAATCCCTGCTGCTCGGCCAGCTCGCGGGTGTGCCTTGAATTGGCGACAATGCGCGAAAAGCAAGCTTGGCTCGCGCGGAACGCGCGCAAGTAGCCGCCATACACCCAGGGCAGCAAACCTGAGCGCTGTTGATACACCAGATCCAGACCATGCACGTACACAATCCGCCTGGCGCCGGGATTCAAGCAGCGATGAAGCACCGCAGTGGGAAACAGGATCAGATCGCACAGGATCAGCCGCTCGAACTTGCGCGCATGCCAGGTGCAGAAAACCATCGCCTTCAATAGAAAGGCCGCGTATGCCAGCAGACCTGGCGCGCGCCCATCGGGGCGCCCAGCCAGTACCAGCGGGTGCACATCGGCCACCTCGGACAAACCTGCGAACAGTTCGAATGCGTGCGTTTCCATGCCGCCAACTGCCGGCGGCCATTTGCGTGAAAGGAAGAGGATCGTGGGTTTCATGTGAATGCCGTTCAATTGCCCTGTCGCGTCGCGGCAAATGGGTAGGGCTTGTCAGCGGGCTCGGCCAGCCCCAGTACCGCTGCAGTGCTTTTGACATGATGCCCGGACGACAGTGCACTGACCGCAAACATGCGTTCGACTGCGTGGGCCAGGGTGCCGTCAATCTGCCCCTTTTCTTCCTCGAAGTCGGAGACAGCCAAGGGGACGCTCAGCAAAGGCAGCAGGCTGGCAAGCCTGACCCAGAACATGCTACCAGCCACAAAGACGGTGTCGTCCGGGATGGTTGCGATCCCCATATAGGCCGCGAGCTGATCCACCTGCGCACGATTGCCGCCGATATAGTCGCGCATGCTGAGCAGGTGGCCGGCAGGGCCAACCATGCCCAGCTTGGGATCGGCGGAGAAGGCGGCGGTAACTGCATCGGCGGATGACGGACTGGCCAGGCTGGCAACAATCTCCCTTCGCCATGCATCGCCATTCTCACGATGCAGGGATCGCTTGGTGTGCAACTTCAGCACGACGTCGATACCGGCGTCAGCCAGTTGTTGCACCATTCGCAGGAAGGGCAGCACGTCACGTCCACGGTTCTCCAGGATGTGAACCTCGGCCGACACTGTGCGCTCATCCAGGATCGCGCGTATGGCGGATGCCTGTGCGGTTCCGGCAGTGATGACGAAATGCCAGCCAGAGGTGTCACCCCATCCGTCCAGCATTTCGACCAGGACGTCCGGGTAGTACGCATGGATGACGCAGACTTTGCGGGCATCCCCCTTGGGGGATGACACGCCTGCCGCAGATTTCAATGCATTTCGCGTGGCTTGCAACCAGCCGTAACCATGCCGGACATCAGGTTCCAGATACGCCCCTTCGGCCCACTCGTTCCATGCATTGATGAAAACCGGTCCGGCGGTGGAAGGGGTTGCCTTGCCAGAGGCCATGGCCTTGATGAGCCATTGCTGGTACGCGGCGGGCGAGCTGCGGACAAAACTGCGACCGCGCCCAGGCCGCCGGGCTTCATTGTCCCAGGCCGGATTGACGCCCCGATACAACGGATACGCACCGTCAATACTGGCGTCCTTGAACTGTGACGCCATGGCAGGCCAATCCAGCACCTCGCCCGCGTAGGTCTCATTGAGAAAAGCAGGGGGCGGAGCGAGCGGAATTGCCCTACTAAGGTTAGGAGGAAATTCCACGGCGGCATCAAAGCCGATTGATGCAGGTGTGGGGCGCTCGAAACTCTGCACGTACGCCAAATGGATCTCGCCAAGCCCGTTGTCACGGCACCAGCGACGCCAACGTGACGCCGTTGCGGCCAAGTCTGGAAACAGACCAGGGCGATACACCAGCAGCAGCGGCTTGCCATCGATGCGCAAGTAGCGTGGATCCCGCAGGTAGTCGGCGATGTAGGCGATGAAGGCCAGATCATCTTCAGGACTATGCGCCTGGTCGATCAAGATTTCATTGCCTCGCCCGTCCCAAGTACGCGACCATTTCTCGTTGGCCCAGCACAGGCAGAACGGAAAGTCGATCGAGCGATCCGAAAGCCAGTTGCGCAGAGGCGTCTCCAGCAAGGTCTTGCCGCCAAACCAGTAGAAGTAGAAACAGAATGCGCCGATGCCATACTCGCGTGCCAGCCGTGACTGCTCACGCATCACCTCGGGATTGCGCAGGTCGTAAAAACCAAGATCACCAGGAAGCCGCGGCTGCAGATGACCTTCAAACTGCGGCAGCGCGCGCGTGACATTGCGCCACTCGGTGAAGCCTTTGCCCCACCAGGCATCGTTCTCCGGGATGGCATGGAACTGTGGCAGGTAGAAGGCCACCAACGTGGCTGGCAGCGGCTCGGGCAGGCGCTCCTGGCGGTACTCGACGTAGCCCAGTGCCCTCTCGTCAGCGCGAACGCGACGATTCGCGTTGCCGGCAGCGGTCACCCGTCCACGCGGACCCGCCGGCACCAGGTCCGCATGCGTGTCCAGGAAGCGCTGGCGCAGACGATCACGCGTGGCCAGCGGCATCGGGGTCAGACGAAACGCCGCACGCAACGCGTAGTAGATCGCGTTGCGCAGCGGCGAGGTCCCGGTCGATGCCACGGTGTCAGAGGTTCTGGTAGTTGGGACCGGAGCCGCCTTCCGGCGTCACCCAGGTGATGATCTCGTACGGATCCTTGATGTCGCAGGTCTTGCAGTGCACGCAGTTGGCGGCGTTGATCTGCAGGCGCTTGCCGGCCTGGTCATCGACGATTTCGTAGACACCGGCCGGACAGAAGCGGGTGCAGGGATTGTCGTATTCCACCGTGCAGCGCTCGATGCAGATCGAGGTATCGGCCACCTTCAGGTGCACCGGCTGATCCTCATCGTGCTCGGTGGCGGCGTAGTACACCGCCTGCAAGCGATCACGCGGCGCCAGGGTCCGCTCGACATAATCGCGGCGCGGCTCTTCGTGCGCGCCCACCTTGTCCAGCGAGTTCCAGTCGGGCTTGTTCTTCAGCGTCCATGGCGACAGGCCGGCCGACACCGTTTCCCAGGCCGCGTTGAGCAGACCAAACCACAGGCCCTTCTTGAAGCCAGGCTTGATGTTGCGGATCTGCTTGAGCTCCTTCATGGCGTCGGAGTCGCGCAACTTGGCGTCATAGCCGGCCGGCTCCAGCGCGTTTGCAGCCAGGTGCTCGGCCGCCAGCATGCCGCTGCGGATGGCCTGATGGGTACCCTTGATCTTGGGCACGTTGAGCAGGCCGGCGGTGTCGCCAATCAACAGCGCGCCGGGCATTTCCACCTTGGGCAGCGACTGCCAGCCGCCGGTGACGATGGCGCGCGCGCCGCCGGAGAGAATCGTGCCGCCTTCCAGCAACGGCTTCACCAGCGGGTGATTCTTCCATTGCTGGAAGGCTTCCCACGGCTTGTACTCGGGATCGTGGTAATCCAGACCGCTGACGTAACCCAGTGCAATCTGGTTGTTTTCCAGGTGATACAGGAAGCTGCCGCCGTAAGTCTTGTCATCGGCCGGCCAGCCCAGGGTGTGCACGATCTTGCCAGGGCTGACGCGGCCTTCCGGCACCTGCCACAGTTCCTTCAAGCCAATCGAATAACCCTGCGGATCGCTGTCGCTGTCCAGCGCAAATTGCTTGATCAGGCGCTTGGTCAGATGGCCGCGGGCGCCTTCGGCCAGCACGGTCACCTTGGCGCGGATGTCGATGCCCTGCGTAAAGCCGGGCTTGTGTTCGCCGTCCTTGCCCACGCCCATGTCGCCAATGCGCACGCCGACCACGCGGCCGCTGTCATCGTGCAGGGTCTCGGCGGCGGCAAAGCCGGGATAGATCTCCACGCCCAGCGCCTCGGCCTGCGGCGCCAGCCACGCGCACAGCGCGCCCAGGCTGACGATGAAGTTGCCATGGTTGTGCATGCCCGGCGGCACGATCGGCGACTTGAAGCCACCGGTCTTGGTGTAGAACCAGAATTCGTCATCCTTGGCCGGCACGCAGATCGGCGGCGGCGCATCGCGCCAGCCCGGCAGCAGGGCGTCCAAGGGGGCCGGCTCGATCACCGCGCCGGACAGGATCTGCGCACCCACCGTGCTGGCCTTTTCAATCACGCAGACCGAAATCTCCGGATTGAGCTGCTTCAGGCGGATGGCAAAGGCCAGGCCCGCAGGACCGGCGCCGACGGTGACGACGTCGTACTCCATGACATCGCGTTCAACCTCGGACATGCGGATCCCTCTCTGGCGTTTTGGCTGGGCCCATTTTCGGGGTTTGCGCCTGCAGGGGCAATTGAATCAGCATGGCAGGCGATGAGCCTGCACCTGTTTCCGTCCGCACCCAGTGAACCGCACTTGCCCGATGCGCGCCTGATCTGGCAACCCGGCTGGCTGGAGCCGGCTGCGGCGGATCGCCTGCTGGGCCTGCTGCAACAGGAAATTCCCTGGGAAATCCACTGTATCCGCCTGTTCGGGCGCGAAGTGGATTCACCCCGGCTGAGCTGTTGGATGGGTGATCCGCAGGCGCGTTACCGCTACTCGGGCAGCGAGTTCTCGCCGCATCCCTGGCACCCCGCATTGCGCGAATTGGCTGAACGGTTACAGGCCGAGCTAGGTGAGACATTCAACAGTGTGCTCGCCAATCGCTATCGCAACGGCCACGACAGCATGGGCTGGCACAGCGACGACGAGCCGGAACTGGGGCCGCAGCCGGTGATTGCTTCGCTCAGCCTGGGCGCCACCCGCCGCTTTGTGCTCAAGCATCGCCACGACCCGACGTTGAAGGCGGAGTGGGCGCTGGATCATGGCAGCTTGCTGGTGATGGCGGGCGCCACCCAGCGCCACTACAAGCATGCCTTGCCACGCACCGCGCGGCCGATCGGCGAACGCATCAATCTGACCTTCCGCCACATCTTGCCGCGCTGAGGCGCGGCAGTCTTGCTATGCGCCGTGTCCGTGGCCGCGCGTGGCTTAGCGCCGCAGCGGCGGCGCGGGCTGGCGGCTGGCGTCGGCCTGGCCTTGTTGCAGCGTCCAGCCGGCCAGGTCATGGGTGATGCGGGTCAGCGCGGTTTCAAACGCGGCGGCCACCTGCGGGACTTCGGTGCTGCCAGCCGGCTCTGCCTGCAGGAAGGTGCGCGAGGCGACCACGCGTTGGCTGCGCTGCTGCACCAGCTTGGCGCTGACTTCGATGGTGGCCGACGGCGTGGCCTGGCCGGCGTAGTCGGATTCGAAGCGACGCACGTCCAGCACCAGCCGGTAATCGCCGAGGATGCCGGCATCGGCGCTGGAGACTGCGGCGATTCGTCCGGAGTCTTCCAGCACGCGCTGCACGGCGTCCTGCAGCAGGTCGGTGGCTGGCTGCGCCCACGAAGCGCCCTTGTATACCTGCAACTCACCCGGCGCCGGCCGCACCGAAATGCGCGGACTGTCGACCACGCGCGCGGCGCTGGGCTTGGCGATCACCAGCGACCAGGACACGCTGGGCCAGGCCGGATCCGGTGCGACCTTGATCTGCGGCGAATAGATGGTGACCGGATCGGTCTGCTTGCTGTCCAGGATCGAACAACCGGCCAGCAGCAAGGCGGCCAAGGTGCATGCCAAGGGGATGCGGAGGGTCAGAGGTCGCAGCGCCTTCATTTGGGTTCAAACTCCTTGGGTGCGTCACGGCCCAGCAGGTAGCGGGCGGGGTTGCCTTCCAGACGATCACTGACCCGGCGCAGATCGCGCACCAGTCCGCGCAGTTCGGTCAGGGTGGGGCCCAGCTGGCCCAGGCCGTCGGTGGCAAAGCTGTTGATGGCGGCGCGGTTCTCGCCAAGGATGGCATCGGCATTACCCGCAGCCGAATCCAGCTTGGACAGCGTGGCATCCAACTTTTCCAGCAGCGGCGGCAGCTCGCGCACCAGGTTCTGATCGATGCGCTCGATGGTGCCGTTGGTGGTGGTCAGGGTGGTGTCGAGTTTGCGTGCGGCGTCGCGTGCGCTGACGATCAAGGTCTGCAGGCCTTCATCGCGGCTGGCCAGCGAACCGCTGATCGATTCCAGGTTGTCCAGCGTGCGCGCGATGCTGGCCACGTTCTTGTCGCTCAACACTTGATCCAGGCGCTCGACGATACGACTGGCGGTGTCGGTGATGTTCTGCAGGGCCGAAGGCGCGGTCTGGATCACCGGCGCTTCGCGCTTGTCCACTGCCGTCAGTGCCGGTGCCTGCGGGGTGCCGCCGCTGAGCTGGATGATGGTCGGACCGGTCAGGCTGGTGATGGCCAGCTTGGCGCGGGTGTCGGTCTTGATCGGGGTGGAGGACTCCACCCGGATCTGCGCCACCACCTGGCGCGGATCGTTGGGTGCCAGCGAGAGCTTGGTGATCGAACCCACCGCGATGCCGTTGTACTGCACCGGGCTGCCCACCGACAGACCGGTGACCGCCTCGCGGAACACGATCTGGTATTGCTGCCAGGTGCGCTCGGAGGAGTACTTGGCCGCCCACAGGCCGAACAGCAGCAAGGCGAACGCCACCACCAAGGTGAACGCGCCGATCAGGACGTAATTGGCTCGGGTTTCCATGACTCAGTCTGCCTCTTGCGGTGCGGGCGCGGCTGCACGAGCGGCGCGCGCGCGGGGTCCGTGGAAGTATTCCTGCACCCACGGATGATCAAAACGTTCCACTTCCGGCAGCGGCGCGTTAATCACCACCTTGCCATCGGCCAGCACCGCCACCCGATCACAGATAGCGTACAGCGTGTCCAGATCATGGGTGATGAGGAACACCGTCAGCCCCAGCGCTTCCTGCAGGGTCTTGATGAGATGGTCGAAGGCGGCCGCGCCAATCGGATCCAGGCCGGCGGTGGGTTCATCCAGGAACAGCAGCGGTGGGTCCAGTGCCAGCGCGCGCGCCAGGCCGGCGCGCTTGCGCATGCCGCCGGAGAGTTGCGCGGGCAACTTGTTCAGCGCATCGGCCGGCAGACCGGCCAGCTTGACCTTGAGCAGCGCCAGTTCGTAGCGCCAGCTGTCCGGCAGTTCGGCATGGTGTTCCTTCAGCGGCACCTGCACGTTCTCGCCGACGGTCAACGAAGAGAACAGCGCGCCATCCTGGAACAACACGCCGGTGTTGCGCTCGATATGCAGGCGGGCACCGGGATCTTCGGACAGCGCATCGGCGTCGAGCACGTTGATCGATCCGGCCTGCGGTTTGCGCAGGCCCAGGATGGCGCGCATCAGCACCGACTTGCCGGTGCCCGAGCCGCCGACCACGCCGAGGATTTCGCCGCGGCGCACGTCCAGATCCAGATCCTCGTGCACGGTCTGCGTGCCGAAACGGTTGGTCAGGCCGCGAATGGAGATGATGGCGTCAGTGTCTTTGTCTTCGGTCATCACCTGGGCTCACCAATCCATGTTCATGAACCACAGGGCGGCCATCGCGTCGATGATGATCACCAGCGAGATCGACTGCACCACGCTGGAGGTGGTGCGCTCGCCCACCGACTGCGCGGTGCCTTCCACCTGCAGTCCTTCCAGGCAACCAATCAGGCCAATCACCATTGCGAACACCGGTGCCTTGGACAGGCCGACCAGGAAATGCCGGACCTCCAGGGTCTCGTGCATGCGCGACAGGTACATCTGCGGTGGGATGCCCAGGTCAAAGGCGCCCACGGTGATGCCACCGGCCAGACCGGCCATCATGGCGATGAAGGTCAGCAACGGCAGCGTCAGCAGCAGCGCAATCAAGCGGGGCAGCACCAGCAGATCAATCGGATCCAGGCCGAGCGTGCGGATGGCGTCGATTTCCTCGCGGCTCTTCATTGCACCAATCTGCGCGGTGAACGCCGAGGCGGTGCGGCCGGCCAGCACGATCGCGGTGAGCAGCACGGCGAACTCGCGCAGGAAGGCGATGCTCACCAGCTCCACCACGTAAATCTCGGCGCCAAAGTCGCGCAGGATGGTCGAACCCAGGAAAGCGATCACCGCGCCCACCAGGTAGGACAGCAGCGCCACCAGCGGCACCGCGTCCAGGCCCACCTGCTCCATGTGCGAGACGGTGGCGGTCAGGCGGAAGCGCTTGGGCTCCTTGACCATGCGCACCAGCTTGACCAGGTTCTCGCCGGTAAAACTGAGCAGGGCCACGATCTCCTTGCCGTTCTCGCTGACCCGCTCGCCCAGGCGCGACAACGCCGCCAACACGCCGTAGTCGCGCTTGCGCGGCGGGCGATCATCGGCGACGTCTTCGATGGTGGAGACCAGCGCCTGGTGATCACTGCGGAACTGGATGGCTTCGGCCGGCAATTCGCGACGCTTGGCGTAGCGCAGCAGCTGCAGCACGCCGGCCGAATCGATGCGGGCGATGCCGGTGGCATCCAGCTCGCGCACGTCGTCGGGCAGCTCGCGCAGGCGATCGGCCACCACCAGCGCGTTGATCAGCGTCCAATCGCCCTCCAGCCGCACCCGCGAAGGGTCGGCTGAGTCGGTCTTGCAGAGCGGGCGGGCGGGGGAAGGCGTCATAGGCTCGGTCGGCCAAGGAGCATACAGGCTATGCCGCTGAACGTGAGGACCACGCCGACAATTCCGCGCCGCCCCAATGGCTCGCGCAGCCACACGGCGGCCAGCACCACCAGGAACACCGAGGCCGATTCGTTGAGCACCGCCGCCACCGAGGCGCTGGTGTACTTGTAGCCGCCCAGCCAGCACAGCATCGACAGTCCCTGGCCGACCAGCGCGGCCGCCAACAGCCGCGGCCAGGCAACGTTGCGCGGCGAAAAGGCGACCCAGCGGCGCATGGCCGGATGCCAGGCCATCAGCACCAGTCCAGCCACCGCACCGCACAGGCGCAACAGCGTGACCCAGAGCAACGGCTGCTGCTCCAGCACGTGCTTGACCATCACCACCGCCACCGCCATCAGTGCAATGGCGGTCATGCCAATCAACACACCACGCACGGTGTGAGCAGGCCGCTGATCGCGATGGGTCGAAGGACGGGTCACCAGCAGCACGCCCAGCGCGACCAGGCCAAAGCCCAGCCATTGCTGCGCGCCCAGACGCTCCTGCAGCCACACGTAGCCCATCAGCAACACCAGTGGGCTGTAGAGATTGCCGATGATGCCCATGCGGCCGGCGCCCAGCTCGTTGAGTGCGCGGAAGTACAAGGTGTCGGCAATGGCGATGCCGAGCACGCCGCTGAGCAGGACCACCAGCAAATCCGCCGTGGACAGCTGCGGCCAGGCGCCGGCATGCACGAACAAGGCAATCGGCGCCAACACGCTCAGCACCAGCCCGTTCTTGAGCAGATTCAAGGCCAACGGCGGCAGTTGCGTGCCGAGCTGGCGCGCCAGGATCACGCCCACCGCCCAGGTCGCAGCGCTGGCCAAGGCCAGGGCCTCGCCGATACCCATGTTCAAGAATCACCTTTATGCTGGCTGGCCATTGCAAAGTTTACGCAATGCATCCTTGTCCCTTGCCTGGCGGAGTCCGGGCCCTGCGAGCCATGACCGAAACCGCCAGCGCATCCGCCACCTACGCCCAACGCATCGCCTTCGTCTGCGAAATCGCCAGCCGTTTGCACAGCTACGGCACCACGGCGCAGCGGCTGGAAGCGGCGGTGGCGGCGGTATCGCAGCGGCTGGGCCTGGATTGCGAACCCTGGTCCAATCCGACCGGGCTGATCCTGAGCTTCAATGATCCGGCGCGTCCGCTCGGCGCCAGCGATACCACCCGGGTGATCCGGCTGGCCCCGGGCGAGACCGACCTGCACAAGCTCAGCGAAGCCGACCGCATTGCCGAGGACGTGATGGCCGGGCGGTTGAGCGTGGCCGAGGGCCATACGGCGCTGCGCTCACTGGATCGCAAGCCCAGCAAGAGCTGGCGGTTGATGCAGGTGCTGGCCTCGGGCCTGGCCTCCGGCGCGGTGGCTGGGCTTTGGCGCTTGCCGTGGGTGGATATCGGCACGGCCACCTTGATCGGCATCCTGATCGGCGTGTTCAACCACCTGTTGGATCGCCGTCCGCAGATGAAGGAAGCGGCCGATGCGGTGTCGGCCTTCATGGCCGGCTTCGTGGCGATCCTGGTTGCCAACTTCGTGGCCCCGCTCAATCTCAACACGGTGATCATCGCCTCGCTGATCGTGTTGCTGCCGGGTATGTCGCTGACCAATTCGGTCAACGAGCTGACCAGCCAGCATCTGGTCTCGGGGGTGGCGCGTTTTGCCGGCGCGATGGCGACGATCCTCAAGCTCACCGTGGGCAGCCTGATTGCGATCACGCTGGCCCAGCTGCTGGGCCTGTATCCGGAAGTGCGCGCGCTGCGGCCGCAGCCCGAATGGGTGGAATGGGCCTCGATGGTGGTCGCCGCCTATGCCTTTGCCGTGCTGTTCAAAGCGCATCGGCGCGACTATGTCTGGGTCATGGCGGCGGCCATAGGTGGCTACAGCATTTCCCGCTATGCCGGACTGGCCTGGGGCGCGCCGGTGGGCATCTTCCTGTCGGCGCTGGTGCTGACGGCGGCCGGCAATGCATTTGCACGTTGGGCCAATCGCCCCGGCGCCTTGATCCGCGTACCCGGCATCCTGATGCTGGTGCCGGGCAGCGCCAGCCTGCGCGGCCTGATGAACCTGGTGCAGCAGCAGGACGTGGGCGTGGGCCAGTCGGCGTTGCTGGGTGTGACCAATATCGTGATGGCGCTGATCGCCGGCCTGTTGTTCGGCAACCTGGTGGTGTCGGCGCGCAAGAATCTCTGAGGCGCTTGCCAGCATCGGCCTTGGGCCTTGGGCCGCCGAGCAGACGAGCAGACGAGCAGACGAGCAGGCTGGCTGACGAGCCGCAATTGAGTCAGCAGAGAAAAGAAAAGCCGCCCGAAGGCGGCTTTCTTTTTGTCGCTTCAACGCCGCTCATGCTCCGGCGTTGCCTGGGATCACTTCTTCTTGATCAGGAAATCTTCGACCTTCTTGCCCTTGGCCGTCAGTGCCGCCATCCAGCGCGGCTGCTTGCCGCGGCCAGTCCAGGTTTCCTTGGGATTGGCAGGGTTGCGGTACTTCGGAGCAACCTTGCCCAGCTTGCGGCCTGCGCGCGAGGACGGCGCCGCAGCGGTCTTGCCAGCGCGCGCCGGCGCGCCCTTGGTCGTGCCGAACAGTTCTTCCAGCGTATAGCCTTCGGCCTTGGCGAACTTGGTGATCTTGTTGCGGATGGTGGCAATGGGTGTGCGCTTGGCGAGCAGGGTCTGCTGCTTGCGCGCTTGATCAATCAAGGAACCCAGCTGTTTGGCCGACAGGCCACGCAAATCAATCGACATCAAATTCTCCGGTGGATGGGGTAGGTGCACCAATCCGTGGCGGCAACCCCATCTTAGGACATGGATTCGGCATAGGGAAACAAATCAGGCGGGCCCTTTCGGACCCGCCTGTTCGGTAACAGCTATAACGTTATTCGCTTCACGCGCTCAGGCGTTGCAGCAATTGTGCCTTGTCCAAGTTTTCGGCTTCGCTGGCGCGACGCGCGCGGTACTCGAACGTGCCCGCCGCCAGTCCGCGTTCGGACACCACCACGCGATGCGGTATGCCGATCAGCTCGATATCGGCGAACATCGCACCCGGGCGCAGGCCGCGATCATCCAGCACCGCATCGAGCCCGGCACCGTGCAATTCGGCGAGCAGGTCTTCGGATGCTTTTGCGACTTGAGCATCATTCTTCGGATTGATCACGCACACCGCCACCGACCACGGCGCCATCGGTGCGGGCCAGATGATGCCGTTGGCATCATGATTCTGTTCAATCGCCGCGGCCACGATGCGCGACACGCCAATGCCGTAGCAGCCCATCGCCGGCACGCTGGCCTTGCCGTTCTCATCGAGCACGCTGAACTGCATGGCCTCGCTGTACTTGCGACCCAGCTGGAACACATGGCCCACCTCGATGCCGCGGCCAATGCGAATCGTGCCGCCATCGGCCGCCGCTTCGCCATCGACCACGTTACGGATGTCGGCCACGCTTTCCGGCTCTTCCAGATCGCGGCCCCAGTTGACGCCCGCCAGGTGATAGCCCACCTCGTTGGCGCCGACCACAAAGTCCGACATCGCGGCGACGTTGCGATCAGCCACCACGCGAATTGCCTGGCGCGGACGCAGCGGGCCGAGGAAGCCCGGCTCACTGCCCAGATGCTCGGCAATCTCGGCTTCCGTGGCCAGGCGATAACCGGCCAGGCCGGCGACCTTGGCCAGTTTGATTTCATTGACCACGTGATCGCCACGCACCAGCGCCAGCACAAAGCCGCCTTCGGTCATCACCGCGATCGACTTGACCGTGCGCTCCAGCGCAATGCCCATCAGCGCGGCCACGTCTTCGCAGGTCTTCTGCGTGGGCGTGTCGATCTTGCGCAGCTCCTCCGCAGCGGCGGCGCGCGCAGCCGGCGCGGCGGCTACCGCGGCTTCCACATTGGCGGCGTAGTCCGATCCGGTGGAGAAGGCGATCGCGTCTTCGCCGGATTCGGCCAGCACGTGGAATTCTTGCGAGGCGTCGCCACCAATCGCGCCGCTGTCAGCCTGCACCGCACGGAACTCCAGACCCAGGCGGGTGAAGATGCGCGTATAGGCCGCATGCATGTTGTAGTACTCGCGCACCAAGTCCTCGTCACTGCTGTGGAAGGAGTACGCATCCTTCATCAGGAACTCGCGCGCGCGCATGACCCCGAAACGCGGGCGGATTTCGTCGCGGAACTTGGTCTGGATCTGGTAGAAGTTGACCGGCAGCTGCTTGTAGCTGTTGAGCTCCTGGCGGGCGAAGTCGGTGACGGCTTCTTCGGCGGTGGGGCTGTAGCAGTACTGCGCTTCCTTGCGGTCGGTGATCTTGAGCAGCTGGTCGCCGAACTTGTCCCAACGACCGGTCTCACGCCACAGCTCGGCTGGCTGGATGGTCGGCATCAGCAATTCGATCGCGCCGGCGGCGTTCATTTCCTCGCGCACCACCGACTCCACCTTGCGCAGCACGCGCAGGCCCAGCGGCGACCAGGTGTACAGGCCGGCGGCCAGCTTGCGGATCATGCCGGCGCGCATCATCAGCTGGTGGCTGACCAGCTCGGCGTCGGCCGGCGTTTCC
>Ga0160436_1000282_pt1 | contig 23197 bp, 18 predicted proteins | sample HID1973M_E0MG_FD_108264 | JGI IMG/M metagenome (GOLD analysis project Ga0160436, IMG submission 108264) | Enriched mosquito-associated microbial communities from UW Madison campus, WI, USA - HID1973M_E0 MG | ecosystem: Host-associated > Arthropoda: Insects > Digestive system > Unclassified ...
ACGACTGCTCACCAGTCGGCCACCCCAACGGCCCGGCCACACCACCGGAAGCCCCATGAGCATCCCGGATCGCATCCTTCACCGTGAACGTGCCCGCGGAACTCGACTCCACCAACCCGAACTCGAAGGCCATCTGCCAACCGCCGCCGTTCGGCGACGACGACGGCACAACGACCTTGTCCGTGACGGGGAAGCCCAAGGTGCCGGTGACTCCGCCAGACGCCCGGAAGTACGCGAGGAGGTCCGGATCGGCGAGCGTGCGCACGTCACCACCGCGTGCGATGAACAGCGCCTTCTGGAACGTCTGCGAACACACGTTGCCGGAACACACCTGCTCTGCGGTCGGCCACCCGATGGTTCCCGCGACACCGCCCGCAGCACCCTGGGCACCGCGGAACAGCTCCGTGATCGTGAATATCCCGGTCGGGGTCTTGTTGACGAGCCCGCGCTGGAACGCCTGCTGCGCGCCGCCTCCGTTCTGCGACACGGCCACGAGACCCGTCTGCGGCGCACCGAGCGAGCCGCTCGCGCCGCCGCGGGCGAGGTAGTACGCCAGCACCGATGCGTCTGCGACCGAGACCCCGACGCCGTCGGGCCGGGACCCGACGACCGCGTGCTGGAAGGACTGGGTGCAATAGCCCGCCGAGTCGCAGCTCATCGCGGACGTCGGCCAGCCGGATGCGCTGCCCACACCACCCAACCGGGCGTGCTCGTCGCGGATGCCGCCGGAGACCACGAACGGCCCTGCGGGTCCCCAGTTGACGAGTCCGTTGGTGAACGACTGCGCGATCCCGCCGCCGTTCTGGGTCACGGAGACCTCGGGCGAGTTGGGAGAGCCCACGCGGTCGATTCCCTGAGCGATGACCCAGTCCTTCATCCGACCCGTCGCGGTGAAGAGCCCGCGATCGGGCGTCCACCCGACCAGGACGTTCTCGAAGGCATGACCGCAGGTGACACCGTTGGTGCAGGGCATCCACGACAGGCGGTTGCCCCACGGGCCGGTTCGGCCGCCGTTGGCCGCCCAGGCCTCGCTGATCGCCTTGGCCCCGGGACCCTCGCCCGAGGTCGGATCTCCGAACCAGTCGGTGAAGAACCGCCAGAAGTTGCGATTGCCGTAGCTGGAACAGCCGTCCCCCGTACCGCTGAGGTTCGCGAGGGCGGCGGGGTTGGGCTGATACGGCGTGTAGTTGTACAGCGCCGCGGTGCCGTAGCTGCGGACGTTGACATTCGTCCCCAGGCACGAGGCGTTCGGGTGGTACTGGATGTACTGGAGGCCCGGCTGACGTCCGAATCGACCCACCTTGTAGACGTTGAGCTGGCGAGCCCCCGCCATGATCTGCGTCGCGAGCCCGGCGAACGCGTCATCGCAGGGCGCCGTGTCGGGGCAGCCCATACCCATCGCGGCCCGCAGCGCCCAGTCACTCGGCGCGCGACTGGTGACGAGTCCCTGCTCTTTCTGCAGCGTGACGAGGATGACCTTCGCCGAGATGTTGCACGCCACCTGCGTGCGGTAGATCAGTTCGGACACCCGGAGGTTTCCCCCCGAGATCGCCGAGCACACGAGTCCACCCGTGTCGGCGGAGTAGGACGCGGCCCGACTGGTGACGGGCAGCACCGCCACATTCAGGCATCGATCCGTCAAGCAGCTGCCGATCTTGCTGTCGAGGAACGACTGGATCTGGGCAGCGCTCAGAGCGTCGCGGTCATAGAACTGATCGTCGGAGATGATGTAGCCGGGATCGAAGTCCGAGGCCACCGCAGCTTGGGCGGGTTCCGCTGATATCGCCTCGCTGACGATGCCCAGCGGCACCGCCAACGCGAGCACAGCGAGAACTCCCAACAGACTCTGTGGCAGCGCTCGGCCAGTCCCCCCGGGCCGTCGACTCATGGTTGCATGCTACCGCGTCCCCTCGCCGGGGCCTCGGCGACGGGCCATAGCGGCGAGGACGGGAAGTAGAGTGGATGCACCGGTGGCGTGACTCCATCGCCGACCGTGCCTACCCGTTGACTCCCTAGGAAGCTATATGCCTCTCCAGTACTGCGTCCGTTGCGTTCTCCCTGACTCGAAGCCGGATCTGCGGATCGACGAGGAGGGCGTATGCGCCGCCTGCCGCGCCTACGAGAACCGCGCGGACATCGACTGGGCGGAGCGCAAGGCGGAGTTCCTCGAGATCGTCGAGCGCTACCGCGACCGCACGAAGGCGAAATGGGACTGCATCGTTCCCGTGTCGGGGGGCAAGGACTCGACGATCCAGATACTCAAGATGCTCGAACTCGGCGTCCGACCGCTCGCCGTCACGGCGACCACCTGCGACCTCACGCCGATCGGTCAGGCCAACATCGAGAACATCCGGAGCCTCGGTGTCGACCATGTGACCTTCAGTCCGAACCCGGTGGTGCGTGCAAAGCTCAATCGCATCGGCCTCGAGGAAGTCGGCGACATCTCGTGGCCGGAGCACGTCGGCATCTTCACGATTCCGATTCGCGCCTCGGTCGACTTCGGCGTCCCGCTCATCATCTGGGGCGAGAATTCCCAGAACGAGTACGGAGGACCGGAGGCCGCGGTGAAGAGCCGTGTCCTGGATCGTCGCTGGCTCGAAGAATTCGGCGGCCTCCTCGGCCTGCGCGTGTCGGACCTCGAGGGCAGACTCGGCATCACCGAGGGCGATCTCGCGCCGTACACCTATCCGTCCGGCGAGGTCCTCGACGCCGCAGGGGTGACCGGCTACTTCCTCGGACAGTTCTTCCCGTGGGACGGGCTGTCGAACGCGCTCGTGGCGCAAGCCCATGGTTTCCAGACCTGGGGCAAGACGATCGAGGGTTCGATGGTCGACTACGAGAACCTCGACAACTACCAGACGGGCATCCACGACTACTTCAAGTTCCTGAAGTTCGGATTCGGGCGCGCGACCGACATCGCGAGTCTGCACATCCGCCGAGGGCGCATCACCCGCGATCAGGGGCTCGACATCGTCAAGCGCCACGACGGCCGGTACCCCGCCACATACCTCGACAAGCCCCTCTCGGAGATCCTCGCCCCTCTCGGCGTCTCGGTCGCGCAGTTCGACGAGATCTGCGATCGATTCACGAACAAGTCGATCTTCAAGACGAATCGCGATGGGAGTCTTCGGCGCGAGTCGGACGGCAGCCTCATCAAGATCGACGACGACAATCGCAGCTGATGGGTGCCGCGATCGAGGTGATCGACCTCGGCGTCAACAACCTCGCGTCGCTCGTGCGGGGGTTCCGGAACGTCTCCGACGTCGAGATCCGCACCGTGGCGGCGGGAACGGAGAGCCGCGGCGCTGACCTGATGGTGCTCCCCGGCGTCGGCGCGTTCGGTGCGGCCGTGGACGAGCTCCAAAGCCGCGGCCTCGACGACCTGGTCCGTGAGCACGTCGCGAGCGGCGGCCCGCTCTTCGGCGTCTGCCTCGGGATGCAGTTGCTCGCCGACGCCAGCCAGGAGTCACCTGGGCGGGCCGGCCTCGGCTTCATCCCGGGGCAGTCCATCAAGCTCGAAGCGAGCGAGCGAGCGCGGGTTCCGAACATGGGCTGGACCGGGGCCTCGCCCGGTGCCGGCGCGGGGGCGTTCTCCTCGCTCGCCCGCGGCACGGACTACTACTTCGTGCATTCCTACGCAGTCCACCCTGAGGACGATCGCGACATCCTCGCTTGGTCGGATTTCGACGGACGACCGTTCGTGTCGGGACTGCTGCGCGATAACGTGCTCGGCGTGCAGTTCCATCCCGAGAAGAGTTCTTTCGGCGGGCAACGGTTGCTCGCCGAGGTCGTGGAGTGGGCGCTTGGTTAAGCGGCGGATCATCCCGACCCTGCTCACCGACGGCGTCAGCCTGGTGAAGGGCGAGCGTTTCCATAGCTGGCGCACCGTCGGTTCCGTGGTAGCTGCCGCGCGCGTGTTCGCGATGCGCGACGTCGACGAGCTCAGCGTGCTCGATGTTCGCGCGACGGCGGAGGGGCGGGCGATCTCGCCCCGCATGATCGCCGAGGTCGCCGAGGCGATGCAGGTGCCGCTCTCGGTCGGAGGGGGCGTGACCACCCTCGCCGACTTCGAGGCGGCGCTTCGCGCGGGGGCCGACAAGGTCGTCCTCGGGACTGCCGCGCTCGACGACGGATTCGTCACCGCGTGCGCCAACCGCTTCGGTGCTCAGGCGGTCGTGGTGGCGATCGATGTGCTCGACGACGGGGCCGGCGAGACCGCGATCCGGAGCGGCACTCAGCCCACCGGAGTCGACGCCGCCGATCTCGCAATGCGCGTCGCCGCCGCTGGCGCGGGCGAGATCATCGTCCAGACCATCGGTCGCGACGGGACGCTGGCCGGAATGAATGTCAGCTCCTTCGCCGAGGTCGCGAAGGTGGTCTCCGTGCCCGTCATCGCATCCAGCGGCGCGGGAAGCTACGACGATCTGCTCGTCGCGTTCGAGACCGGAGTGGACGCCGTCGCGGCGGGTGCGATGTTCCAGTTCACCGAGCAGACGCCGAAGGGTGCCCGCGACTACCTGGCTGCTCGAGGGGTCGACGTACGCATCTCGGGCTAGCCCCCAGCGGACGAGCCCCGCGCCGAACGGACACTCTGAACCCAGTCGGCGAAGTTCGACCTGGCGTCTGGACGCCAGATCGCGTCCAATGGGACGCCGGATCGCCCAGCCCCCTCCTCCAGGCGTCGCACGACCAGCTCGGGACCGACATCATCCGGAACAGGATCACCGAGGACGTCGCCGACGTAGTACGGGGTCGTCGCACTCTCGCGCACGACGACGGTGCAACCGAACTTGAGAGCCTCGAACAGCACGGTGCTTTCGACCCCGACGACGACACGCACGCGCGCCAACGATCGGTAGACGTCTTCCTCCTCGTCGACCAGGACACCGTCTTCGGCATCGAGCTTCGGATATCGCGAAGCGATGGCGCCGCGCTCGGAGGGATGGGGGCGGAAACTCACCCTCCACTCGCTCGGAAGCAGCCGCCGAAGGCGCACGACGAAGTCGTCCGTCGCCTCCGGGCGGCCCACGCTGGAGACCACGAGAACCTCTCGCGCCCGATCCGTCACCGGTTCCGTCCCGGCGGAGAGCGAATCGAGGTGCGCCTTGCCGACAGGAACGATCCGCCCGGGAAAACGCAGCTCCCCTCCCCAGAACTCGCCGAAGGTCAACAGCACATCGGGGAGCAACCGGGCGAGAGCCGGATCGGACATCGCCGCCCCGAAGTTGTAGGCCGGGTGCGATGACCCGATCCACCCATGCTGTGGTTCGACCACGAGCACTCCTCGCTCCTTCGCCAACGCGACGAGGGATGCGTGGGACCCGTAGCTGGCGTCCTCGAGGATGAGCACCTTTGCACGGGTGCGCCTCAGGAGTCGGGAGAACTCGCGTTCCACCTGCGGGCGGGCGAGCTCTCGATTCGCCTCACGATCGGCGATCTCGGCGATCGTGGATTCGTCGATCTCATCCCCGAACAGCCCAGCGAGCCGGGTGACGAGGGCTGTCGCCGATGCGAAGAGCTCGCGCCTCTCGCGGCGGAACCGCGCGGAGAGGCTGGAGCGCAGCAGCATCGGCTCCAGGGTGCGCGTGTCAGCGAATGCCGGAGGCCCGTTCGGCGAGGGTACCTCGCGCCACTGCATCAGGACCGAGTCGTCGGGGAACTCGTCGACGAACCCCTCGACGAGCCAGTTGCGCTCTCGAGCGCGCTCGGAGTACGTCGTCACCCCACTCGTCACGTACAGCAGGTCGCGCGCCGCGTCGAACCGCGCGCCGTCCCACCGATTCGGCGCAAGCGAGCGCAACAACTTCCGACGGAAGGCACCCGTATCGTGCGCTTGAGGCACCGAAACGGACCCGAAGGCCTTCGCCGTGAGTGCGGCGGCGAACTGGAAGCGCACTTGAGGCCACAACGCGTAGTCGGACCCGGCAAGGCGCTCGGAGAAGAGGTCGGATCCCGCATCCTCGAGCTCGAGGATCTTCCGCACCGGCCCGATGGTCTCCAGCAATGGCGAAGCCCTCTCCCGCTCTCGGCACACCGAACCGGGCGGCCGAACCCCAGTCTCCCAGACTCCGTCCTCCGGTCGTTCCGGACAACTCGTCAGGACAGGACCGATTACCATGGCGGGGGACGATCGCCCGCTTGCCAAGCGGCATCTCGAGAGGATTCGATGCTGGACGCCATCGTGGAATACCGCATGTGCACGCGCACTGTGATGGACACCACGGACCCCGAGATCTGGTTCGACGAGGACGGTGTCTCTTCGCACGCACTGCGTTTCGACCGCGATGTGGCAGGAATTCTCGCCTCCAACGAGAGCGGGGCGTCTCGTCCTGCTCTCGAGCGGATCGTCGCAGAGATCAAAGAAGCGGGGCGCGGGAAACCGTACGACTGCGTCATCGGCGTGAGCGGCGGTGTCGACAGCAGCTACCTCGTCCTCCAGGCGGTCCGGTTGGGCCTGCGGCCCCTCCTCGTGCACTTCGACAGCGGCTGGAACTCGGAGCTCGCGGTCGGCAACATCGCGAACATGGTCGAGCGTCTGGGACTCGACCTGTACACCGACGTCGTGGACTGGCGGGAGATGAAGGACCTCCAGCTGTCCTTTTTCAAGGCCTCCGTGCCGAACTGCGACATCCCGACGGATCACGCGTTCGCGGCCGTCGCGTTCGGGCAAGCCAGGAAGTACGGCATCAAGTACGTCCTGTCCGGGCACAATCTCGCTTCCGAATCGATCCTGCCGACGGCCTGGGGCCATGATGCCGGAGACGCCCGGCACCTCAAGGCCATCCAGCGCAGGTTCGGCACCCGTCGCCTGAAGTCGTACCCCGTCCTCAGCCACTACCGCCGCTACATCTGGTTCGAGATCCTCAACGGAATCAAGTCCGTCGCGCTTCTCAACCTCATGCCGTACGACTACCGCGAGGCGAAGATCGAGATCGCGAAAGAGCTCGGCTGGCGGGACTACGGCGGCAAGCACCACGAGTCGGTCTTCACCCGTTACTTCCAGGGCTACTACCTTCCGACCAAGTTCGGATTCGACAAGCGCAAGGCGCATCTCTCATCCCTGATCCTGGCCGGCCAGACCACCCGCGAAGAGGCGCTCGCCGAGCTGCGACTCCCGCCCTACGACGAGTCATTGCGCCAGCAGGACCATGAGTTCATCGCGAAGAAGCTCGGGATCAGCACCGCTGAGCTCGAGGAGATCTTCCGGCGGCCGCCGGTGGCGCACACGGACTACCCGACGGAGAAGCTCTGGCCGTATGTCGACAAGGCGCTGCAGTTCGTCGCGCGCGCGACGAAACCCTTGCGTCGATGAGCGTCTCGGTCGTCTCCTACGGTCTCGGGAACCTGGGCTCGGTGCTCAACATGCTCCGCCGGATCGGCGCCGACCCGGAGGTGGTCTCCACGCCCGAGGAGATCGAGGAGAGCGAACGGCTGCTGCTGCCGGGAGTCGGTGCGTTCGACGCCGGGATGCGACTGCTCGGCGATGCGGGTCTCGTCGACCCGATCCGAAGCTTCGCGGGCAGCGGGCGGCCGCTTCTCGGGATCTGCCTGGGCATGCAGTTGCTTCTCGATTCGAGCGCCGAAGGAACGCTGCCCGGTCTCGGATTGGTGCCCGGACACAGCGAACGATTCGATGAGTCCACCGGGGTGCGGGTTCCTCACGTGGGCTGGAACTCGGTTTCTCCGACGCGACAGGATCCGATCTTCTCGGACCTTCCCGAGGAGGCCCGCTTCTATTTCGTCCACGGCTACCGGGTGGTGCCGGAACGGGACCAAGACGTCCTTGGGGTGAGCGACTACGGGGTGAGGTTCGCCTCCATGATCCGGTCGGCGAACGTCATCGGCGCCCAATATCATCCGGAGAAGTCGCACTCGTTCGGCATGCAGATCTTGAAGAACTTCTCACTCTCATGAACACCTTCCCCCGAGTCATCCCCGTGCTGCTGGTCAGCGACGGCTACCTCGTCAAGCCGGTGAAGTTCAAGGGAGAGAAGTACATCGGCGACCCGATCAACGCCGTGCGGATATTCAACGAGAAGCAGGTCGACGAGCTCGTGATCTGCGACATCGACGCCTCCGTGAAGGGCACCGGCGTCAACTGGACGCTGATCGAGGAGGTCGCCAGCGAGGCCTTCATGCCTGTCGCCTACGGCGGCGGGGTGACATCGGCGACCGATGCCCGCCGCATCGCCGCGATCGGCATCGAGAAGGTGGTGCTGGGCTCGGCCGCGGTCTCCACCCCTCACGTCGTCAGCGAGGTGGCCGAAGCCCTCGGCACCTCCAGTACCGTCGTCAGCGTCGACGTCAAGCAGCCGAGATTCGGCGGAGCCAAGACCTACACGGAACGCGGCACCAGGTCGACGGGGATGACCCCGATCGAGGCGGCGACGCGCGCCCAGCAGCTGGGTGCCGGCGAGATCCTGCTGTCATCCATCGATCGCGAGAGCACCTTCGCCGGATACGATCTGGCGCTCATCGAACAGGTTTCCGCTGCCGTGACCGTTCCGGTCGTCGCGCTGGGCGGGGCAGGGTCCTACGGCGACCTGGTGGCGGCTCTCGATGCCGGGGCGTCAGCCGTCGCGGCCGGGAGCATGTTCGTCCTGAACGGCAAGCACCGAGCCGTGTTGATCACCTATCCGAGTCCCGCCGAGATCCGCGGGCTGGCGCGCTGAGGACGTCCCGGATCTCCTAGGCTCGATGCATGCGGATCCTGAGTGTCGTCGGCGCCCGGCCGCAGTTCGTGAAGCTCGCTCCCATCAGCTCGGCGCTGGCGGGCCGCGCCGAGCATCTCATCGTCCATACCGGGCAGCACTACGACGATGCGATGAGCGACGTGTTCTTCCGTGACCTCGGCATTCCGGCACCCGAGGTCAACCTCGAGGTCGGTTCGGGCAGCCACGGGCGCCAGACCGGCCGGATGCTCGAAGGACTGGAAGAGACCTTCGAGCGCTACGCCCCCGACTGGGTCCTCGTCTACGGGGACACGAATTCCACGGTGGCCGCTGCGCTCGCCGCCGTGAAGCTCCACCTCCCGGTGGCCCACCTCGAGGCCGGTCTGCGGTCCTTCAACCGTCGCATGCCCGAGGAGCACAACCGCGTGCTCACCGACCACGCCGCCGACCTCCTCCTCGCGCCGACGCAGGCGGCGATGGACCATCTCGCCCACGAAGGACTGGAGGAGCGGGCGGTGCTCGTCGGAGACGTGATGACCGACGTCCTCTACGCGGTACGCGATCGCGAGCGCGCCGACCCGAGGTCGACGCCGTTCGATCTGCCGGACGGCGGGTACTACGTCGCCACGATCCACCGGCCGGACAACACCGATGACCCTGCACGACTGCGGGAGCTGATCACCTCGCTGGCCGGCCTCGAGCGACCGGTGCTCCTGCTCGCGCATCCGCGGTTGCGGGCGCTCGCCGATGCACACGGGATACCGCTGACACAGGGCGCACTCCAGGTTCACGAGCCGCTCCCCTACCCCGACCTGGTCGGTGCCGTGATGCGCAGCGCCGGCGTCGTCACGGATTCCGGGGGGCTGCAGAAGGAGGCGTTCCTGCTCCGCGTGCCGGCGACGACGATCCGCTCCGAGACGGAATGGACCGAGACCGTCGACCTCGGATGGAACGTGCTGGCGACGGATGCCGATGCGATCGCCGCAGCGGTCTCGCGCCCGACTCCGCAGCCGACCGATGCCACCCCCTACGGCGACGGGCACGCGGCAGACGCCGTCGTGGCAGCCCTTCTCGAGGGACCGGCATGAACCGCCCCCGCCTGCTGATCGTGTCGTTCTCGTCAATCGCATCCGACGCTCGCGTCCTCAAGCAGGTGAAGTACTTCGCCGATCGCTACGACGTCACCACCTGCGGGTACGGCCCGAGCCCCGACGAACGCGTCGACCACGTGCGGCTGGACGAGGCGAACGGGTTCCGTCGATGGCGTCGACGCGATCTCGTGCTGCGCCGCTTCAAGCGTATCTACGCGGGTCAGCCCGCCGTCCGTCAAGCCGCGACCGAGCTCGCGGGACGCGAGCGCTTCGATGCCATCCTCGCCAACGACATCGACACGGTCGGACTGGCGCTGGCACTCGATCCTCTGCACGGTGTGCACGCCGACATCCACGAGTACGCCCCCCGGCAGAACGAGGAACAGCTCGTCTTCCGTATCTTCGAGGCTCCCTACGTGCGGTGGCTGTGCCGCCGCTTCCTCACGCGCGCGACCTCGATGACCACGGTGGGCGAAGGCATCGCCGACGAGTACGAGCGCGTCTTCGGGCTCCGTGCCGACGTCGTCACGAACGCCGCCCCCTACGCCCAGCTCTCGCCACAGCCCGTCGGCTCACCCATCCGCCTGGTGCACAGCGGCGCATCCCTGCGCAATCGCCGACTCGAGGTGCTCATCGATGCCACCGCGGCGACCACGACCGACGTCACGCTCGACCTGTACCTGATGGGGAACGACCCGGAGTACGTGGTCGAACTCCGCGAGCGTGCTGCGGGATCCGACCGCATCCGCTTCCCCGAGCCGGTGCCCTACCGAGATCTCATCGCCCGCCTCAACGAGTACGACGTGGGTGTGCACATCGTCGCGCCCACCAACTTCAACAACCGCTGGGCGCTGCCGAACAAGTTCTTCGACTACGTGCAGGCGCGACTCGGCCTCATCATCGGCCCGTCGGCCGAGATGGAACGCCTCCTGCAGGCGAATGGACTCGGAGCCGTCACGGCCGGATTCGACGCCGCGTCGCTGCAACGGGTTCTCGACTCGCTGACGGCCGAGGACGTCCGCACGTGGAAAGCGCACGCCGTGGAGTCCGCTCACGCATTGTCGTCAGAGATGCAGGTCGAGATCTGGGGATCGGCGGTCGCCGCCCTCGTCGATCGACAGCGGCCATGAGCGAGCCCGTCGTCGATGTCGTGATCCCCGTTCATTCCGACACGCGTCCCATCGCCCGGGCGACCGCCTCCGTCCTGTCGACCGCGACCCTCTCCACCCGGGTGAGCGTCGTCTGCCACAACATCGCGACCGAACGCATCGCAACCGCGCTCGGCGACTGGAACCACGATCCGCGGGTCCGGCTCCTCGATCTCCGGGACGGCATCCGGAGTCCGGCGGGTCCGATCAACGCCGGACTCGAGGCGGCGACGGCGGAGTTCACCTCGATCCTCGGCTCCGACGACGAGTACGAGCCTCGGGCGATCGACAGCTGGGTCGCCGTTGCGCGCCGCGACCGCGCGGATGTCGTCATCCCGCCGCTGCGCACCGCCCCGGGTGCGGTCACGCGCAGCCCACCCACGAGGCCCTTCCGCACCCGGAACCTGGACGGCGTGCGCGACCGACTCGCCTACCGAACGGTGCAGCTCGGGCTCGTCTCGCGCCGGTTCGGCGGCATCCGGATGACCGAGGGACTGCGGACCGGAGAGGACGTCATCCAGGGAGCCTCGCTCTGGTACTCCGACGCTCGGATCAGCCTCGTCAGGAATTCCCCCGGGTACCTCATCCACGAGGACGACCCGGCGAATCGCACCTCGAGCTCACCCAAGCCGGCCGCGGAGTCGCTGCTCTTCCTCGACGCGGTCCTCGCGCCGCAGTTCGTCAGAGGGCTGACAGCCTCTCAGCGCCAGTCATTCGCCATCAAGATCCTGCGTACGCACATCATGGACGTCCTCGGCGCCAGCCTGCGCGGCGGCCCGACGCAGGCGGATCTCGCAGCCCTCTCGGACGGTGTGCGGCGCGTCGTCGAACTCGCACCATCCGCCCTCGGTGTGCTCAGCCGCCGCGAAGCCGCGATCGTGCGGGAACTGCTCGGGGCGGCGGAACCGACGCGGCTGGCCGCGGAGCACGCCATCCTCACCGACTACCGGCGCGCCGCGAATGTGCTGCCGGCGTCCGCGAGGCAGCTGTTCCACCGCGAGGCGCCGTTGCGGTTCCTGGCGGGGATCGCCCTCATGCGCTGACACCGAGGTAGTGCGCCAGCGCGCCCGCCGAGCGACGGCCGTCGTGCACGGCCTCGACGAACGGCGGCCCCTCGCTCCGGTACCGTTCGAAGGCCCTCGGTTCGGCCGCAGCGCGACGGAGCTCCGCCTCCAGGGTGTCGATCGTCGTCTCGTGGACGGGGAGCTCGAACCCGGTCCGCTCACGCACCTGGGCACGCGTGAAGGCGTCGACGTGGCTCATCACCAGCCTCCCCGACGCGAGGGCCTCGCACGCCGCCACTCCGTAGCTGCCCAAGACGAACTGGTCGAGCACGATGTCGGCATCCGCGTAGAAGGCGGGCATCGACGCGTGCGGCACGCCGACGATCTGCCTGTACTCGATCACCCCTTCGGCATCCAGTCGGCGAAGGATCGGCTCGATACGGTCCGTCCCCTTCAACCATTTCTGGGAGGGGGCGTGGGCCACGACGGGTCGCGCTACGCGCCGCCCGGGAGCTGCGGCCGCCGCCCACCGCGCGGGGTCCACGACGACGGGGCACCAGGTGGCGTCGGGAAGCCACTGCAGGAGATCGGGGGTCGAGACGAACACCGGAACGCCGGCGGCCGCCGCCAGCGCGGCATTCCGCGCGGCCGTCTCCTCCAGTGCGCGCACCGGACCGGAAGGGTCGCGGAACGGCGACCAGGGGGTCAGCTCGGCATGGCGCGCCGGGGGACGGATGTCGCTGCCATGGAAGAGGAGCGCGCCCCGGACGCCGCGCTCCCGGAGCACAGTGAGCTCCGTTAGCACGTCGGACCGGTAGCGGCGCCCGAGGAGCGGTAGGCCCGACTCCCACACGACGTGGGTCTGGTGTGAGAGGTAGGACTCGAACGCCGAATGCCACGAGGCGGACCGCTGGTAGACGGCCACCGGGACCCGGACATCCACCTGGGGCCCGAACGGATCGGAACCGATCCCGTGCATGGCGACGGCGGCGACCCCCGGGAGGTCGTCCTCCATGGCGCGCGCCCACCGGAAGCCCTGCCCCGCGGAGTTGGCGGGGCCGATCAGGACGCGCACCGGCGCCGGCCGCAGCGGCGGGACCGGAGGGATGTCGGCCTCGGTGAACCGGAAACGGACAGCATCGGCGAGCCGTCCCAGCACACCCCGCCCGGCGGCCATCCGGTAGGCCAGCCGACGCAGCCCGGCGGGCGCCCTGTCGAGCAGGGTGAGGGCGTCGGGCATGGCACCTCCACATGACGGGCAGACAGGCCGATCCTACCGAGGCGCGAACGTCCCCGTGCAGGGACCCCGAAGCGCGCTGATAACCTGGCGTCAATGAAACAGCTCTGGAGCGTGCTCCGCGACCTCCTACCGCTGCTACCGGGTCGAGCGCAGCATTTCCTCGTCATCTACATCATCTGCACGGCGCTGCTGTCTCTGTTCGACGTGGCCGCGATGTCGCTCATCGCACTCATCATCACGCCACTCGCCACCGGCGCGCCGGTCGTGCTTCCCGTCGTCGGAGAGCTTCCCGACGGCGCGGCACCATGGCTGATCCTCCTCGCCTGCGGCCTCATCATCGTCAAGAGCGGTCTCGCGATCGGGATGCACGCCATCGCGACCCGGCAGTTCGCCCTGTACGAGTTCGAGATCGGGGCGCGATTGTTCCGCGCCTATCTCGGGTCGAGCTGGGAGGAGCGGTCCAAGCGGAGCACTGTCGAGTTCACCCGCATCGCCGACACCGGCATCTCGGTTGCGATCTCGGGCCTGGTGCTCTCGCTGCTCACCATCCCGGGCAACGTGCTGACCATCGTGCTGACGCTCGCCGTGCTGGTGGTCGCGCAGCCGGTCACCGCGCTGATCGCCCTCGTGTACTTCGCTCTGGTCGCAGCGATCATCAGTCAGGTGGTCACCAAGCGCACCCTCGACGCGGCGCAGAACAATCTCGACCACAGCTACAAGGTCGCCCGGCTCCTGACCGAGATGGTCGAAGCCCTCAAGGAGCTGACGCTGAGGGGGCGTCTCGAAGAGATCCAGGCAGTCGTCGGCCGTGAAAGGCAGATCGCCGTCAAGGCCCGCGCGTCGCTTTCGTTCCTGTCGATCATCCCCCGCTACGCGTACGAGGCCGCGCTCATCGGCGGCTTCGTGATCGTGGGCGGCACCGGGTATCTCTTCGGCGGTCTCAGCAACGCCGTCGTGGCCGTCGCACTCTTCGCGGCCACCGGCATCCGCCTGATACCGGCGCTCACCGGAATCCAGTCATCCGTCATCAGCGCGACCGCGAGCGTGCCCTGGGTCAACGACGTCGTCAAGGACCTGCGGGGCGCCGAGGCGAACGCGACCGACGCGCTCGGCGGGGAGGATGCCGCGCCGCTTCCCGCATCCCCCCGCGCGCTCGAACTGCGCGACATCGGCTTCCGCTACCCGGCGTCCACCGAACCCGTGCTGGTCGGCCTCGACCTGGAGGTGCCGCTCGGCTCCTCGCTCGGCATCGTGGGGCCGAGCGGTTCGGGCAAGTCCACGCTCATCGATCTCCTCCTCGGTCTTCGGCTTCCGACGTCGGGCGACATCGTGATCGACGGCACGCCGCTGCCCGACGTCATCCACTCCTGGCGTTCGCGAATCGGATATGTGCCCCAGCGGGTCACGCTGTTCGACGGAACCATCGGCCAGAACGTCGCCCTCACGTGGGACGAGGACTACGACCGCGACAAGGTGATGGCGGCGCTGGAGAAGGCGCAGCTCGGCGCGCTCATCGCCTCCCGCGACGGCGGCATCGACGAGCGCATCGGCGAACGCGGAGTCTCCCTGTCCGGCGGCCAGCAGCAGCGTCTCGGCATCGCCCGGGCCCTCTACTCGGATCCGCTGGTCCTCGTGCTCGATGAGGCCACGAGCTCGCTCGACACGAAGACCGAGGATGACGTGGTGCGGGCTCTCAAGGCGCTGCACGGCGAGATCACCATCGTCGCCGTCGCGCATCGCATCTCCACCATCAAGGACTACGACCAGATCTGCTACCTCGACGACGGACGCGTGCTGGGCAAGGGGTCCTTCGCGGAACTCGCCGCCTCGCTGCCCCAGTTCGGTCTGCAGGTACAGCTCGCCGGGCTGGGAGACCACGGCCTCGATGAGGGATTGACACCATGACAGCTGCCCATCGACCCCGCATCCTCTGCGTCTCGTTCTCGCCGATCCACGCGGATGCGCGGGTTCTGCGGCAGATCGAGGTGCTCCGGGAGCATGGCGATGTGACGACGGTGGGCTACGGCCCGGCTCCGGAAGGCGTCGCCCACCACATCGAGGTGCCCGAGGATGCCGCGTCGCTGCCGCAGACCCCTCTCGGTGTCGCACGGCTGGCCTTGCGGCGGCACAAGGCCGTCGAACTGAAGTCGCCCGGCGAGAAGGCGGTGCGGGACGAGGTGGCCGGCTCGGGACACTACGACCTCGTCGTGGCCAATGACGCCCGCGCACTGCCGCTCGCCTTCTCCGCCGACGGCGCGAAGGTGTTCGCCGACATGCACGAGTGGGCTCCCGAGGAGCGCTCGACGGTGTTCGTGTGGCGTGTACTGGTGGGGCCGTACATGGAGTACCTCTGCCGCACATATCTGCCGCGCACGGCCGCGGTGACGAGCGTGAGCTCCGGTCTCGCCGGCCTGTACACCGAGCGGTACGGCGTCGAGACCGAGATCGTGAGGAATGCGGCCGACTTCCGGGCGGACCTCGCGCCCTCTCCGGTCGACCCCGACCGCATCCGTCTCGTCCACAGCGGCACCGCCGACGTCGAGCGCAACATCGTCGAGCTGATCGAGGCGACAGACCGTCTCGGCGAGCGTTTCAGCCTCGACCTGTACCTGCTGGAGGTGCCGGGGGGTCACCTCGACGTCATCCGCACGAAAGCGGCGGCGAACCCGCGCGTCACCGTCCACGACCCGGTGCCGCCGGAGACCCTGCCCACCGTGCTGAACCAGTACGACCTGGGGGTGTTCCTCTACCCCCTGAAGACTCTCAGCCACCTGTACCACCTGCCGAACAAGTTCTTCGACTTCGTGCAGGCCCGCCTCGGACTCGTGTTCTCGCCGGCGCCCGAGATCGACGCCCACATCGGCAAGTACGGGCTCGGCATCATCACCGCCGACACCACAGCGGATGCGTTGGTCGACGCGCTCCGCGACATCACGGCGAGCGACGTCGAGGGCTTCAAAGCAGCATCCGATCGATCTGCTCCCGAGCTCTCCAGCGAACCGGACCGCGCCACGCAGCACGCCCTCGTCGCACGACTCCTCGCCGACGCACGATGAGAGTGGTGATCGCGACCCGGATCTTCGGTCCGGAGGTCTCCGCGGCATCCGCGATCCTCCGGATCTGGGCGGAGGAGTTCCGCGACCGCGGCTGCGAGGTCACCATCCTCACCGCGAAGCCGCCGCGCGGGTCCGTGATCGACGACCCCGACGGCATCGACATCCGTCGCGCCCCGGTGAAGCGCGACCGGCAGCAGTACGTGCGCGGATACCTGAGCTACATGAGCTTCGACATCCCTCTCGCGTTCCGTCTCCTGTTCTCGCGCAAGGCCGACATCTACGTCGTCGAGCCGCCGCCGACCACGGTCGCGGTGGTGCGGGTCGTCTCGGCTCTGCGCCGGACCCCCTATGTCGTGCGGGCAGCCGACTACTGGACGGAAGCCGCGGAGCTGGTGACCAGCTCATCCTTCGTGCTCGGCACCCTGCGACGGCTCGAGGTATGGGGGCTGCGGGGGGCCGCGAAGCTCTTCGCCGCTCACCAGCCGCTCATCGACCGCTTCCGCGAGGTGGGCATCGACACGGCTGCGGTGCCGATCGGATTCGGGGCCGACACCAAGGACTTCCGCTACGACGGCCAGCCGCCCGCCGACCCGCCCGTCTTCGTCTACGCGGGCACCCACTCCGAATGGCACGGAGCCGGCATCTTCGTCGAGGCGATGCCTGCGGTGCTGCGCGAGCATCCCGGGGCACGACTCGAGTACTACGGCAACGGCGAGGAACGCGAGACGATGATCGCGCGCGCGCACGAACTCGGCATCTCCGACGCGGTCGAGTTCCATGCGCCGATCCCACCCGCCGCGCTCTCGCCGATCCTCTCCGCGGCGACGGCCTCGGTCGCGAGCCTCGCACCCGTGCCCGCCAACGAGTACGCGCTCGCGACGAAGGTGTACTCCTCGCTCGCCGCCGGATGCCCGGTGATCTTCGCCGGCGTCGGACCGACGAACGAGTTCCTCGGAGACGCGGGCCATCTCAAGGCGGGCGTCGCGGTCGACTACGACGTGACCGCGGCGGCCGAGGCGATGAACGCGGCCGCCGCGGCCCCCATGGGGCCGGTCCAGCGTGCCGAGCTGGCCGCGTGGTCGGCGAGCGAGTACTCGCTGGGTAAGATCGCGCAGCGCGTCGTCGACGAGAGCCTCACGATCGCATCCCGGTAACCGGGAACACGCACACGTACGATTGATCCGTTCCCCTCATCCTGGAGAGATTTCCTTGAAGATCGCCGTCATCGCCCTCGGCAAGATCGGGCTCCCGCTCGCCGTCCAGTTCGCCAGCAAGGGCCACGACGTGGTCGGTGTCGACGTCTCTCAGCCCACCGTCGACCTGATCAATCAGGGAATCGAGCCCTTCCCCGGTGAGGCCGAGCTGCAGGAGCGTCTCGCCGAGTTGGTGCCGGCCGGGCGCCTGCGCGCCACCACCGACTACGCCGACGCAGTTCCCGGCGCCGACGCGGTGGTGCTCGTCGTGCCGCTGTTCGTCGACGAGCAGACGGCCGAGCCGGATTTCGGATGGATGGACGCGGCGACGCGTTCGCTGGGCGCCGTACTGACTCCCGGCACGCTCGTCTCCTACGAGACGACTCTCCCCGTCGGCACGACCCGCAACCGGTGGAAGCCGCTGCTCGAGGAGGTGTCCGGGCTGAAGGAGGGCGTCGACTTCGACCTCGTCTTCTCCCCCGAACGCGTGCTCACCGGACGCGTCTTCGCCGACCTCCGCAAGTACCCCAAGCTCGTCGGAGGTCTCAGCGAGCGAGGAGCCGCGAAGGCCACCGAGTTCTACCGCGCGGTGCTCGACTTCGATGAGCGACCCGACCTGGCGCGCCCGAACGGCGTCTGGGATCTCGGCAGCGCCGAGGCCGCGGAACTCGCGAAGCTCGCCGAGACCACCTACCGGGATGTGAACATCGGGCTCGCGAACCAGTTCGCGCGCTACGCGGCCACCGAGGGCATCGACGTCTACCAGGTCATCGAGGCCTCGAACTCGCAGCCGTACTCGCACATCCACCAGCCGGGCATCGCGGTCGGGGGTCACTGCATCCCCGTCTACCCGCGGCTGTACCTGTGGACCGACCCGGCGGCGACCGTGGTGTCGGCGGCCCGCGCGGCGAACGCCGGGATGCCGGAGTACACGATCGGGCTGCTCGAGGGCGCGTACGGCGATCTGACCGGCGCCAAGGTGGCCGTCCTCGGCGCCGCCTACCGCGGTGGCGTCAAGGAGACCGCCTTCTCGGGTGTCTTCGGCGCCGTGGAGGCTCTCGCGCAGCGGGGGGCCACGCCGGTCGTCCACGACCCGCTCTACACGGACGACGAGCTCGCGAAGCTCGGCTTCACGCCGTACCACCTCGGCGAGCCCGTCGACGCGGTCGTCGTGCAGGCCGATCACGACGAGTACCGGTCGCTCGGCTCGGCCGACCTGCCCGGCGTCGCGGCCTTCATCGACGGCCGCCGCGTCTCCTCCGCCGAGCAATGGCCGGGGATCGCATACCGCGTCATCGGCAAAGCCAGCGCCTGAGACGCATCCACGGTTCGGATTCGGCATCGGGGTGATTGCCAGATTGCACTCGAGTCGCGTGGCATCATTGATGCGGCCCGCGGGCACGCACGACCGTGCCGCGACCGCACCCTGAGAATCGGAGAACAATCACGTGTGTGGGATCTTTGGCTACATCGGCAAGGATGAACTCGACTCCGCGTCAGCCAAGTTCCTGGTGAAGCACGCGCAGCAGCGCGGCCGCGACTCGAGCGGCATGATCATCCGCGGTGCCGAGGCCTACGGCGCCTACCGTGCCGACTACCCGATCGGGTGGCTCCTCAAGCGCATCCCTCCGCTCGGCAACCTGTTCTTCGGACACAGCCGTCTCGTGACCAACGGAACGGGCGACAACCAGCCGGTGTCGCGTGAGCAGGTCATCGTGCTCCACAACGGCATCGTCGTGAACCACGAATCGATCTGGCCGGTACTCGGCAAGACGCCGGACCTCGAGATCGACACCGAGGTCATCCCCGCGATCATCGCCTCCCACCTTGCCGACGGCGGCAGCGTCGAGACCGCGGCCGCCCGCGTGCTCAGCCTCACCGAGGGCGTCGTCGCGTGCGCCGCCCTCATCCCGCGCCTCGGCAAGCTGCTGCTGTTCTCGAACAACGGCAGCCTCTACGTCGCCGACAAGGCCGGCGGCCTGGTGTTCTCGTCGGAGCGCTACCCGCTCGAGCAGATCGGCGCCGAGAACATCCGCCAGGTGAAGGGCGACGAAGGTGTCGTCGTCGACGTTCCCCCCCAGGATGAGCCGATCGCGATCAAGGAGTGGGCGAACCGTTCGATCGACCTCGTTCCGGGCCTCGGATTCTCGGCCAAGGAGGAAAGCCTCCTCGAGTACCCGAAGCCGACGTTCCGCCGCTGCACCAAGTGCATCCTCCCTGAGACAATGCCGTTCATCTCCTTCGACGAGAACGGCGTCTGCAACTACTGCCTGCACTACAAGCCGCGCAACCACCCGCGGCCGAAGGAGGAGCTCTTCGAGCTCATCGAGCCCTACCGCCGCACGCACGGCGACGAGGTGCTCGTGCCGTTCTCGGGCGGCCGCGACAGCTCCTACGGGCTGCACCTCATCATCCACGAGCTCAAGCTGCGTCCCGTCACCTACACCTACGACTGGGGAATGGTCACCGACCTCGGCCGCCGCAACGTGAGCCGGATGTCGGCGAAGCTCGGCGTGGAGAACATCATCGTCGCCGCCGACATCACCCAGAAGCGCGACTACATCCGTCGCAACCTGAACGCCTGGATCAAGTCCCCGCACCTCGGCATGCTGAGCGTGCTCACCGCGGGCGACAAGCACTTCTTCCGGCACATCGAGACCCTCAAGAAGCAGACCGGCGTCAGCCTCAACCTGTGGGGCATCAACCCGCTCGAGGTGACGCACTTCAAGTCGGGCTTCCTCGGCGTCCCGCCGGACTTCGCCGAAGAGCGCGTGTACAGCCACGGCGCGATGAAGCAGCTGCGCTATCAGTCGCTGCGTTTCAAGGCGATGCTGCAGAGCCCCGGCTACTTCAACCGCTCCATCCCCGACACGCTCGCGGGCGAGTACTACCGCAGTTTCACGGAGAAGTCCGACTACTTCCACATCTTCGACTACTGGCGTTGGGACGAGAAGCAGATCGAGGACACCCTCGACAGTGAGTACGACTGGGAGCGGGCGCCCGACACCCAGACCACCTGGCGCATCGGCGACGGGACCGCCGCGTTCTACAACTACGCGTACTACACGATCGCCGGCTTCACGGAGCACGACACCTTCCGCAGCAACCAGATCCGCGAGGGCGACATCACTCGCGAGGAGGCCCTCCGCCTCGTCGAGGAGGAGAACACGCCCCGCTACCCGAACCTCAAGTGGTACCTGGATGTGGTGGGCGTCGACTTCACGCAGGCGATCGAGGCGATCAATCGCGCGCCGCGGCTCTACGAGGGAGCGACGCTGCCCTCGTTCACCCCGACCGCGGAGTGAGGCGGCACCTCGGCGGAGGCGACTGACGCCGGGGGGACGGCCGGGCGACGCAGCTGCGTCCAGAGCGTCGCCAGCAGGCCCGCGAAGGCGAGCGCGCCGATGGCCCACACGGCGGTCGGCCCGATCGGGAGACCGGACCACCACCACTCGGCTCCGGCATCCAGGTTGAAGCCCTGCTGGTCGGCGCCCGTGACGTATCTGCGGATGTTCACCTGCAACGCGACGAGGTTCGCGAGGCCGAGAGCACCCAGGATCGTGAAGGTCTGCAGCCGGGTGAAGCGCATCGTGTCGACACCCCGGCTCTCGGAGACCAGGAGGAAGGCGAACAGCACGATGAGCGGAAGCAGGTAGCGCGGCTGCAGGCTCACGCCGACCTTGTCGCCCCCCGCGGTCAGCACGTAGACCGGGAGCACGATCAGGACGAACAGGGCCCCGCCCGCCGCGATCGCCTTCCGCCAGCTGAGGCGTCCGAGGCCCGCGAAGCCGACGACGACGAATGCGGCGGTCGCGGCCCACGGGACGATCTGCGGCAGATCGGTATCGAGCCAGCCGAGGCCCCACGACCCCCACACACCCGTCCAGAGCAGGGGAAGGCTCAGGAGGTTGTAGGCGGCGAGCGAGAAACCGCTGAGCTTCCCGCTGCCCGGGTCGCCGAGCACCGCGATCAACTCGCTCTGGCCGTTCGCGAATCCGGTGGCGCCGACGCCCGACTGACCTGCCGCGGCGAAGAGGACGACCGCGATCACGAATCCGATGGCGGGCAGGATCGCCTTCATCATCCAGGCCCGGGTACGGTCGGCCGTGAGGATGACGGCCGTGACCGTCGCCCCCGCGGCGTAGACCGCGGCATCACCCCGCGCGCCCGCGGCCATCAGAACCCCGACGAGGTAGAGCGCGCCGAGAGCCCACCGACGGCGACCCCCGGCCTCGAACCAGCCGAGCAGCGCGAGGAACGCCGTACCCACGCCGGTGACCGCCCATCCGCTCGGATTGTTCGACGGGATGAGGAAGACGCCGAGGGGCACGAGCGCGATGAGCCACCCCCAGAGCAGCGTCCTGCGTCGCGTGACCGGGAGGAGGGCCGTGAGCGCTGTTGCGAGCCCGACGAAGAGCGTCGCGTTGAGGACACGCATCGCCATGGCGTCGACCTGCGGGTCGTGCCCGGCGAAGAGCCTCATCGTGGCGTAGTAGAGGGGCGGGTACTCCCCGATGAAGTTCCCACGCGCGGTCTCGACGCTCTCGTCGTTCCACCCCGGCCAGACCTCGGCCTGGCACGCTGCGCTCTGCTCCTTCGACTGGGCGTAGCACGACGCGCCGCCCAGCCCGGATGAGACCATGCGGGTCTCCTCCAGTGAACCGGGTCGGCACTCCGCGCTCCCGTCGTTTGCACACCAGATGCTGGTCAGGTGGTAGTCGTCGTCCGGTCCGGCGCCGATCGGGGATGCGAAAGCCCATGCGAGGAGCGCGAGCAGGGCGAGCACCGGCGCAAAATGGATCGCGCGGAGCGACAGTCGCGGGCGACGCTGCCCACGACCGGGAACTTCGGTCATGTTCGGGTTATCTCTTTTCGAGCTCCAGGGCGAGCTTCTGGACGGTTTTGCGGAGTTCGTCGCGGGTCTTGGCGAGTTCGAGGGTGACCTGCATGAGCAGCAGGAACACGACGAAGAACGCTCCGACGAAGAGCAGGTTGATGGGTTGGGCGATGCCGAAGAACTCGCTGACCGTGTCGAGCAGGCCCGGCCATGCCGACAGCACGATCGCGATGATGGTGGCGGCGAGCCAGACGACGGCGTATTTCTCGGGCAGTACGTAGGACCGCAACAGCAAGACGACGGCGATCAGCAGCACCACGGCCATGCCGATCGCGAGGATCTGAGGAGTCATCCGCCCGCTCCCTCGACGACGAGATTCACGAATGGTCAGCCTACGCGCAGCACCTCGTCGGCGCGCTCGCGCGGCATCCGGAACGCGATCAGGAACACGAGGGCCGCATAGGCGAGCGATCCTGCGAGCAGGACGAACATCGGCGAGAACGGCACGTCCCACCACCACTCGATGTCGGTGTTCAGGTTGAGGCCGCCCTTGCCGACCCCCGTGATGTACCTGCGGAGGTTCATGAAGAGGGCCACGGCGTTGGCGACCGAGAGCGCCGAGACGACGATCACCAGCTGCCCCCGCGTCCACTCGACGAGCGGAGTGCCGAGCGCGAGCAGGCCGCCGAGCAGCACGATCAACGGGTACAGGTACCGCGGCTGCAGCTGCTCGCCGACGATGTGGCCGCCCTGCTGCAGCACGTACACGGGAAGCGCCCACAGGATGAGCACCGTCAGGGCGACGAGCAGCAGCTTCCGGCCGCTGATGCGCCTGAGACCCAGGAAACCGGCCGCCAGGAAGGCGCCGATCGCGCAGAAGGTCACGATCGAGGGCATCCCGGTGTCGAGCCAGCCGAGACCCCACTCGCCGAAGGCGCCCGTCCAGAGGAACGGGG
>Ga0160436_1000283_pt1 | contig 23110 bp, 21 predicted proteins | sample HID1973M_E0MG_FD_108264 | JGI IMG/M metagenome (GOLD analysis project Ga0160436, IMG submission 108264) | Enriched mosquito-associated microbial communities from UW Madison campus, WI, USA - HID1973M_E0 MG | ecosystem: Host-associated > Arthropoda: Insects > Digestive system > Unclassified ...
CATCGAGATGTTCTACAACCCGATCCGCCGGCACGGTTCCGCTGGCGGGGTGTCACCGGTAGAGTTCGAACGGCGCTACGCGCAACGCGGCAACTGAGTGTCTACGGAACCCTGGCCGGTCCAAACCCCGGCCTGCTGGGTCTTGCTGTGCTCCAGCCGGTAGATATAGCCCACCTCGCCAATCCGGCGCAGGTCGCGCAGGTCGGCCGCGGCGATCTCGCTGCGCCGGCGCCCACCGCTGGCAAACCCAAAGCAGAGCAGGGCACGGTCGCGGATCCCTTCCAGACTGTCGTCACAGGTGGCCAGCATGGCCTCCAGTTCGGGCAGGGTGATTGCGGTCTTCTTGCGCGGACGCTCGCCACGTTTGACTGCGGCCCGGGCGGCGCGGCTGAGCACGGTCCGGATCGCCGGTTGCCCGCAGGGATTGGCCAGTTGCTTGAGCCGATGGGCGGTCGACAGCACGGCCACCCGATGCCGCACGGTGGCCAAGGTCCAGGGCCCCAGCCTGGCCTTCAGGCCGGCCGCCACCAATGCCCGGTCCACGATCAGCGGCAGCTCCCATGCGAGCTCACCGTCAGTCGAGCGGCGCTGAACGTGGTCGACCACAAACTGCAGCACGGTGGCTTCGGGCACCGGCAAGGCCAGCTCGATGCCGTAGCGCGCCGCGTGCCAGCCGGCCCAGTAGCGCAGCGCGCTGGCGTAGCTGCGGGTGGTGTTGGCCGCGGCCGCTTCGGCCAGCAGCTCACGCACCGCATCCGCGGCCTGTTGCGCCAGCTGTTCGGGCAGCACCAGGTGCTGGACAGTCTGAGCGAGGGCGCCACTGGTGGAATTATCTTTCATAGTATGTAATGTATACTACGCCTTAGTGCCTCTAACCGCGATAATCATCACTTATCGCCAGTACGCACACAACGAGGCAGGGCGGCCACACAGGAGACCTTTCTATGGCCCGCGGCATTACTGAATCCGATGTCCACACCGCCGCCGACGAATTGGTCGCTGCGGGCGAACGCCCGACCGTCGAGCGGATCCGCGCCCATTTGGGCACGGGCTCGCCGAACACGGTTACGCGTTGGCTAGAAACTTGGTGGCGCGGGCTAGGGCGTCGTCTGCATGCGCAACAAATACACCTGGACGTCCCGGCGGCGCCGGAAGTCGTAGCCGCCCTGGCAGGGGAGTGGTGGGGGCGTGCGCTGGCCGCGGCCCGAGAAGAATCTGCCCAGGCGTTGGCCACTGAGCGCAGCGCCCTACTGCAAGAACGCGAGGCCCTCGACGACGAGCGCAACCGCTTGGCTGCTGAGGCCAGTGCGCTGCGCGCTGCGTTGGAGGCGGCGCGACATTCGGAGCAGGTTGCGCAGGCTCAAGCCACGGAGCTGCAACGCCTGGTCGAGCAGGTGCAGAATCAGGTCCACGGATTGACGCAGCAGCGGGACACAGCGCTGGCCCGCGGCCAGGAGTTGGAGGTTGCCCGGGAGGCGCTACAGCGCCACCTGCAGCAGGCCGAAGAAGTAGCCCGCACCGAGCGCGAAAGCCTCACTCAGCACCTTCGCGCCGTAGAGAATCGGGCTCACACCGAGGTAGATCGTGCGCGCCAGGAAACGAAGGAGCTTTCATCCAAGCTTAGTGCGCTAGACAAGGAGCGGACGTCGGTCGAACGTCGGCACCGCGAACAGCTAGAAGAGGCCCGAAAGGCCACTGCCGAAATTCAACAGGAATTGGCAGGCCAGCGGGCACGAGCGGACGGCCTGGAAGCCCAGCTCGATAACCTCCGAAGCCTGCCGCTAGCGCTGGAGGCCGCTCTTCGGACACGTAGCCCCGCAAAGCCAAGGACCGCCGGCCGGAAGACGAAGGTTCGAGGCGGTTCGGGCACGCCCTGAGCCAAACAGCACTCTTGCGATCGCCTCGACGGCGCTATCCTGACTTTGGATCGTGTCCGTGTTGCTCAAAAAAACCTTTGCAGATCAATGAAGGGCGCGATCCTCCGCAAAGTGACAGCAATCGGCGTTACCGACACTTCGTTCCGCCCCCAGCCTTTGGGAGTCGGGCCGTGATCTTACATAATATACATTATGCGAAATGAGTTGTTGTGGCTGATGCTCGCCTTGGCGGCTCTGGCACCGCTCCTGCACCGGTGCGTTCCCCCGCAACAGCAAAGGAACGCACCATGGTAGACACGTACGATCGCATCGACCTGACCGGCCCTTGGGCCGGTTTTGGTTTTCAGGGAGACCGGTTTTTCAGCCCCGAAGGCCACGACTTCAATCCAGAGGAATTGCTTTGGCTGTCGCTGACCTTCAACCTCGCCCGCGAGTGGCGGCTAATGATGGCCGAGGAACGCGCAGGACGCGCCACACGGGCCACACGGGCCACGGACGGCTGCGAGGTCATCCACCTGCGACACATTCTCCTGCGGCGCAAGGAAAGGCGGTTATCCACGATGGGCGGCGCGAGGTTCGCCGACCCAGCAAAGGCAGTCCGAGCGACCAGACGGCACAGCCGCTATCGGCGCGGGTGAAACGTTGTCCGTAGGGGGCCAAGCCCCCTACACCCCTACAATGCCGGCTTCAACCACAGGGGGAAACCATGAACTACCGACCGCCCAGCCCACGCGAAACCTATCAAGGCCTTTGGTGGCAAATCGCCCTGGGCATCTTCGTCGGCCAGCTGATGATTGCGGGCCTCGCCGCGGTGCTCGCCTTCGCCTTCGGCTTTCTGGCCCTCAGCAGCATTTCCGCAGCGCTGCCGCGCACCAGCCATCACGCGACGGTGCGACTACCGACTGTGACACCGTTTGCCCCAGCGACGCCGCGCGCACTTGAGGCTGGCGAACGCTGCATCAGCCACAAGCGCTTCGAGCGCCTGCCCAACGGCTGGCAGGAATTGCCGAACGATCCCTGCTGATCACATGTCCAACGTCGTGGGCGGCGTGTACGACTCGGCCTTATAGCCCGGCGATTCGGGGAACGTGCCCTGCACTCGGGCCTGCTTTCCGATGGTGGCGCCAGAGAGGCCGGCACCGCCCCCGGCGTCATTCGCTGCGCTCACAACGCCGGGAGCAGCGCCGCCCGGAGAGAGGTTGTACAGACGAGCATCGGCCTCGCGCACTGGCGCGGTCCAAGGCCACGCCGTGGCGATCAGCACATGCTCGCCAGCAGCCAGTCGCACGCCGTAAGACTCGACCTCAACCACGAAGCCCAGCGCTTCCAGCTGGCGCAAGTCCAGTTGCTCCACGATCACGCCACTGGTGTCGATCCACTGGACCCATGCGCGCACCTCCGTGCCGACCTGGGCGACGGCTGCCAGCCTGATACGCCCCTTGTCGCCGAGGTCGACCACGTAGCGTTGTTCCGGGCGAAGATCAGCCAACGGATCGACTACGGCTTTTGCGACCGCCTGCCCGGGCGCTGGCACGACCTCGCCGGGCTTGAACACCTGCCCCACAGCCGGAGTCGCACTCGGCCCCGCCGAAGCGCTCTGCGCCTTGTGGTGATCGGCCTTGCCCTTAGAGAAGTAGTGCACCAGCCCCATCACGCCTAGCGCACCGGCGGCGATGAAGAACACCGCCTTGACCGCGATGGCGGCCCACAGCGTTTTCCCGCCTTCTTCGTACACCTCGACGTTCTCCGCGCCCGGCGCATAGCCCTCATACAGGGGAAAAATCGCCGGATCGTACTTGAGCGTCTGGCCACCGACCTTCTCAAACTTGCCCGCGCTGACCGTGTGGAAATACGTCACCCGGTAGCGGCCCTTCATGCCTACAGCCGTCAGTTTCTGAAAGCTGTGTTTCTTCTCGATACGGGCCTTCACCGCGCTATGCAGGCGGTTGATCCACTGGGTCAGGATGACCGCATCGCCGCCGTTCTGGCCCAGCAGCGCCCAAAAATTCTCGACCTCTGGCGGCAGCGGCTTGCGCTCATTCACGTAGAACTCGTGGACCTCATCGATCACGACCAAAGCGTCCTTGAATCGATCATCAATGCGCCACTGCCCGCTTTCCGCGTCGCGATGGCACACGAACATCGACACCACGTCCTTGGTATCCACCACCACCAGCAGCGCCCGCACATCGTCTTCGCTCATGCCCAGGTGCGCGGCGATCCGGTCATGCCGCAGCCCGTTGAGCCGCGCAAACACGGTCCGACCCTTCTTGAGCGCCGGGAGAATATGGTTCTTCACCGCATCGTAGGACTTGCCCGCACGGGGCACCCCTTCATTGAAAACAAGCATTACCAGATCCCCAGCGTCAGCACCCGACGCACGATGTAGAAGATCATCGCCGCGCCCAGCATGGTCAACGCCGGGCCCACCTGAAATACCTGGGCGAACCACAGCGCCGTGTTGCCCGCCTGCCCCATCATCCCGCCGATGCTCTGCCCCTGCATGAAGCTCGGCAACGGCAGCTTGTCCAGCACATACAGGATCATGCCCAACGACTGTTCCAGCCACATCACGAACAGGTCGCCAACGAAAGTGACCACGGCCTCCCACACGTCCTTTATTGCGTCCCACAACCACTGAGTGAGATCTGTCAACCAACCGGCTTGCATGTTCATCAGGTCACCGCGATGCGAATAGCGAAATAGGCCGCGATCGCCAAGATCACGAAACCACACGCCTGCAAGAACACCAGAAAGTCGCCGCTACAGTGCCCGCTGTAGTTCATGGCAGACCACCACTTTGTGCCCGGGATGGAGAACACCGGGCAACTTCCTCCGCCGGGCAGCGTCATGAAGGTACTGATGCCGCCCACGATGCGCGTTTGCTGCACCGAACCCATGAACTGATCCAGTACCGACGAAACAGTCTTCTCTGACTTCGTGTAGAGCTTGCTGCGCTCCGCACCAGCGCCCGGGTCGTCGTCGTCACCATCGTCGCCGCCATCACCGCTGCCGCCGCTACCCGAGCCCGAGCCGGTCCCATCCCCCTTGCCCGTGCCGTCCTTGCCATAGGTGCTGTCGAACGTGGTGATATTGCTGGTAGTCGAAGCACCGCCGTTGGACGAACTCGTTACCTGGCCCTGCCCGCTCACAGACCAATCGCCGCCATTGGCGGGAGGATCCTTGGGCGCGTTTATCTGAGCGCCCTCAGGCGACTTCGTGGCAGCCTGATTGCCGCTCTCTGCCGTCTTAACGCCGCTCTCGCCGGGCGACCAACAGAACTGTTTACCTGTAGACGCCGTCGCGCACGTCTTTCCGTCAGCGCGCACACACTGCGTCAACGTTCCGGTTTGAACGCACCTCTCTTGATCGCCGAGCGGCGAACTCGGGCCACCCACTCCATCGCCAACCGTGCACGCCTGACCGGTCGGCGACATCTTGCTGGCCTTAGTGATCGTCACGCCCCCAACGGTCACAACGTCCCATGTGCCGCTAGTGTCCACTGCGAAGCCGCAACCACCCGAGCAGGCTCCCGCGTTGCCCTGGACACGTACATTCTGCAAGGCAGGCTGGCTCGCGCAGCTCTTCGTTGTATCGAAATAGAACTCAACACGATTCATGTAAGACGTCAGGTTCCAGAAGCTGCCACCCGGCGCACCCGCAGCACGCGCTTGGTATGCCCCATCCACCGAAGGGCACCACGCATAGGCACCCGCGTATAGGCTGCCGTTTGACGTAATGCCCGACTGGATCAAGACGGACACTGCCTGCGAGGCGTACGACATGCAGGACGAGTAGGCAGAACCTTGGGGGCACTTGTTCGCGAAAGTACACAAGTCGGCCGGAACATTGACTGCGGCGGCGAACGCAACGCGCGGCGCAAGCGCCAGCAACGCTACCAGCAGCACGGCAAGCACCCGGATCATGCGTCTAGCCCCTTGACACCCGCGATGCCGCACAGCGCGCCTACGAAGCCACAGAACAGCAGAAAGATCATGTCTCGCTCCCAGAAAAGGCGAAGGCGGCACCGAAGTACCGCCCTCCCCTTGCCACCATCAGCCGAAGAAACCGGCCACCTTCTTCGCGCACCACTTGGTGAAGCCGACCAGGGCGATCAGCGCGGCAGCGCCGGTGATGGCCACGACGGCGTCGGCGGTGCTCAGGCCACTGAGGATGTCATCCATTGCAATTCTCCTTTCATTGGTTGCGCCAGCTCACTTGAACATCGCGGCGACGGAGCCGGCCAAGCGCCCCGCGACGAAACACACCAGCACCGCGCCAAAGCACGTGCTGAACCACAGCGCCGCGTCGCCCACGTCGGGCGGCGTCAACGCCTGTTGCACCAGCGAATACACGCCGTACTCGCTGCCAGTGACCAGCACGTAGCCCGTGCACTCACTGACCGCCTGCCCGGTGGGGGCAAGCGTTCCGTCAGCACGAAGGGCTACGCACAGGGCCATGGATTACTTCGCGCTCTTGGAGGCGAGGTCCGGAATCAGGCGGATGCGGCGACCGAATTCCAGCCCGCCGAACTTGCCGCTCTCCAACGAAGCCGGATCGATGACGTAATCACCCGGGATGTACGGGCGCTGGTCATCGTCCAGCGTGAGCTTGAACGGCAAGGGGAAATCTCCCTCGCGGATCACAGCGGCCTTCTGCTCTCGAAACGAGACAGCCGCCTTGCCCTCGCGGGCGGGGAACGAACGCGTTTCGACCGCATCGGTCATGACCTGGACTTTCATATTTGAACCACCTTCCACGCTATTGGCCGGCCCCCTAGGAGAGTTACGCGCCACGGACTGGGCCAGTATTCGCCCGTGAGCTTGTCGAACCATCCGCCCTTTGCCTTGCGAATGTCCGCGTCAACGCCGAGCACTTCGCGTGCCTCGACAGATGCTTTCCACCAGCGCAATTCGCGCTTGCTTTCTTCGTTCAAACCACCGCAGCCATGCGTACGGAACCCCTTCGGGAACGCACCAGCGATGAGCGACGTGAACTTGCTCGCGTACTTGGCGAGATAGCCAACCGCGTTGCGCGCACGCTCCATCTTCGTGGAGCCATGCGGCCACCAGCCCTTTTCGTCAGGCCGTCCAAACCAGATGCCGCGCGGAACCCATATCAGGACGTGATAGTGCGGGCGTCCGCGCTGGGTGAGTTCGCCCACCCATAGGTAACGGAACACTTCACCTGCGAACCGTCGGGCCCGAGAGACAAGGCGATTGAAGAACCGCCGCATTGCTCTAAATAGCTCGCTAACGTCACGAGGGCTCGCACAGCTTCCGTCTCGGTAAGTGAGCGTGAGCATGTACCACGCGCCACGCCGCGACCCTTTTTGCGTTTCTTGCTCATGGAGCCTCGCGCTCGTTATCACGGACTTACGCAGCCGCTGCGCCCGCGCTTGCAGCGGGTCAATTTCAATCGCTACACGACCGGTCTTCGCCGTGTCGTGACCACTTGTTTTGTAATGGACAAGCCCAAGGGCGAGCGCTTCGCGCTCGCCCTCCGAGGTCAGCGCGAGCGGACCGCCCGCAGCCATGAATGAGGCAACAGAAGCCGTGCTAGCCCGCTTCTGGCGGGCGATGGTTTCCGACGCGAGTTCAGCACGACGCGACGCCGCCTGATGCTGTGCGACGTACGCGTCAATGTTGTCCAGGCGCGGCGGTCCAGCCTCGGCCATGCGGATGCGCGCATCGCGCGACGTGCACGCAACGCACAAGCCGCCCGGGAAGGCGTACGTGATTGGATCACCGCAGAAGTTGCAGGCCCGGCTCATGCGGCCTTCCGACGCAGCCGCAGCAGGCGCCGATTCGCACGCCAGATCCAGAACGCTTCCCGCATGCCATCGCGCACAAGCGATACACCGCCAGCGCCAACGAACGCACCAGCGGCAGCGGTCCAGAACAGCCACTTGACGAACTGGCCGAGTTCTTCGGGCGACGTGCAGAAGGTGCTCATGCTGCACGCTTCCAGTCGCGCTCATCGGCGCGCTTCTTGCCCAGGGTGCGATTTGCCTCGGCCACCAGTGCGGCCGCACGGTACTTGCTGTCCAGCTGCGCCAGCCGGCGCTCGCCACACCACGCACAGAAACGCGCGAGCCCTGCGGCCACGGCGAACGCCGCAGCGGCAAGGCTCAGAATCATGATCAGATCCAGCATCGGCCGATCCCCTCCCCTGCCCCCGAAGGACCCGCCCACCGGTCAGGGGGCCGGGGGCCGGGTGTCACCAATTCGGTGACGGCGGGGAGTGTATGCTCCTAGGTGACACTACTGTCAACGGTTTGGTGACATGAATTCGCTAAATAAATTGCTTGACAAGGCGCGGTCCATGTGTAGCCGCGATAGCGATGCCGCAGTTGCCGAGGCTCTTAAGGTGTCGCGACAGACGCTAATGCAGTGGCGAAATGGCGAACGTCGCATCACCGACGAACACCTCACAGCGCTTATTTCGCTTGCGAAAGAGGATCAGTCCGCGTTTATGCGGATCCGCGAGGAGATGGCCGGAACACCGGCCGAGCGCAAGCTTTGGGGGTCGCTGTTGGACCGAATTGGCGCGGCGATGGTGGTGGTAGCGGTCGGGGCGGTCGCCCTGGCCCACCGCGACGCGCATGAAGGACTGCAAGCAGCCCTACCCCTGCTTGCTGTCGCTGAACCTATATACATTATGCGAAATACGATCTGGCCCGGGCGGCGGCCCGGCTTCGCTGGATCTGGCTTTGGATCAAGACTTGCCTACCCACCCGGCGCCCCACGGATAATGTTGTACGCACCGAAGCTTCCCCAGCTTGCGCGCTAGGCCTCCCCATTTGACGCAGTCAATTGTCCCCGTCCACGAACGGACGTACTCAACTCTCCCCAGCGTCAATTGATTGCCTCCGAGGACATGCGGACGAAGCAACAGTCGCGGACAATGTGTACGGAATTTCCAGAAGATGATGGTTCGCGGCCGCCTTAGTGACGGATGATAGCCGTGGAGCACATTCAGTTTCTATCGACATATCCTGGGCTAGCGTCCTTTGCCAGCTATCCAAGCGGCATTCGCAGAAACTTTGGCGCGCTTTCTTGGTGAGCTGCGTGGCGGCTGATTACCGCCAAACAACCGTCCCATATCCGCCCAACAAAACCCCAAATCGCTTCCCACAAGCACCCCATACCTGACGCGCCGCCAACAAACCGCCCCAATTTCAGTGCTGCTACCAACAAGCCGCGCCAAATTTGTCTACTGCATGAGGCGTGACCATTCCCAAGTAGGAACTGCCGCCGTCGATCGGCCAGACCATGGCCCCAGCTTGGATCTGCGTCCGGCTCTATGGGATGCCTTGCCGTCCGATCTGTAAACATAGCGGTGTCCACAATGAGCTCCGAGGGATGTCTGCCATGGGGCTCCAGTGGACCTGCCCTACCCTCGATAAATCTCCCTAATCCCTGCCCCTCCCCACAATGTCCGGCTCTGGCTCACAAGCAGACATCCACGAATAGCCAATGAATCACACGCATTGCACCGGAGCTACGGTCTGTCAGCGTTTCCCTGGCCCCGGTCTGCAATCCGCTAGGGGAGCGCGGTAATTGTGTCAAGATACAGCCTCGAAAGTCGTCAAAGGCCAAATCGAAAAAAACTCGCCAACGTAGTTAGCGTGCAAGCCAATATTAATCTCCTAGACAGTGAAACATAGATCATGCCTAAAGACGATGGCGTCTATCGAATCTTGGCCTTAGACGGCGGGGGCGCCAAGGGCTTCTATACCCTAGGGGTCCTAAAGGAGATTGAGGCCATGGTGGGGTGCCCGCTGCATGAGCGGTTCGATCTGATCTTCGGGACTAGTACTGGAGCGATCATTGCCGCTTTGATCGCGCTCGGCTATCAAGTAGATCAGATCCACGAACTCTACAGATTGCATGTACCTAGGGTCATGGCCAGTAAGGGGGCCGCCGCTAAGACTTCCGCTTTGCGGGACTTGGCTGGAGAGGTGTTCGGGAACAAGACCTTTGACGATGTACGGACCGGTATCGGCATAGTCGCAACGCGCTGGGCCACTGAGAAGCCGATGATCTTCAAGGCTGACGTTGCACAAGCGCACGGTCGCAAGGCGACATTCAAGCCAGGATTCGGCGTGAACATCGCGGATGCCGTCCAGGCGTCGTGTTCCGCCTACCCCTTCTTCGAACGGAAGATCGTCACGACCTCCGACGGAAACAGGATCGAGCTGATAGATGGCGGCTACTGCGCGAACAACCCGACGCTTTTTGCGATCGCCGATGCAACGGCCGCGCTGAACAAGGAAAGAAAGGATATTCGCGTCGTGAACGTCGGCGTCGGCATCTATCCGGAGCCGAAGCCTGGTTTGCTGATGAAGATCGCGAAGAAGTGGCTTGCAGTCCAGTTGTTGCAAAAGACCCTGGAGATAAATACGCAGTCGCTTGACCAACTGCGCGAAGTATTGTTCAAGGATGTCGCGACGATCCGGATAAGCGACACATTCGAACGCCCTGAAATGGCAACGGACCTCATGGAGCACGACCTCGGCAAACTGAACATGCTTCGTCAATGCGGCAGTGAGTCGTTCGCTGCCCGCGAAGCGCAACTGAAAGAACTTCTTCTCTGATGGAACCGAGGAACATGGGGATTCCTGAAAATCAACTCGACACTTGGTCCCATCAAGGTTCGGTCATGCAATCTGCAGCGACTTACAACGCGATCAAGAACGCTTTGGAATCCACAAACGCCGCATACCATGCCAAGGACTTCAAGGTCTTCCTTCAAGGTTCGTACGGTAACGACACCAATATCTATGCCGAAAGCGATGTAGACGTCGTAATCCAGCTCGACGACGTCTACTTCAGCGATGTGACCTCGCTGCCGCCGGCAGACAAGGAGGCTTATGACCGGGCTTTTGTTCCAGCGACCTATTCCTACGACCAATACAGAAGTGATGTAGTCAGTGCCCTTATCAGTCGATTTGCAACCGACGTCACAAATGGTCATAAAGCCATCGCCGTAGCGGCGAACGGCAACCGCCGCAAGGCCGACGTCATTGCGGCAATGCAATTCCGTCGATACTGGAAGTTCAGAAGCGCTTATGACTCGTCCTATGATGAGGGAATCTGCTTTTTCACTTCCGACGGTCAGCAGATCGTCAACTACCCCAAGCAGCACTCTGAAAACCTGACCATCAAGCATCAAGCCAGCAACGGGTGGCTGAAGCCGATGATCCGCGTATTGAAGAACATGCGAAGGAAGCTGGTCGCCGATGGCGTCCTGAACGCAAGCGTGGCACCTTCGTACTATCTCGAAGGACTGCTCTACAACGTACCTTCCGGAAAGTTCGGACTGAGCTACGAGGACAGCTTTGTCAACGCGATTAACTGGATACAGTCAGAGGCCGACAAGAGCAAGCTGGTGTGTGCCAACGAACAGTATTACTTGCTTTGGGAAGGGCCCCCCACCTCGTGGAAACCGTCCAACGCGGAGGCGCTCCTCCAGGCCGTCATTAAGCAATGGAATGAATGGTGACCCCTAGGCAGTCACCCAAGCGCCTCCACAACTGCTCGATCCGATTTTCGAAGGGAATGAAACATGAAAGGACGCACGATCTACCTCTTCATGTGGGGCTACCAGGACAGCTATAGGATCAGTCTTCAAGGCCTGGCCAGAGATGTCCTCTCCAAACTCGGAGTCGTGGACGATGCCTACGTCCTGCTTGTAGGCGCCCGCGCTCCTGGGAGCAATAGCCCCAACCCCGTCTGCGTCGAGCCGGAAGACGGCCAATGGCCGCTGTCGCTCTTCGACGGCTTGCTCGAAAAAGTGGAGTCGAAATACCAGGGGCATCACCTACAGACAGTATTCTACGGCGATGCCCCCAGCATGAGCGACAAGCCCGAATGGATTCGGCGCGACGCGGCGCGAATGGCGGTTGCCGATGCGCTGGAGCCCTATGACAAGGCCTACGAGGTAACGTCATTCTGCGGCGAGCCCAGGCGCATCGGAGACTACTACGTCACTCCGGTCATACAAGTCCCGACGGCGACCTTCGCCCAGTTTCCGCCCTTGTCGCCGCGGCCAGTGGGAGCATTCGAAAGAGGTTATGGATACCGCAGCCTGATCCATGCGGCGATCTATGCCGTGCTCGAAGAAGCAACCGGGAAGCTTCAGGCCCCGGAACCCGGGCGCCTTTTCCATGACGGTGTGAGGAACGCGGAGGAAATTGTCCGTGTAGCGGGAGAGAACTTCATGCATACGCCGGGTTTGTCGATCGACAGGCGGTACATTCATACCGATCTGTTCAAGATTCTGAATATCGTCTCCTCTCTTCTCTACGAAGGATCGAAAGGAATCGGTGACCTCGTAATCGTCGATCCCACGAACGCGGCGGTCGACTTCGCCTTGAAATTCGCCAGTCCCGTGCCGCTCCGGGAGCCACGCTGGATCAGGAAGGTCCTGCAGATGGCCGCGACCGGCGTCGGGATCATTGGGGACCATCAGAACATCTACGGCCTAGGCAGACTAAAGGAATCCCATAACCCTGCAGAACAGGATGCGTTTATCGTCACCTTCGTTGACCACTTTCACTGGAAGCTGCGTTGCGGCGACCAAATGCTGATACGAAGCCACTATGGAGTACCCAGACTCCCGCAGGAACCCATCGACAAGAGGGCCTTTCTCAGTAGCTACGCGCGACTCTTCCCGCGATCCCTGCCAGAAGACGGACTGCGTGCATGGGGTCTACTGAATGCACAGACCCGCATGGAGCATGGCAGCATGATTGTGTTCGCTGAAGACGCGGCCAGCGAGGCAGAACGACTCAGCAGGCAAGGCACGCCGATCACGCCAATCAACCTTACTGATGAGCTGCTTCAAAGCGTCAGCGGCATCGATGGAACGATACTCGTCGATCCCAGCGGGTACTGCCACGCTATCGGTGTCATCCTGGACGGAGATGCCAGCGAGGAGTGCATGCCATCAAGAGGGTCCCGATACAATTCCGGAGTAAGGTACGTGGGCTCCGGCAGCATCAAGAGACTGGCGGTCATTGTTTCAGATGACCGCACCATCGATGTTATTCCCGCGCTGAGACGATTGGTCAGTCGGACATTGATCGAACGACACGTCGCCTTCCTCGAATCTGCAACGCTCGACAACTATCACGATTCCAGGAGTTGGCTCGACAAGCACCGCTTCTACATCAATCCCGAGCAATGCGAAAGGATCAACGCGGCGCTTTCCCGCTTCGACAATCTCCCGAAGGAGGCAGGCCTGCTCTACTTCGAAACCGAGCGATTCGAAGCTCATCCAGAGATGGACGAAAGTTACCTAGTCATTTAGTGAATGTCCGCTCTTGGCCAAAGCGGACATTCCCTACCCCCGATAAACATCCCTAATCCGAATCTAAGGCATCGCTTCCAGTAACGCACGGCTCGACTCCGTATCACTCCATTCGCGGCATTGCCCCCCCCTCCCCCACCTGAAGAAGCTGCCCAATGCTCTCGGCAGTCCTTTGCCCTATCATTGCTCCGGCATGGGGTGCAGGGGGTCGCCTTGAGCGTTACATCGGTCGAAGACAATTTCTGGTTCCTCAGTGGGCACGACCCCATGTTCTTGAAGCTCGCGTCTATGGCCGAGCAGGTCTTCGCCGCCGACCCCAATACGACGCTGATCAAGCTCCGCCAGCTCGGGGAGGCGTTTGCGAAGGACCTGGCGAGCCGAGCCGGCCTCCAGGTCGACGAGCGGGCATCGCAGGCCGATCTCATCTTCCAGATCTCCCGGGAACTGCGGCTCGACCCGCGGATCCGGGAGCTGTTCCATGTCCTTCGCGTCGAAGGCAACAAGGCCACCCACGGTTTCGCCACTCAACATCGCGAAGCGATGGACGGCCTGAAGGTCGCCCGCGAGCTGGCTGTCTGGTACCACCGCGCGTTCGGCCAGGACGCGGCAGATTTCAAACCCGGACCGTTCTCACCTCCCAAGGACCTGGCCGCTCCCCTGCGCGAGGTCCAGGCCGAGGTGAAGCAGCTCCAGGCCGAGCTTGACGCCGAGCGCAAGGCGCATGACGAAAGCCTGAAGCTGGCGGAGCTGCAGCAGGAGCAGTCCCAGCTACATGCCGCCCTGGCCGAAGCCATGGACGTGGAGGCAAGGCAGCAGGCCGCCTTGGTCGCTGAACGCGAACGCGAGCTTGCACAGCTGCGCGAGGGGTTCGAGCAGCGCATCGCACGGATGTCTCAGGCGTCGGATCCCCAGGGTGAGGACACCGGCAAGGTCCAGGCCGCCACCTACCGTGCCAGCCAGGCCTTCGACCTGAGCGAGGACCTCACCCGCATCCTGATCGACCAGCAGCTGTGCGATGCCGGCTGGGAAGCTGACTCACTCGAACTCACCCATGCCGGCGGCACCCGGCCCGAGAGAGGCGTCAACCGGGCTATCGCAGAGTGGCCGACCCGGGTGCCTGGCGCGAACGCGGACTACGTGCTGTTCAGTGGCCTGGTGCCGGTCGCCATCGTCGAGGCCAAGCGCAAGCGGATCAACGTAGCCGACCGGATCACGCAGGCGGAGCGCTATGCACGCGACCTGGTTCCGTCCGGGGATCTGCAGTCCGCATGGCGGGAGGCGGGGCTCGCTGGTCCCTGGCCCGACGGCGAAGGCGGCGGCTTTCACGTGCCGCTGGCGTTTTCCTGCAACGGCCGCCCCTACGTCAGGCAGTTGGCCGAGCAGTCCGGCATCTGGTTCCGCGACCTGCGCCGCCCCTCCAACCTCAGGCGTGCCCTGCAGGGGTTCTATACGCCGGAAGGCATCGCCGACCTGCTCCCGCGTGACATCGACAGCGCACAGTCGCGGCTGGCCCAGGAGGGCATGGCCTACCTGCGCCTGCGCGACTACCAGCAACAAGCCATCCAGGCGGTCGAGGACGCCATGGCCGCCGGCCATCGTACCTGTCTCCTGGCCATGGCCACCGGCACCGGCAAGACCCGGACCATCATCGGGCTGATCTACCGCCTGCTGAAAACCGAGCGCTTCCGCCGGATCCTGTTCCTCGTCGACCGCTCCGCACTCGGAGAACAGGCCCAGGACGCCATGGGCGAGATGCGCCTGGAGCAGAACCAGACGCTCTCTCAGATCTACAACCTGGACGGCCTGCAGGACACATCCACCGCGGACGAGGCGCGCGTGCAGGTGGCCACCGTGCAGGCCATGGTCCGTCGCATCTTCCAGTCAGACGCCCCTCCCCCGATCGACACTTTCGACTGCATCGTCGTGGACGAGGCCCATCGCGGCTACACCCTCGACCTGGAGATGACCGAGGGCGAACTGGCCGTCCGCGATCATGCACAGTACATGTCGCAGTATCGGCGCGTGCTCGACTATTTCGACGCCCACCGTATCGGCCTGACCGCCACTCCCGCCAAGCACACCACCGACATCTTCGGGAAGCCGGTCTATACCTACAGCTACCGCGAAGCGGTCGCCGACGACTGGCTGATCGACCACGAGCCGCCGATCCGCTACGAGACCCTGCTCAACACCCGCGGCATCCACTTCGAGCGTGGCGAACACGTCAGCGTGGTCAACGTCCAGACTGGCGAAGTCGACACCGCGGAGCTGGAGGACGATCTCGACTTCAACGTCGAATCCTTCAACCGCCGCGTCATCACCCCGGCCTTCGATCAGGTCATCTGTGAACAGCTGGCGCAGGAGCTGGATCCCGATGGCGATGAGAAGACGCTCATCTTTTGCGTAAGCCAGCCCCACGCAGAACGCGTGAAGCATCTGCTCGATGAGGCATTCAAAGCCGTCCACGGCGAACAATACAACCAGGCCAGCGTGGCCGTTGTCACGGGGCGCAGCGACAAGGTGGACGCGCTGATCAGGCGATACAAGAACGAGCGCCACCCCAACATCGCCATCACAGTCGACCTGCTCACCACCGGCATCGACGTGCCCGCCATCTCCAACTTGGTATTCATGCGCCGGGTCCGCTCGCGCATCCTCTACGAGCAGATGAAGGGCCGGGCCACCCGCCGCTGCGACGACATCGGCAAGACCGTCTTCCGCATCTACGATCCGGTGGACCTGTACGCCGCGTTGGAAGACGTGGACACCATGAAGCCGCTGGTCAAGGACCCTAACGTCAGCATCGAACAGCTGCTGCACGAGCTGAAGGACCCACGCAGCCTCGCCACCCACGGCAGCAACGGTAACAGCCATGCGCAGGACGTCCTCGACCAGCTCGGCCAGAAGCTGATGCGCGTTCTGCGCAAGGCCGCGCATCGTGCCGCCGGCAAACCACCGCTGCGCGACAAGTTGAACCAGCTCGAGGCTGCGTGGGGTGTCGCGCCGGAGTGGCTGCATGCCCACCTCCACGACCTGGGCCCGCAGGCCTCCGCGCAGTTCCTGCAGCAGCAGCCGCTGCTCCTACAGCAGCTGGCCGAGGTCGGCGCCCTGCTCGGTTCCGACAACTACCCGATCATTTCCACTCACCAGGACGAATTGATCGACCGTCAGCAGAACTACGGCGTGCACGAACAGCCGGCCGACTATCTGGAGAGCTTCAACCGCTTCATCCGTGAGAACCTCAATCAATCGGCCGCCCTGAGCGTCATCGTCAACCGCCCCCGCGACCTCACCCGCGCCCAGCTGCGTGAAGTCCGCCTGCTGCTGGACGAACACGGCTTCACCGAAACCAACCTGCGCGGCGCCCTGCGCGAGAGCACCCAACAGGAAATCGCGGCCAGCATCATCGGCCACATCCGCCGCGCCGCCCTGGGCGAAGCGCTGGTCCCGTTTGAACACCGCGTCGGCCGCGCCATGCAGGCCATCTACGCCAGCCGTGCCTGGACGCCGCTGCAACGGCGCTGGCTAGAGCGCCTCGCCCAGCAGCTCGTGCACGAGGTGGTGCTGGATCGCGAGGTGGTGCAGCGCAACTTCGAGGCCGACGGTGGCGCGCCCAGGCTCGACAAGCTGCTCGTTGGCCAGCTCGACCTGATCCTGAACGATATCAGGGAGCAACTCTGGGACCAGGCTGGTTGATGTGCAGATGAGCCGATTATTGGGTATATTCGGCTCATACTTCGAGCCAAATAGATCCGGTATTCAGCTCATGCAGACCACCCGATGACCGTACCCCGCTGGATCTGGCGGCAGCCCACCTGGCCCCGCTTCACATGGGATGCCACGGCGCTGGCCAGCCTGTTGCGCAACTGCCAGCAGGTGCAGGGCCAACTGCTCGGCATGGCCGGTGCCGCCACCGGCGACCTGCAGGCCGAGGAAGCACTCGACACCCTGCTCTCCAACATCGTCGACTCCTCGGCGATCGAGGGCGAGCAGTTGGACGTGGGTTCGGTGCGCTCGTCGCTGGCCCGCCGGCTGGGCCTGGTCGACGAACCTGCGCGCCGCACCACCGCCCACGCCGAAGGCCTGGCCGAGCTGATGCTCGATGCCACCCGGCATGCCGACGCCCCGCTCGACCTGCCGCGCCTGCTGCAGTGGCATCGCTGGCTGTTCGCCGCCAGCGACGACCTCCTGCCGACGGGTATCCAGGTCGGTGCGCTGCGCGGCAGCGAGCCCATGCAGGTGGTGTCGGGACGCATCGATCGTCCCACCGTGCATTTCGAAGCCCCGCCTCGCGAAGGACTCGAAGCGCAGTTGGACGACTTCATCGCCTGGTTCAACGCCTCGCGCCAGGACAACACGCTAGATCCCCTGCTTCGGGCGGGCGTCGCGCACTTCTGGTTCGTCACCCTGCATCCCTTCGACGACGGCAACGGCCGCCTGACGCGCGCCCTTACCGACCTTGCGCTCGCCCAGGCACAGTCGCAGGTCATCCGTTTCCACGCCATGTCGGCCAGCATCCTTGCCGACCGTGCCGGCTATTACCGCGTGCTCGAAGCGAGCCAGAAGAACGGCCTCGACATCACCGCGTGGCTGCAGTGGTTCCTGCACACCCTGCACGACAGCCTGACCCGCGCCCTGCACCGCATCGACCGCGTGTTGGCCAAGGCACGCTTCTGGCAGACCCACCGCGAACAGACGCTGTCGACCGAGCAGGTCAAGGTGCTCAACCGCCTGCTGGACGTCGGCGAGCGCGGCTTCGAGCAGGGCCTGACCGCGCGCCATTACCAGGCGATCGCGAAGGTCTCCAAACCCACCGCCACCCGCCACATCGCCGACCTGCTTGAGAAAGGCTGCATCCGCCGCCTGCCAGGTGGTGGGCGCAGCACCCGCTATGAGATCAACGCACCGGCACCGGGCATCTCGCTGCCGCCCTGCCCCACTCCCATGAAAGACCCCAAGGCATGACCCACAACGACATCGTCCAGAAGCTCTGGAACCTTTGCGACGTCCTCCGCGACGACGGCATCAACTACAGCGACTACGTCACCGAGCTGGTGCTGCTGCTGTTCGTGAAGATGGAATACGAGCAGGTGCAGAACAACGCCGCCTTCGAGCACAAGCTACCCAAGGACTGCCGCTGGCCGGATCTGGAAGGCCGCTCCGGTCTCAACCTGCTCAATCACTACCGGCAGATGCTGTTGGACCTGGGCAAGAGCAGCGACCCAATGATCGCGGCCATCTACGCCGACGCGCAGACCCGCCTCAAGGAGCCGCGCCACCTGGAAACCCTGGTCAGGGCGCTGGACGGGCTGGACTGGTTCAGCGCCCGCGAGGACGGCCTGGGCGACCTGTACGAAGGCCTGCTGCAGAAGAACGCCAACGAGACCAAGTCCGGCGCCGGCCAATACTTCACCCCGCGCCCGCTGATCGACGCCATCATCCGCTGCATCAAGCCACAGCCCGGTGAAACCATCCAGGACCCTGCCGCCGGCACCGCTGGCTTCCTGATTGCCGCCGACACTTACATCAAGGGCAACACCAACGACCTGTACGCGCTGGAGGATAAGGCCCGCCGCTTCCAGCGTCGCAAGGCCTACACCGGCATGGAACTGGTACCCAGCACCCGCCGGCTGGCGCTGATGAACTGCCTGCTGCACGGCATCGAGGGCGAAGGCGAAGGCGTGGTGCAGCTGGGTAACAGCCTCGGCAATCCCGGCGCCGCGCTGCCCAAGGTCGACATCATCCTGTCCAACCCACCGTTCGGTACCGCCAAGGGTGGCGGCGGCCCGACCCGCGACGACCTCACCTACCGCACCAGCAACAAGCAGCTCGCCTTCCTGCAGCATATCTATCGCGGCCTCAAGCCTGGAGGCCGTGCCGCCGTGGTGCTGCCGGACAACGTGCTGTTCGAGGCCGGCGTCGGCACCGAGATCCGCCGCGACCTGATGGACAAGTGCAATCTGCACACCCTGCTGCGCCTGCCCACCGGCATTTTCTATGCGCAAGGCGTGAAGACCAACGTGCTGTTCTTCCAGAAAGGCAGCGCCGATAACCCGCGCCAGGAGACCGGCTGCACGCAGGCAACCTGGATCTTCGACCTGCGAAGCAACATGCCCAGCTTCGGCAAGCGCACCCCGTTCGGTGAGGCCCACCTCAAGCCGTTCGAGAAAGCCTACGGCAAGGACCCGAACGGCCGCAGCAAACGCAAGGAAGAGGGCGAGGAAGGTCGCTTCCGCTGCTTCACCCGCGAGCAGATTTCCGAACGCGGCGACTCGCTGGATATCAGCTGGTTGAAAGATGCCGACAGCGTGGATGCCGACAGCCTACCGGCGCCGGAAGTGCTGGCGGCCGAGGCGATGGCGGAACTGTCAGAGGCGTTGCGCGAGCTGGATGCACTGATGCAGGCGCTGGGCGCCGGCGATGAAGCGCTGGAGCAGAAGCGGTTGCTGGCTGAGGTGATGGGGCTGGAAGTGGCGAGTGGCGAGGTGGACGGTGAGTGAGTTGCCGGCCGGGTGGGGCACCAGCGCGCTGGCGAACTTGGTGGAGACTGTCCGAGGCGTGACCTACAACAAATCGCAGGCGCAGAACTCGAACGGGAAAGGCTTGATTCCCATTCTTCGCGCCAACAACATCAAGGCTGGAACTCTCTCATTTGACGAACTCGTTTTTGTTCCAAAGGAGTGCGTATCGAGTACGCAGGCCCTGTCGCAAGGTGACATCGTCGTTGCCATGTCGAGTGGAAGCCGGAGCGTCGTCGGCAAGTCCGCCCAGCTGACCGCGCCTTGGAAAGGGAGCCTCGGTGCCTTTTGTAGTGTTCTGCGTACTGCCACAGAGATGGACGCCCGCTACCTGTACTACTTCACCCAAAGCCGCATCTATCGCGATCGCGTTTCAGAGCTTGCTGCTGGCGTCAACATCAACAACTTGAAACCTGCTCATTTTGAGGAGATTCCGGTTCCTGTAGCTCCCGCGCAAGAACAAAAGCGCATCGCACAGAAGCTGGATGCGCTGCTGGCCCAGGTCAACACCCTAAAGGCCCGCATCGATGCAATCCCCGCCCTGCTCAAGCGCTTTCGAGAGTCAGTGCTTCGCGCTGCGGTATCAGGGCAACTCACGGAAGACTGGCGTGCTTCCAACCAAGGCTTGACAGCGCAAACCATGCTGGAAGGCTTTAACCCTCTGCCGCCACCCGCAAGGTACAGAAGCCGCTCCGATGCGTTCATCCGAGGCGTTTGTGCAACTGCAGTAGGCAAACCCAAAGTCCAGCTTGTCGATGCTTGGGAATGGACCCCACTCGTGCAAGTTGCGTGGATGGAGTCAGGGCACACGCCCAGCCGTGAAATTCCAGAGTACTGGGATGGCGACGTACCCTGGATCGGCATCAAAGACGCGCGTATCAACCATGAAAAAGCAATCTATTCGACCCTGCAAACAACCAATCAGCTAGGCCTGGACAACTCCGCAGCGCGACTGCTACCGGAGGGAACCGTCTGCATCAGCAGAACTGCATCTGTCGGTTATGTCGTGAAGATGGGCATCCCCATGGCAACCAGCCAGGACTTCGTTAATTGGGTACCGACCGACTGCGTCGATGCCGATTGGCTCAAATGGCTATTCGTCGCAGAGAAGGAATCGCTATTCCGCTTCGGGAAGGGATCCACGCATACCACTGTCTACTTCCCCGAATGGCTGTCAATGCATGTTGCACTTCCACATGTAGATGAGCAGAGGCTCATTGCGGCTCGCGTTCAAGGCCTTCTTGACTTGGCGGATCAATTGGGTAGTCGGGTCGCCGCCGCCAAGCTACGCATCGACACCCTGCCCCAGAGCCTGCTCGCCAAGGCCTTCCGCGGCGAACTGGTCCCGCAGGATCCGGATGATGAGCCAGCCAGCGTGCTGCTGGAGCGCATCCGCGCCCAGCGCGCTGCCGCACCCAGACCCAAGCGCGGTCGCAATACCACAGCCTCCTGACATTGCCAACTCAACGCACCGCAAAGGACCGCACGCATGACCACCTTCGACAGTACCAAGCTTCCGCTGAAAGACCTACTCAAGGACATCGTCGCCGGCAAGATCCAGTTGCCGGATTTCCAGCGCGGCTGGGTCTGGGATGACGAGCACGTCCGTAGTCTGCTGGTCAGCCTGGGTCGTTCATTCCCAGTGGGCGCTGTGATGCTGTTAGAAACCGGTGGTGCGGTGCGCTTCCAGGTGCGCCCGGTGGAGAATGTGCCAGCGAACATTCTGGCCACACCGGAAAAGCTGATCCTGGACGGTCAGCAACGCCTGACCACACTGACCCAGGTGCTCAAGCTGGCCGGTCCGGTCAAGACCACCACCGACAAGGGCAAGCCGGTGGACCGCCATTACTACATCCATATCCCCACTGCGTTGGCCGGGCCTGACAGGCTCGATGAAGCGATCATCGCCACCGACGGTAGCCGCCAGCAGCGCAGCGATTTCGGTCGCAAGGTCGACCTTGACCTATCCACGCGCGAGCTGGAATGCCAGCAGCTGTACTTTCCCTGTTCGGAGATCCTGGAGGCCATGGATTGGCTCCAGGACCTGTACCAGTACAACGCCGCAGCGGTGCCACAGTTCTTCGACTTCAAGAAGCAGGTGCTCGACGCCTACAACGAGTACCAGATCCCGCTGATCGTGCTGAAGAAGGAGACCAGCAAGGAGGCGGTCTGCTTGGTATTCGAGAAGGTCAACACCGGCGGTGTGCCGCTGTCGGTATTCGAACTGGTCACTGCCACCTATGCGGCCGATGGTTACAACCTGCGTGACGACTGGTTTGGCAGCGTGCAACGCCAAGTGTCCTCGCGCCACAAGCGCTTGGCGAAGGAGCCGATCCTCCAAGGCGTGGAGAACACCGACTTCCTGCAGGCAATCACCATGCTGCATACACTGGAGAAGCGCCGCGCCGATATCGCCGAGGGAAAAACCGGCAAGCAGTTATCGCCAGTCAGCGCCAAGCGCGCCTCAGTGCTCGAACTGCCGCTCGAGGCGTATCAGCGCTGGGCAGATCCGGTGGAACAAGGGTTCCTGCGTGCAGCCAAGTTCCTGCGCCAAGAGTGCTTCACTGCACCGCGTGATCTCCCCTATCGCACCCAGCTTGCGCCTTTGGCTTCGGTTCTCGCATTGATCGGCGCTGACGAACGCTGGCGCGAGCCACGTATCCACCAGAAGCTGGCCCAGTGGTACTGGTGCGGCGTGCTGGGCGAACTGTATGGCGGCGCGGTGGAAACCCGCATGGCCAATGATGTCGAGGAGCTTCTTGCATGGATCGAAGCCGATGGTCAGTCGCCTCGGACCATTAGTGACGCCGCCTTCCAGGTCGATCGCCTGACATCTTTGACGTCACGGCTCAGCGCTGCCTACAAAGGGATCAACGTGCTGGTGCTGCGCGAAGGTGCGCACGACCTTTTCTGGAAATCCCGCATCCGTGAACTGGAAGCCGACGAAGTCGCCCTGGACATCCATCATATCTTCCCGCGAGACTGGTGCGAGAAGCTAGACATCCCCCGCCGCCGCTACGACTCGATCATCAACAAGACGCCGATCTCATACAAAGCAAATCGGATGATCGGCGGCAGCGCTCCATCCGTCTATCTGGCATCCCTGCAAGCGCACAAGCAGGTTCAACTCGATGATGCCGGCATGGATGCACTGCTTGCGAGCCACTGTATTCCGGTAGGCGCACTGCGATCGGATGACTTCGAACTGTTCTACGAGCAACGCCAGCAGAACCTGCTCTCGTTGATCGAAGCCGTTATGGGCAAGCAGAGCGTCCCTGGACCGGCCAGGGTTCCGTAGACACTCAGTTGCCGCGTTGCGCGTAGCGCCGTTCGAACTCTACCGGTGACACCCCGCCAGCGGAACCGTGCCGGCGGATCGGGTTGTAGAACATCTCGATG
>Ga0160436_1000285_pt1 | contig 23017 bp, 16 predicted proteins | sample HID1973M_E0MG_FD_108264 | JGI IMG/M metagenome (GOLD analysis project Ga0160436, IMG submission 108264) | Enriched mosquito-associated microbial communities from UW Madison campus, WI, USA - HID1973M_E0 MG | ecosystem: Host-associated > Arthropoda: Insects > Digestive system > Unclassified ...
CGCAGAGGCGGCGATGCAACCGAAGCTGTGGCCCATCAGGTGGAGGCGCACATCGCGTCCGGCCGAGGCTTGCATCATCGAGTTCAACAGCGCGAACCCGCCTTTCTCGCCGATCCGCTTGGCACGTTCCTTCATTTTCCAGAACGACAATTGCACCAGTGGCGACAGCAGCGCCTTGCGCGCGCCGCCGCCACCGAAACTGGCCGGTTGTGTCTTGCCGCGCGCATAGGCGCCCTGCGCATCGAAGGCTTCGCGATCCGCACCGGGATCGCCTGCCTCGCCCTCGGCACCCAGGCCCGATTCGCGGTCCAGGATGCGGTAGGCCTCGGCGACATCGTCCGGCAACGAGGTGGGTTCGAATTCGATCTGTTGCGCGGCTTCGAAGATCGTGCGCAACGCCGCCCGCGCGGCCGGGGTGTCGGCGATCTGCTGCGCCGCCGCAGCGATCTCCGCTTCCCGGTCGGGCGCGCCGGCGCCGATCGCGAACGACACGCCCTGCCCCAGCGATTCATCGCCGAACGGCAGGCTGGGCCAGTGCAATCCGACCAGCAAGGGCTTGAATCCCGGCCGCGCCGCCCGCGCCCGTGCGATATCGCCGGCCTGGGCCATCAACTTTCCCATCCACGCCGCGTATTGCTGCCTGGCCGCCGGCACATCGCCCTTCCAGCCATGGATGAAGACGAACACGTCGGTGATGCCGTCGGCACGCAACGCCTCGGTGATGAGCTGGCTCATCGAGCCATCGCTGCCGCTGCGCTCGTGGCCGTCCTCGTCCAGCGAGACCAGGTAGTAGCGGATGTCGGTGCCGGGGATCGTTTCGATGGGCATGGCCATGCTCCGTCTGGTCTGGCTGCGTCAGGAGGTGATGCGCACGGCGGGGTCGCCGAGGATCACGTAGTTGCGGGCGTCGTGGTGCACGGTCCACAGCCCGGCGAGGCGGTAGTCGTCGATGTGGGCGTCGTGCCGGATGTCATCGAGCAGCCGGTTGAGGCTGACCGCCAGCGCGGCGTGGCGCATGGCAAAGGCGTCCATCGCCGCGCCCACCCGCAGGCCGGACATCAACGCATGCAGGCACATCTCGAAGGTATGGGACTGCGCGCCGAACTCGGGCGAGGCGAACGAGTACGACCAGGCCCGCTCGACATGGCCGATCACCGCCAAGGCGCCACCGCCGGGCTTGCCGAGCAGGCGCTGCGGCAGGCGCGACACGAACGGCGCGCCGGCAATCTGCGGGCGGGGCCCGGCGGGACCGAAGTCGTCGTATTGCGGTGTACCCGCGCCATAGCAGGCGAAATGGAAGACGACCGAGCCGGAAAGATCGTGGCCGTCCTGCACGTCGTCACCCGCGAAGTACAGCGCCGGATCAAGCGCGCCGCGATGCCGCAGCGGGCCCTGCCAATCCTGGCAAAGCAACGCCCCCTGGTGGGCCGCCTGGTTCGCGTGGCCGCTGGGAAACGCCATGCCGTGGCTGGCGGTGAACAGCAGCGACGGCGACGACGCCAGGCAGCGCGACAACCCCGCCTTGGTCGCGTCGGCGGCCACCACGCGATCGAAGGTCCATTGCGCATGCCGGGCCTGCAGCGCGTCGGCCAGCGGTGCCACCAGCATCTGGCTGCTCATCTGGGTGGCGCGGTCGTCGTCATTGCAAACGCCGAAGAAACTCGCGCGTTTCGGCTGCACGGCACGCTCGGCGACGGCTTCGCCGGCCACCACGCTGGCCGCGTAGTGGCGGTATTCCTCGATGGTATCGAAGTGGATCCGCCCGATCGCGTAGTTCACGCCCAGCTCGTACTGGAAGTCGAACGGAATTTCTTGCGGGCTGGCGACGATCAGCAGGTAGTACGGCACCTTTTCGACCTGCGGCATGCCCTGCTCGGCGCCCTGGCGGCCCAGCCAGTCGGCGACCGGCTCGTCCCTGCGATAGCCCGATGCCTCCCGGAACACCTTGTAGCGCGCACCGGCCTGCGCCTCGCGCAACACCCGCAATTCGTGCAGCGCCTCGAACACCTCGGTCGATGCGCCATGGGCGAACACCAGGCCCCATCCGGACTGGTCGAGCTGGCGTGGGTCGACATCGAACGGCAGCGCCATCGCGGCCGCGGCGGCATTGCGCTTGGCCACGAGCAAGGGATCGACCGGCACCGCCGGTTCGCCGCGCAACGCGCCGCAGAGCGCTTGCACCGAGGGCGAACGCAGGTATTGGCCGGTGACCGCGTCGATGCCATTGAAGGCCGCCGGTTCCGGGGTCGCCGTGTTCATGGCTTGGCCTTGTTGGAGTCGTAACTGCGGTCGGCATAGATCTTGGCGGTGTCGGACACCTTGCGCTCGGTCAGGTCCCAGCCGAGCAGGTTCTCGCCGGCGGTCACCAGGAAACTGCCGTCGCGGTTGAGTGCGATCGCTTCGATCGGCGCGCTGCCGCGCTGCTTCAGTTCCACGGCCTGCACCAGCGCCGGCTTGTCCGGGCGAGGCATCCACTCGACGAGGTAACCGTCGGCATCGGCGGAGATCCAGTTCGCGCCACTGCGCCCTGCCGGCGCGATGGCCAGCCCGCGGATCGAGCGTTCGTGGCGGGAGGTGCCATCCTTCCGCGTCAGAGCGGGCACGTTGTACTCGGTGACGAAACCATCGTCGCCGCCGGCCAGCAGCCGGCCCCCTTGCGGATGGAACGCCAACGCACTCACCCGCATGCCGATGTCCGCCGACGCGACCGGTGCGCTTCGGCGGTCCGGCAGGCTCGCCATCGGCCACAGGTACACCCTGCCGGAGCCCGAGCCCACTGCCAGGTAGCGTGTGTCCGCACTGAACGCCAGCGCCGAGATCCAATCGCCGGCGGGGTCTTCGCCCTCGCCGCCGGCCGGCCGCCAGAACGTCTTGGTCGCGACCTCTTTCCAGCCCGGGGGATTGCCGGGGCTGCGCGCCCACAGTCGCAGCGTGTGCGCATCGTTGCTCGCCAACCATTGGCCGTCGCGACTGATTGCCAGCGTGCCGGCCGACCGCCCCTCGCAACTGCCGTCGCCGCTGCCCGCGCTACCCGTGCGCTGGGAGGGCGCGCCGGCTGGCAGCAGCCACGACGCAGGCTGGCCGTGGCAATCCGTCGTCACCAATGCCTGACCGTCCGGCGCCAGTGCGAATGCCTTGGCGGTGGGGTCGTTGACCGTCCACCCCGGCATCGCGCGCAGGCCCCAGCTGCCGCGCTGCCATATCCGGATGGGACCGTTGCCGCGCGCCGCGATGCGCGTGCCATCCGCGTCCATCGACACCGCACGCCACGCCTGCGGTCCGAGCGAGGCCGGCAGCGGACTCGACAACGCGGGCCCGGGCCCTTCGGCGAGGTCGAGCAATTGGATCGAGCGCGTCCCGCCGATCGCGACCTCGCTCCTGGTATGCGGGCGATACGCCACGCTGTACAGCCGCTCGCCGATCCTGAAGCGCCGCGCCGTCGTGTATTTCCCCAGGTCCTTCATGCCTTCCGGGGAATCAGGCAAGGTCCATTGCACCAGGTAGCCGTCCAGGCCCACGCTCACGAACGACTTCGAGTCCGGCGCGAACGCAATGTCCTTGACGAGCGTGTCCTGTGCGCTGCCGCGATGCGACGCCCGCTGCAGGCTGGCGCCCTTGGCGTCCGGCGATGCCAGATCCCACAAGTGGACGGTGCCCTGGGTGTCGCCGGCCACCAGATAACGGCCATCCGGCGAGGCAGCGGAGGCGGAGATGCCCACGTCGGCGCCCGCATGGTCGCGGATGGCGAACGCGCGCTCGGGCGTCGGGTGTTCGGGCATGCCCGGACCAATCGACCACAGCCGCACATTGCCGTCGTAATCGGTGGAGGCGAGGCGTTGATGGCCGGCGGCGTCCCTGCCCGGGATGAACGCGATGCTCTGGATGACCGTGGTGCCCATGCCGAACGACGCCGCCTGCCGAGGCACGCGCGGGTCGCCGATGTCCCAGACGTCCACGCGTTTGTCCCAGCCACCGATCGCCAGCCAGCGTCCGTCATCGCTGAGCGCGGCGGCCGGTATTTTGGACGCGGTCTCGCGAGGCACCACGAAGGTACCCAGGCGCTGCAAGGCCTTGCCATCCCATCGCCACAGCCGCAGCCGGCCGCCCCAGTGCGTCGAGACCACCACGCCGGTCGCGTCATGGACCAGCACGTTGAACGTCAGCGATTGCAGGTCGGCGCTGACATAGGGCGCCGTGCGGGTACTGGCGACGTCCTGCACCGAAATGCGTCCGTCCCAGGAACCGGCGTACAGGCGCTGGCCGTCGTCGGAGAAGGCCAGCGAGGCGACGACGTGCTGCCGCGGCTGCAGCTCGCGCTTGAGCGCCGCCGGCGTGCGCATCAAGGACTGGCGGATGCCGTTCTCGACATTGCGCGACAGCACCCCGGTGGCGTCGGCTTCCGCGGCGTCGTCGCGCAGCGCAAGCAACCCGCCCAGCGCCGCGCCGGGAGACGCGAGGTCGCGTGCCTTGCCGACATCCCGGTAGATCCGGGTGCGCTCCTCGGCCTGGCCTTTCTCCCGGCGTTCGTTGATGAGCCAGGCCAACAGCACGCCGACGATCAGCACCACCGCACCCCACACCACGAGTTGGATGCGCCGGCGATTGCGACGCTCGACCTGGATGCGCTGGACTTCCTGCGCGGAGGCCGCGAGGAACTCTTCTTCGGCCGGAGTGACGGGCTGCGACTGTTGCTCGACATACTGTTGCGCTTCGAGCAACTCGGCCTCGGACAGCAACAGCGACTGCCGCGTATTGCTGCCCTCGGCGGCCTGCCAGCGCTTGGCGCGCAGCTGGAATGGCTTCAGGTGGGTCAGGCACCAGGCGCTGTTGGCCTCGCGTATCGGCAGCACCAGCCGGTCGTGCGGCAGCTCCACCCAGTCGCGGCCGGAGCGCTTTTCCAGCCGCAGCAGATGGGCATCGACGAGGCGCCGGATCACCCGCTCGTCGTTGAACGTACCCGGCTCCGGAAGACTCGGCGTCCTCACCCCCGACGGCGAAATCAGCTCGGTTTCGATCCACTCGCGCAACAAGCGTTCGGGGACCTTGGTGTCCTTCACCGCCTCGCCGACCACGCGATCGTAGAAATCGCCCAGGGCCCGGTTCACCCCGCTGTGGTGCTGCGAGGCGAGGTCCGTGCGGACAATCGGCCGGCCCTGTTGGGTCACGACTCGATGCCACAGGTCGTTGCAGACGATCTGCAAGTGCACCGGCTCGATCACCGGGCCGGGCTCCAAGCGCTCCTTGCCGTCGGCACCGCGCACCGACACCGTGCACAGGTCTTCCACCAGCAGCGCCGGCACGTCGTCGGCGATCCATTCCTTGCCGGTCTCGCGGATCACCTCGCAGGCCGCTTCCACGCCGAGCGCATCCAGCCGATAGCGGAACGACAGCGAGGTCGGAATGAGGTCGAGGTAGGGCTGCAACTCGGCGAGGCGGTCTTCGCGGATCGCGAACAAGGCCCAGATCGTCGCGTCGGCCTGGGTGCTCTTGCCCTGCGCCTGGTCGGCGAGCAGTTCGCCCAGCTCGGCCATGAACTCGTGCTTGCGGTCGACGTCCAGCGGATCGAAGAACAATTCTTCGAGCTGATCGAGGATGAGCAACGGACACTTCGCCCGGTCCTCGGCATCGCGCTGCAGCGCGCCGAACACGCATTCGTCGAAGTAGCCTTGCAGCGTGTAATCGCGCAGCTCGCGTGCGGTGCGGCGCGTGTCCTCCGGCCGCAGCGCCTCCAGCGCGCACAGCATCGCCAGGCGATAACGGTTGACGTAGGGATCGTCCAGGTAATCGGGATCGCGATAACCGAGCCGCACGACCGGCAGCGCCTGCATGTCGTAGGCACGCTGCAGCTTGGGGATCAGGCCGGCGCGGATCAGCGAGGTCTTGCCGGCGCCCGACGGCGAGAACAGCAGCACGATGCGCTTGCCGACGATCAGGTTCGATAGCTCTTCGGTCTCGCGTCGCCGGCCGTGCAGGGGCTGGCCCGTGTCGATCGGCTGCGGCCCGACGAAGGGATTGCCGGCAGGCACCTGGGGCGACACGCCCTGCGCGGGCTTCGCCGACTCGCCGGCCACGCTGCTCATGGCACCGGAACCGGGCGATCGGCCATGACCGCTTGCTCATAGCGCGCCACCAGTTCACCGATGAAAGCCTCCGGCGAACTCCAGAACAAGGTGACTTCCTTCTGCTCGGAGAAGTAGCGCACCAGGTAGTCGCAGGTCCGGTCGAAGCCGCCCTTCGCATCGCTCAGGTCCATCTGGATGGCCACGCTGGTGCGCCGGCCCAGGCCCATCCGCCGGCCCGGCTGCCGCAGCACGCTGCTCAGCACCACGCGGAAATCCCAGTCCTCGACCTGGAAACCGAGCATCAGCCAACCGCTGTTGGCGATCGCCGCCGATACCACCGGCGGGATGCGCGCCGCCTCGCGCGTCTCGTTGCGCGTCACCCCCATCAGGAACTCGAAGTAATCGTCCTCGGTGATGACCAGCCGGTCCGGCACCTTGAAGTTGCCGAACACATGGAACACCAGCGGGTTCTCCACCGTGGGCACGTAGTTGGGGTCCAACTGCGGGCCAGGCTGGCCTTCGCTCTCCCAGGCGCAGATGTGGAAGCGCGGATGCTTGCCCTGCTCCAACAGCGCATCGAACAACAGGTTGTCGCGATTGGCGTTGATGTAGATCGGCACCGGCATGCGCGCGAGCAAGGTATGCACTTCGCTGGGATTGGAATCGCGCATGCCCTTGCCGATGTGCGACACCATCTCGTCGACCAGGCCCTTCTCGATGCGGGCGGTGAGCAGCTCCTTGGTCAACTGGTCGGTGAACTGCTTGCGCAGGTAACGCACGAAATAAGCGCGGATGGAATCCTGCACGAAGATCGGATCGTTCTGGTAGGCCAGGTGCTGCGCCACCTGCGCCAGGTCGTCGCGCTCGCCGGCCTGCGGGATCTCGTAGCGCTCGGCCCAGGCGCGGGCGATGTCGCGGGTCGAGCCGATCACCGACTCGACCAGGCCGGAGCCGAGCACCGGCAGGCAGACCTCGTTCTGCAGGCTCGACACCACCGAGTTCCACTTCTTGAAGCTCTGCACGTCCTGGCTGCGCGGCGGCCACACCATGCCCTGCTTGGCATGCGTGTACAGCGCAGGCATCCACCAGTCCGGGTCGCCGGCGATGTCGCCGCGCGCCTCGGCCACCGCGCGGTCGATCTGGCCATGGCTGGTCAGCCCGCCGAAGAAGCGCGGCATGAACCGCTTTACCGACTCGACCGACACGTTGCCCTGCATCGCCAGCACATGCGGCACGCCGGCCTGCGCCAGCCGCGGCGCAAGTGCGACCAGCCCGGGGGCGCCCTGGCCGCCAGCGCTCTTGCACGAGGCCAGCACGATCAGCCGCGGGTGCTTGCCGGAAGCGACCAGGCGCTCGACCAACTCTTCGCCGGCGACGATTTCACCCTCGCCATTCTCGCCTTCCAGCAACAGGCGCGGCGCGCCGTCCGGGGTGATCGTGCCGTGGCACACCAGGTAGAGCACCTCGGCATAGTCGTCGCGCAAGGACGACACCAGGTTGTAGATCGACACGCGGCCTTCGAAGCGCCGTGCGGTGATCACCCGGTTGCCGACCCCCTGGCGCGGGGTCACCGCCTCGACGGCACGCTGGTATTCGGCCTCCGCATCGATCGCCGGTTGCCGCCAGACCGTCTCCAGGTCGCTCGGGTTGGCGACCACCACCAGCACCTGCACACGGTCCGGATCCTGCAACGGCCGCAAGCGCAGATCATCGGAACTGAGGAAGCGCGAGAACCACACCTGCGGGTTCCACAGCAGCGGCGTGGTCTTGCCCGGTTCCTGCAGCAGCTCCCAGCGCAGCGCATGCAGTTCCGGCGCGCCCTTCTGGATGTGCAGCCGCACCCGCAACCCATCGCGCATCGACGACGCATCGCGCGCCCGGCGCCAGGCTTCGAACAACGGCGCGCCTTCCTGGCCGAACACCATCTTCGTCAGCTCGGCGCCGTAACGCACCGGATCGACCGCGGCCGCATTCAGGATCGCGTAGTCGATCTCGATGGCTTCGTGATCGATCAGCTCGGTTTCGCGGTCCTGCTCGGGATCGATGTAGCGCCCGGCGATCACGTACTTGCCGGGATCGGTCCAGCTGATGCGCAGCTCGAGTTCGTTGTACGACATGGCCGGCGCTCACCCAGGCCGGGGCATGCCGCGTGTATTGGACCCTTCGTCTCCGCCAAGCCCGGGGTCGAGAAGGGGAATCGCATGGATGAAGATGATGGCCATGGTCGCGCGTCCTGTCGCTTGGCTGTTAAACGGCACAACGGTGGGTGGCTTGGAGAGCGGACAGCCATCGGGCCCCTGGGCATGAACGCGTCATCTACCAGCCCACCACAGCGCCGCTCGCGTGCACTTACCGCTCACGCATGTGTCACCGCGGATTTACCGGCCTGCGGCGAGCGTGCAAGTCACCCACAGCGGAGCGAATCCATGCAGGCCCTCACCTACCAAGGCTCGCGCGATGTGCGCGTCGAGTCCGTCCCCGATCCCGCGCTGCAGGCCCCCGACGATCTGATCCTGCGCGTCACCGCCACCGCCATCTGCGGCTCCGACCTGCATATCTACCGCGGCAAGATTCCCGACATGCACGATGGCGACATCCTCGGCCACGAGTTCATGGGCATCGTCGAGGAGGTGGGCTCGGAGGTCACCTCGGTCAAGGTGGGTGACCGCGTGGTGATCCCCTTCGTCATCGCCTGCGGCCAGTGCTTCCATTGCCTGTTGGATGAATTCTCCGCGTGCGAAACCACCAACCCGGGCCATGGCGCGGCCCTCAACCGCAAGCAGCTCCGCGCGCCGGCCGCGCTGTTCGGCTACAGCCATCTGTATGGCGGCGTGCCCGGCGGCCAAGCGGAACTGGTGCGGGTGCCGAAGGCGAATGTCGGGCCCTTCGCCATCCCCGACGCGCTGGCCGACGAACAGGTGCTGTTCCTGTCCGACATCCTGCCCACCGGCTATCAAGCCGTCCTCAACGCCGGCGTCAAGCCCGGCAGCACGCTGGCCATCTTCGGGGCCGGCCCGGTCGGCTACATGGCCGCGGCCTGCGCCCGCATGCTCGGCGCCGAAACGATCTACATGATCGACCACAACGATTACCGGCTGGACTTCGCGCGCGCGACCTACGGCGTGATACCGATCAACTTCGACCAGCAGGACGACCCGGCCGCACAGATCATCGAGGCCACCGCCGGCCGCGGCGTGGACGCCACGATCGATGCGGTCGGCTTCGAGGCCAAGGGCAGCACGACCGAGACCGTGCTGACCCAACTGAAGCTGGAAGGCTCCAGCGGTGCCGCGTTGCGCCAGTGCATCGCGGCCACGCGCCGCGGCGGCATCGTCAGCGTGCCCGGCGTGTATGCCGGTTTCATCCACGGCTTCCTGTTCGGCGACGCGTTCGACAAAGGCCTGACCTTCAAGATGGGCCAGACCCACGTGCAGGCGTACCTGCCGGAGCTGCTGGAGTTCATCGGCGAAGGCAAGCTCCAGCCGGAGCAGATCATCACCCACCGCATGAAACTGGCCGATGCGGCGAAGGGCTATGAGATCTTCAACGAGCGCAAGGAAGAATGCCGCAAGGTGGTGCTGACGCCGTGAGGCAGTGACGAAGCACGCGGGCAGGGAGACGGTCCCTGCCCGCTCAACGCTCCAGCAATCCCAGCAACGATCGGTGCACGGCCACGCCCGCCAGCGCGCCCTCGCCTACCGCCAGCGCGATGCTGCCGGCCATGCGCGCCACGTCGCCGCAGGCGAACACGCCGTCGACGGTGGTCTGCTTCGCCGCATCGGTGGTGATGCAGCCGCCGTCTTCGAGTTCGCAGCCGAGTTGCTCGGCCAGCGGGCTGGATAGTCGGCCTTCCGGCGAGATGAACAGCCCGTCCATCACCACGGCGCGGCCATCGGCCAGTTCCACCGTGGCGTTGTCGCTGACACGGCCGACACGGGCGCGCTCGATCTGCACGCCACGCGCGGCCAATCGTTCGGCCATGGCCGCATCGGGCCCCTCTTCGTCGGCATGGCAGAACAGCGTGACCTGGCCCCAGTCGGCCAGCAACAGCGCCTGCTCGTTGGCACCCTCGCGCGTGCACGCCACCACGCCGATGCGGCCACCGTCCAGCTCGTAGCCGTGACAATACGGGCAATGGAACACGCTGCGGCCCCAACGCTCGGCGACGCCCTCGATGTCCGGCAATTCGTCGCGGACGCCGTAGGCGAGCACCAGGCGATCGGCCAGGAAGCCCGGCCCTGAAGCGCAATCGACCTTGAAGCCGTCGCTGGTCGCGGCGGCCTGTGTCGCGCGGTCTTCATGCCAGGTCACGGTCGGATAAGCGAGCAACTCGGCGCGGGCCCGCGCGTTGATGCTGGCCGGCGGCTGGCCATCGTGTCCGAGGAAGCCGTGCGCGTGCTCGGCCGGCTGGTTGCGCGGCGCGCCGCTGTCGATCACCAGTACGCGACGACGCGCACGGGCCAGCTGCAAGGCCGCGGACATGCCGGCGTAGCTGCCGCCGACGACGATGACATCGAATGGCGCAGTGGAAGACGGAGTCATGGGGGCCTCGCGCAAGGGTCACCGCAGTGTGGGCAAACGCGTGTGCAGGCGGCGAGATTCCGCGATCGGGAGCGACGCCAGCCGCAGGGCGAGAAGAGCTCATCGCGCGATCACGACGCCGCTGGCATGGTTTGCCGAAGCTCCCTGCCTTGCCTCACACCCATGCGTCCCGCCCTGCTCATCATCGACATGATCAGCGCCTTCGACTTCCCGGAGGCACCGGCGCTCGCCGGCAGCGTGCTGGGCGCCGCACGGCAGATCCGCCGGCTGCGTACGCAGTTCCTGCAGCAGGGCCATCCGGTCATCTATGCCAATGACAACTTCGCCCACTGGCGCTCGGACTTCCGCGAGCTGGTCGCGATGGCGAGCGCCTCCGGCGGCACCGGCCGGGCCGTGGTCGAGCTGATCCAGCCCGGGCCCGAGGACTATTTCGTGCTCAAGCCGAAGCACTCGGCCTTCCTGGCCACCGCGTTGCCCGTGCTGCTTGCCAAGCTGGGCGTGGACACCTTGTTCCTGACCGGCATGACGGCCGACTCCTGCGTCATGGCCACCGCCATCGACGCCAATGCCCGCGAATACCGGGTGCGGGTCGTGCGCGAAGCCGTCGCCGGGCTCACGGTCCGCAAGCGCGAAGCGTTGTCGGTGCTGGCGGCCTCGCATGCCGCCGAGGTGGTTTCCATTCGATCGGTGGCCGGCGCCCTGCGCTGAATCGAGCGGCGGGTCAGCGAACCCCCACCGCCGCCGCATCGGCCTGCGACGCCGTCTGGTTCGCAGCATCCACCCAGCCGCCGCCCATCGCGCGATACACCTGCACGATCTGCGTATAGCGCTCCGCACGCACCCGCACCAGCGCGATCTCGGCGGCGAACAGTTCATTGTCGGCGACCAGCACTTCCAGGTAACCCGCCGCGCCGTACTCGAACTTCGCGCGCGACAGCCGCGCAGACTGCCGCAACGCATCGACGCGTGCCTGTTGCCGCGCCAGTTCTTCGATCTTCTTCTGGGAGCCGGTCAAGGCGTCGTCGGTTTCGCGGAACGCATTGAGCACGACCTGGCGGTAGCCCAGCACCGCCTCCTCCTGTTGCGCTTCGGCCGCGCGCACCTGGCCGCGGATCGCGCCGAAGGAGAAGATCGGCCCGGCCACGCTGGCGCCGACGCTCCACGCGCTGGCCGGGCCGGTCAGGAAGTCGTCGAAGGAAGTGCTGACCGAGCCCAGCAACCCGGTCAACGACAGGTTGGGGAAATACAGCGCCTTGGTCGCACCGATATTGGCGTTGGCGGCGACCAGGCCCTGCTCGGCCTGCAGGATGTCCGGCCGGCGTTCCAGCAGCGCCGACGGCAGGCCCTCGGGAATGGCCGGTGCCGCCAACTGGTCGATGGTCAGCCCGCGCGGGATCGGCCCGGGATTGCGACCCAAAAGGATCGACAGCAGGTTCTCGAGCGCGGCGATCTGCTGCTCGATGACCGGGATGGTCGCCAGCGCCTGCTCCTGCTGCGAGCGCACTTGCGACACCTCGGTCTGCGATACCACGCCGGCACGGTGCCGCAAGTCGAAGATGCGCGCGGTCTCGCCGAAATTGCCGGCGGTGGCCTGGGCGATCTCCAGTTGGCGATCGAACTGGCGCAGGGTGATGTAGCTGGCGGCGACGCTGGTGACCAGCGACAGCACCACGCCGCGCTGGCCCTGCTCGCTGGCGTACACGCGTGCCTGCGCGGCCTCGGCCAGGCGCCGCACCCGACCGAACAGGTCGATCTGCCAGGTCGCGCCCAGCGAGCCCTGGTAGAGGGTGAAATACGGATCGGCGCCCGGTGGCAGTGGCGGCTGGCCGGTCCGGCTCGCCTTGGCCCGCGTCGCGTCCGCGCCGTAGCCTACCTGCGGGAAGAACTGGGAACGGGTGGAGGTCAGCGCGGCCTGGAACTGCTCGACCCGGGTGGCGGCGATGCGCACGTCGTTGTTCTCGCGCAGCGCGGTGTCGATCAGCTGGTTGAGCACCGGGTCGTTGAACTGTTCCCACCAGGCCGTATCGGCGACGCCCGGATACGCCGGATAGTCGGTGCGCCACTGCACCGGCGTCTCCACTTGCGGGCGCACATAGTCCGGCCCCAGCACGCAACCGGAGGCGGCCACCGTCATCGCCACGATCAGCAATAGCCTCATCTCGCCACCCTCCGCGCGTGCCACGCCGCAACGCACCCGTCTCGCCGGCCCTGCCCGCTCATCGTGCTCATATCGTCAACGCGCCGGTGGCGAAACTATAGATCCCCACCAGTGCGGCGACGCAGATCACCACGAACACCATGCGCTCGGCCATCGTGAATGCGCCCTGCCCTTTCTCGCGCCGGTTCATGAAGAACAGCGCGCTGCCGGCCGCATACAGCATCGCCGACAACAGCAGGTACTTCGCGCCGCCCGCATACAGCATCGCCGCCGCATAGACCGTGGCGATCGCACCGCTCAGCGCATTGAAGCGGCGGGTCTTCGTCTCGTCCGGCATATAGGTGTCGCCCGTCCACGCCAGTTTGAAGCCGTAGGCGGCGACCAGCAGGTACGGCATCAGGGTCATCGAGCTGGTCATCTTCAGCGCAAGGATGAAGGCGTATTCGGCGAACCAGGTCACGATCAGGAATATCTGGATGATGATGTTGGTCATCCACAACGCGGCGGCCGGCACCTTGTTCTGGTTTTCGCGCGCCAGGAAGGCCGGCATCGTGTTGTCGCTCGCCGCTGCCCGCAGCACTTCGGCCGCCAGCAGCGACCACGACAGATAATTGCCCAGCACCGAGATGATCAGCCCCACGCTGACGAAGATCTTGCCCCACGGCCCGACAATGGCCTCCATCACCCCGGCCATCGACGGCGTGGCCAGGCTGGCCAGTTCCGGCCGCAGCAGGATGCCGAACGAGAACATCGTCACCAGCACCAGCAGGCACAGCACGCCCAGGAAACCCAGCACCGTCGCCACGCCCACGTCCTCGCGCTTCTTGGCGAAGCGCGAATAGATGCTGGCGCCCTCGATGCCGACGAACACGAACACCGTCACCAGCATCGTGTTGCGCACCTGGCCGGCCACGTTGGAAAAGGTCGGCTCCTCGCCGCCCCACAGGTTCCAGGCGAAGACATCGGCCTTGAAACCGGCGATCGCCACGAACACGAACACCCCGATCGGCACGATCTTGGCGATCGTGGCAATCGTGTTGAGCGCGGCCGCCTCCTTGATGCCGCGCAGGATCAGGAAATGCACGCCCCACAGCAACAACGTCGCCGAGGCGATCGCCACCGGCGTGGTGCCGTCGCCGAAGATCGGGAAGAACTGCCCCAGCGCGGCCTTGATCAACACCAGGCAGGCCACGTCGGCCAGGCAGCAGCCGATCCAGTAACCGGTCGCCGACAGGAAACCCATGTAGTTGCCGAAGCCGGCCTTTGCGTAGGCGTAGATGCCCGAGTCGAGTTTTGGCTTGCGCCGCGACAGCGTCTGGAAAACCAGGGCCAGCATCAGCATGCCGGTGCCGGCGATGGACCAGGCGATCGCTGCGCCGATGACGCCGGTGGTGCGCCCGAAGGCGGAAGGCAACGCGAAGATGCCCGAGCCGATCATCGACCCCACGACCAGGGCGATGAGCTCCAGCCGGGAAAGCTTCTGTTCGTTGCCGCCGTTGCTGTCAGTGTTCGCCATTGCCTAATCCACCACTCGTTGGGCCCGTGATTCGTTCACGGCCGCATCGTCCAATAGAAGACCGCCACCGCCAGCAGCAAGGACACGCTGGCGACCGGCCAACGCCTGGCCACCGCGTCGCCGTGCTGGAACGCCATGCTGGCGCGGGTCGCCGCCCGGCCCAATCCCTGCAAGGCCGCGCCGATATCGCCCGCCGGCAGCGCCACGAGGGGCGAGCCACGACGCAGCACGCCCAGCGCGATCGCCAACACCGCACCGGCCAGCACCGGCCATAGCGACGACCACAGCGTCGCCGGCGCGAGCGCGGCCTGCAGCGGGCCGACCGGGATCGCGAGATACAGCCACCACGGCACGATCACCGAAGCGGCCGCCATCGCGAACCAGGGCCAACGCGGCAACGGCGACGCTGTGGCCGTCGAAGCCTCCGCAGCCACGACCAGTCGCCGCAGAAAATGCAGCATCAGCAAGGTGCTGGTGACCGAAGACGCGGTCGCCGCGAAATACGCCGCACCCTCGCCCAGCAGGTCCTTGGCCGCGTACTTGGCCAACGCGCCGCCGGTCAGCGGCAATCCGGCCAGGCCGAGCGCGATGAATGCGCCCGGCACCCACATCGGCCAGGCCAGCGCCCGTCGTCCGGACGGCGCTGCGCCGACCCACAGGAACAACGCGCCTTTGACCAACAAGTGGTGCGCCGCATAAAAGGCGACCACCGGCGTGGTGGCCACGGCGCCGCTCGCCAAGCCCATGCCGAGCACCGCCAGCATGAAGCCCATCTGGCTGACGCTCGAATACGCCAGCACGACCTTGGGGTCGCTTTGGCTCAGGCCGATCAAGGCGCCATACAGCGCGCCGAACAATCCGATCGCCGCCAGCGGCAGGCCGAAGTCCGGCAGCGCGACCTCGGCCGGCAGCAAGCGCAGCAGCGCCAGGATGCTCGCCTTCACCACTGCCCCGCTCATCACCGCTGCCGCCGGGATCGGCGCGGCGCCGTAGGCCCACGGCATCCAGAAATGCAGCGGCACCAGGCCGGCCTTCATGCCCAGGCCGACGATCAGCAAGGTCAGCGCCAGGTCCCGCCTCGGCGATGTCGCGACGGCGCTGGCCACGTCCTGGATCAACAGACTGCCATCGGGCGAATCCTGCACCATCAACACCAACGCCGCGAGCAGAAACGCCTCGGCCAGCAAGGCGACGCCAAGATAGACCCCACCCGCGCGCAATGCCGCGGGCCCCTGCCCCTGCAACACCAGACCCGTCGCACCGACGCTCAACACCGCCAGCAGGAAATAGAAACCGACCACGTCCGCGGCCAGGAAGACGCCCACGCAGCCGACCAGCGCCAACAACCAGCTGACGACGAAGCCGCCTGTATCCTGCCGGCCGCGCAGGTAGGCGGTGGCACTGGCGCCGCCCGCGATCCACAGCAATGCCGCGCAGCCCAGCAGGATCCTGCCAGGCGCATCGAAGGCGAACGCCAGCGCAAATCGCGCATTGCCCAGCACCAGCGGTATGTCCGATGCGCCGAACATCACCGCCAGCAATGCCGGCAACGGCGCCACCACCAACAGCGACGGCATTCCCGCGCGCACCCGCGCCGATATGCAGCCCAGCAGCAGCAACAGCGGCACTCCTATCGCAGCGGCGATCCAGGCGTTCATGGCAGCGCCCCCATCGGCGGCGCACGGCCCAGCAACATCGTATCCAGCGGCAGCAGCGCCATCGCGCCCAGCAGGAACGAACACAGTGCCAGCCCCAGCACCGCGCCCTGCTGGTAACGCGGCACCGCTCGCTTCGGCGTCCACCCCGCGGGCGCCGGCGCCATCGCGCGCATCATCACCACGAACACGTACGCGCTGGTCAACAGGCCGCCGACCAACATCGCCGCCCCCCACCACCATTGCGAGGTGGTCAGCGCCGCCTGCAACAACAACCACTTGGCCAGGAACCCGCCCGACGGCGGCAGCCCGATCAGCGACGCCCCGGCCAGCGCGAACGCCAGCATCGTCATCGGCAGGGCCTGCGCCGCGCCGCGCAGGTCGGCGACGCGGTCATGTCCCAAGGTGCTGTAGATCAACCCGGCGGCCATGAACATCGAGGCCTTGGCGGTCGCATGCGAAATCGCCTGCAGCATGCCGCCGGTCATTGCCGCCGATCCATCCAGATGCCCGGCACGCGCACCGACGATCAACGGGAACATCAGGAACAGATAGCCGATCTGCGCCACCGTCGAATAGGCGATCAACAGCTTCAGCCGCTCCTGCCGCAACGCCACGATGTTGCCCACGACGATCGCGGCCACGCCCAAGGCCGCCAGGAACTGTGCGGACGACAGCGTCACCACCGCCGGGAACACATCCAGCCACAGCCGCAACGCGAGGAACCAAGAGCCCTTGATCACCAGCGCCGACAGCACCGCGCTGGCCGCCGCGGGTGCCCCGGCATGCGCGGGCGGCAACCACAGGTGCAACGGGAACAAGGCGGTCTTGGCCAGCAGTCCGGCGGTCATCAATGCCGCCGCCGCCCAGGTCACCGGCCCGGCCGCAACGCGCTCGCCGAGCAATGCGATGTCGAGCGTGCCGTAGGCGCCATACAGCAGGAACGCGCCGAGCAGATACAGCATCGAGCCCAACAAGGCGAACAACAGGTATCGCAAAGCCGCGCGCAGCGTCTCGCCGCGCCCATCCAGGCAGACCAATGGCACGCCGGCGAACGTCAACAATTCCAGGGCCACGTACTGGGTGAACACGTCGCCGCTGACGAACACCAGGTTCAGCGCGCCCCAGACCGCCATCAGCAACAGCCAGAAGGTGAGGTTCGCACGCGACTCGGGGGCATGGCGCGGCGTGCCGAAGTCGGCGCGCGCATAGATCGCGATACCCACGATCACCACCGCCACGGCGACCAGCATCGCCACCGACAGTCCATCGGCGCGCAACGCCACGCCCAACGGTGGCGACCAGCCGCCCAGCAGATAGACCAGCGGCTGCGCCGAACCGAGCAGCGAACAGGCGATTGCGATGGCAATCCCGAGCCCGACGGCCACCGTCGCCAACACCAGCTTTTCCGCGTGGCGCCCACCCACCACCAGCCCGACCGCCACCGCCAGGAACGGCACCAGCACCGCGGCCACCAGCCATGCGCCGCCCGGCGTGGTCATGCCCGGCCCCGCGCAGGTTCGCGGCGGTCACGAGGGCTGGCCATCGCGATCCGTCCTGGCAGGGCTGTCTTCGTCCAGCGACGTCGTGCCGCTCACCTCGAACAGCCGCAGCAGCAAGGCCACTGCCAGTGCCGATGCGGAAAAGGCGACGACAATGGCGGTGATCAACAGCGCCTGCGGCACCGGATCGCCCGCCATGCCCAGCGCCGCGCCCTTGCGCGCGATCACCGCGCAGACCAGGAACACCCCGTTGCCGATCAGGTTGAACGACAGGATCTTCCGCAACGGCTGCGGATTGACGATCAACCCATACAGGCCGATGCCGACCAGCGCCGCCGCACATAGCCCGAACAGGGTCGCGTTCATGTGGTCGACGCTCCCCGCGGCGCGCCGATCAACAGCAGCGCGAGCGTGATCGCCAACGACGGCAGCAGCGCCACCTCGATGACGACGATCAGCGGCTTGGCCCAGGCTTCCGGATAGGCGAGGAACGCGCCGGCCGACACCGCGCCGTACACGCCGATTGCCACGAACACCAGCGGGCCGGCGACCAGCCATGCGCGCAAGGCGCGCCGGCCGATCGGCGGCGCCTTGACCAGCCCGGCCATCATCACCAGCAACCACATCGCCGCCAGGATCGTCGCCGCCTGGAACTTGCCGCCGGGATGGTCCGCGCCCACCCACAGGATGTACACCGCGACCACGATGCCGATCGGCGGCAGTACCCGCGCGACATACGCCAGCACGTCCTGCGGATCGGCGTGGTGCGGCACGTCCGGGCGCGTACCCCACAGCTCGTTCGGCGCCAGCGACCACACCCCGATCAACGCGAACAGCAGCACGATCGCTTCGAGCAAAGTGTCCATCGCGCGGAACGCCAGCAGCACCGCGGTGATCGGGTTGCCCACCCCGGTGACGGGGATTGCGGCAGCCACTTCCGGCACCAGCGTCGACGGGGGTTCGGGCAACCACAGCAGGCAAGCCGCCAGCACCGCGCTAACGGCCACGGACACCGCCATCGCCAGGATCCGCCGCGGCAGGCTCGCCTGTGCACGCCGCAGCGTATAGCCGGATTTGCGCAACCGCGCCGCCGCGCCGATCAGCAGCGCGCCGGTCAACCCGGCGCCGATCGCCGCCTCCGTCATCGCCACGTCCACCGCGCCCAGCCGTACCCAGGCCAGGGTCAGCAACAGGCCATAGGCGATGAAGCTGGTCACCGCCACGAAGGTCTCGCGCGCCAGCATCACCCATAGCGCCAGCGCCAGGATGACCAGGATCAACGCCAGGTCCAGGACCACGCTCACGGCTCGGACTCCTCGCGCACGCTGCGCGCGATGAGTTGCGACACCGCCGCCGACGCCCACATCACCAGCCCCCAGATCAGCACCAGTTTGGCGGCGGCGAGCAGGCTGTGGGTCTGCGGCAGCAGGCCGATCACCACGAAGCCCAAGCCGAGGTTGTCGGCCTTGGTCAACGCATGCAGCCGCGTCAGCGAATCCGGAAAGCGCAGCAGCCCGACTGTGCCGGCCAGGAAGAAGAACATCCCCAGCAGCACCGCCACCACCGTCACTGCATCCAGGAAAAGGCTCATCGCCCCCTCCCGTGCCGGGTGGCCTTGACGAAGGCGATCGACGCAAACGCCGCCAGCAACGCCAGTATCAACGCGACATCGGCCACGGCCGAGGTGCCCGTCGTGGCACCGAGCAACAGCGCGGCGATGCCGCCACTGCCGAGCAGCTGCGCGGCCATCATCCGTTCGGCATCGCCGGGGCCACGCAGGATGCGAATCAGGCCGGCCGCGACCATCAGCAGCACGAAGCCCGCCGAGGCAATCAGGAACGTGTTCATGGCACTGCTCCGGCGCGGGCTCCCGCGGCGGTGCTTCGATCGGCCTGTCTAGTCACTGTCTCGCTCCCGCCCGGCAACCAGGGCCTTGGCGAACAGTCGCGCTTCCTTCTGCAGCTGCTCGACATTCGGCAACGCGCGATCCAGGCAGTGGTAGACCAGCACGCCCGGCTTGTGCCCGCACGGCACCGAACCGGGCAACAGGCTGGTGATGGTCGCGAAGGTGTTGAGGGTCAGGCCGGGCGGGAACGCCAGCGGGCACTCGACCAGGCCCGGATCCATCGGCATGCGCGGATGCAGCGCCCGCCGCGCCACGTCGAATCCGGCCAATACCGACTGCCACAGGAAATGCGGCACCAGCATCAGCAACGCGACGAAGCGCAGATGGCCTTCGGCCGGCGGCTGCAAGCGCAGGCTGGTCCAGGTCGCCACCAGCGTCGCCACCACGCCGCACACCAGGTCGGCCGGCTGGGCGCTGGGCATCAGTACGATCCACAGCGCGAAGAAGCCGAGCGAACGCGACACGCCCGCGCCGAATCCAGCGCTGCCGTGGCCGCGCCTGCGTGCAGCGCCGCGATCATTGCCCGGGTCCGCGGCAGCGCCCATCACCTAGCCCTGCTCCGCCGGCTGTGCCGGCTCGGGCGGCGGCGCATCGCCGAACACCGTCACGTACAGCACCGGCAGGAAGATCAGCGTCAGCACGGTCGCCACCAACAGGCCGCCCATGATCGCGAACGCCATCGGCCCCCAGAACACCGTCGGCGCGATCGGGATCAGGCCCAGCACCGTGGAGATGGCGGTCAACATCAACGGCCGCATGCGCGAGGTCGCCGCGCTGATCACCGCATCCATCACCCCCATGCCATACGAGCGGTCGGTCTCGATCTGCACGATCAGGATCACCGCGTTCTTGGCGATCATGCCGATCAGCGCGAGGATGCCGAGAATGGCGACGAAGCCCAGCGGCCGACCGAACAGCAGCAGCGAGGCGACCACGCCGATCAGCCCCAGTGGCAACACGCACACCACCATCGCCAGCCGCCGGAAGCTGACCAGCAGCACCATCATCACCACCAGCATCAGCAGGATCATCAGCGGGACCACCGCGTACACCGATTGGCTGGACGCCGTGCTTTCCTCGTACAAGCCGCCGGTCTCGACCTTGTAGTGCTTCGGCAACTTGTCGCCGAAGGCCTTGATCTTCGCGTCCAGCGCATCCACCACGTCATCCGGCAGCACGCCGCGATTGACGTCGGCACGCACCGTCAGCGTCGGCATGCGGTCGCGCCGCCACACCAGCGGGAATTCCTGCTCCTCGGTGAACGTCGCCACCTGCTTCAACGGCACCATGCGCCCGGTCGCGGTGGGGATCTGCAGCGTGGACAGGGTCTGGAACGAAGCGCGCTGCTCGTCGTTGGCGCGCGCCACCACGTTGACCAGATAGATGTCGTCACGCACCTGGGTGATCGGTGTGCCCGCGATGGCGGCGTTGAGCACGCCCGCCAATGCCGCCGAGCTCACCCCGACCTGCCGCGCTTCGTCCTGGTCGACATGGATGCGGATCTGCCGCGCCGGCTCCATCCAGTCGTAGTTGACATGGCGTACCCGCGCATCGGAACCCACCACCGTGGCCAACTCCAGCGACAGCCGGCGCAGCTCGTCCATGTCCGGGCCGCTGACCCGGTACTGCAGCGGCCAGCCGACCGGCGGGCCGAGCTCCAGCGGCGACACGCGCGCCACCACTTCCGGGAACTGCTCGGCCAACACCTTCTCAAGCAGCGCGTGCAGGCGTTCGCGCGCCTCCAGGTCCTTGGCGACGATGACGAACTGGGCGAAGAACGGATTGGCCAGCTGCACGTTGAGGGTCAGGATGAAGCGCACCGCGCCGCGCCCGACATAGGTGCTGTAGTGGTCCACGTCGGGATTGCCGTTGAGCAGCGCCTCCAATCGCTTGGCCTGCGTTTCGGCGGCGAAGATCGAAGCGTTCTGGCGCAGCGTCATGTCCACGGTCAGCTCGGGACGGTCCGAGGCCGGGAAGAACTGTTGCGGCACGAAGCGCAGCAGGAACATCGCCAGCACGAACGCGGCCAACGTAATCCCGATGGTCAGCCACTTGGCGCGGATCGCCCCGCGCAGCAGCCCGCGGTATTTGTCCATGATCTTGCTGGGCTTGGCCACCGCATCGGCCTTGGGCACTTTCAATATCGCCTTGCCCAGCAGCGGCGCGAACACCACCGCGCACAGCCACGACACGATCAGCGAGATCGCCACCACCGCGAAGATCGAGAACGTGTATTCGCCGGCGGAACTGCGTGCAAAGCCAATCGGCACGAAGCTCGAGATCGTCACCAGCGTGCCGATCAGCATCGGCGCGGCCAGCGTGCGGTAGGCGTAGGTCGCCGCATCGTCCATGCTGTCGCCCTGGCCCAGGCGATTCATCATCGCGTCCACCGTGGTCATCGCATCGTCGACCAGCAAGGTCAGCGCGATGATCAAGGCGCCCAGCGAAATGCGGTGCAGGTCGATGTTGACCGCGTCCATCACCACGAACACGATCGCCAGCGTCAGCGGGATCGCCATGGCGACCACGGTGCCCGGGCGCACGCCCAGGCTGACGAAGCTGCACACCAGGATGATCAGGATCGCCTGCCACAGCGAGGCCATGAAGTCGTTGATCGACACATCGACCGTTTCCGCCTGGTCGGCCACCAGGGTCGGCTCGATGCCGATCGGCAGGTCGGCGCGGATATCGGCCATCTCCTTGCGGATGTTCTTGCCGAGCGCGAGGATGTCGCCGCCTTCGCGCATCGCGATCGCCAGGCCGATCGCCGGCTTGCCATTGACGCGGAACATCGGCTGCGGCGGATCGGACAGCCCGCGGTGCACGCGCGCGATGTCGCCCAGGCGGATGATCCGGTTGCCCACCACCAGGTTGAACGACTCGATGTCGGCCTCGTTGTCGAAGGCGCCGCTGACCCGCAGGAACAACCGCTCCTGCTGGGTCTGGATCACCCCGGCCGGACGGATCAGGTTTTGCGCCTGCAACGCCGACACGATGGTCCGGTAGTCCAGGCGCAACCCGGCCAGCTGCTCGGTGGAGAACTCGATGAAGATCTGCTCGTCCTGCGCGCCCAGCACTTCGATCTTGGACACGTCCGGCACGTGCAGCAGTCGCGAACGCGCCTCCTCCACCTGGTCGCGCAGCTGCCGGAAAGTGAAGCCATCGGCGGTGAACGCATAGATGGTGCCGAAGGTATCGCCAAAGTCGTCGTTGAAGAACGGCCCGACCACCCCGGCCGGCAGGGTCTGGCGGATGTCGCTGATGTTCTTGCGCACCTGGTACCACACGTCCGGCACCTCGGACGCCGGCGTCGACTGTTCGAGCTCGACGAAGATGGTGGTCTGCCCGGCCGTGGTGTAGCTGCGCACCGTGTCGATATGGCGCGTTTCCTGCAACTTGCGCTCGATGCGCTCGGTGACCTGCGGCAGCATTTCCTGCACCGTCGCGCCGGGCCAGCCGGCGCCCACCACCATCGTGCGGATCGTGAACGCCGGGTCCTCGTCGCGGCCCAGCCGCAGGAACGACAACGTCCCCGCCACCAGCGCGATGATCATCAGGAATACGATCAGCGAGCGTCGCCCCAGCGCCCATTCGGACAGGTTGGGACCGATCACGGTCTGCTCTCGGGCTGGAGCTCGGGCTGGGGCTTGCCCTCGGCCTTGATCCCGAGCGGACG
>Ga0160436_1000286_pt1 | contig 23012 bp, 12 predicted proteins | sample HID1973M_E0MG_FD_108264 | JGI IMG/M metagenome (GOLD analysis project Ga0160436, IMG submission 108264) | Enriched mosquito-associated microbial communities from UW Madison campus, WI, USA - HID1973M_E0 MG | ecosystem: Host-associated > Arthropoda: Insects > Digestive system > Unclassified ...
GCGACGCTGCACCGGATCCTTCGGCAACGCCAGCCGCTGGTCGGCCGGCATGTTGGTGTCGTCGGCCTTGGGCAACACGTCCACGTCGAGCTCGGTGATCATCACCTTCACCCCGAGCGCGGCAAAGGTGTCGATGGTCTCCTCGATCTCGGCGATCGACGGCCCGTCGATGCCCCAATGGCCCTGCATGCCGATGCCGTCGATGCGCAGGCCGGCGGCCTGCAGCATCTTCACCATGCGTACGATGCCCGCACGCTTGGCCGGCGTCTCGGTATTGAAGTCGTTGTAGTACAGCTCGGTATCGGGCGCGTAGCGCGCGGCAAAACGGAACGCCTCACGCAGCAGCCGGTCGCCGTCGCCGACGTTCTTCAGCCACGGGCTCTGGCGATAACTACCGTCCTCGTCGATGACCTCGTTGGCCACGTCCCAGGCCTGCACGCGCCCGGCGTAATGGCCGGCGACGTGCTCGATGTAGCTGCGCAACTGCTCGATCTGCGCGTCGGCGCCATTGGGCTTGCCCTGCGCATCCACGAACAGCCACGGCGGCGTCTGGATGTGCCACAGCAAGGTGTGGCCGACCACGAACATGCCGTGCTCGCGGCCGAACTCGACATAGGCATCGCCCTTGCTGAAATCGAACTCGCCCGGACGTGGCAGCAAGCGCTCGGGCTTGAGCTCGTTCTCGGAGGTCACCGTGTTGAACTGCTGGATCACCACCGCCTGCGCGACGGCATCCTGGCCGCTGACCACCGGGTAGCTGATCGCCGCGCCGACCAGGAAGTCGTCGCGGAACGCCTCTTTGAGCGTGCTGGGTTCGGGCGTCGGCGAGGCCGTTGGTGCAGCCAGGGCGGGGCTGCCGAGCAGGACGGCCAGGGCGGCCACCCACAGGCGGGCGCGGCGCGGCGGGGCGGAAGCGTTCATGGTGTAGCTCCGGTGGAAGCGGTGGGTTGGATAGGCAGGAGAAGCTCGGCAGGTGCCAGCCCGTCGGCTTCGGCGTGCAGGCGGATGGGTGATTGCGACGCGGCGTGCGGGTGGGCTTGGCGACGCACGATCGCCAGTACACGTCCACCGAACGCTTCACGCGTGGCGGAGGGGAAGGCGGTCATGTCGGTGGGGTCGCCGTTGTCGGTGGCCACCAGCGTGGCCGGGCCTTCGACGCGAAAGCGGATCGGCATGCGCGCGGTCGGCACCGGTCGGCCTTCGCTGTCGAGCACCTGCGCGTCGACGAAGGCGAGCGGCCCGCCGGCGGAAGCCTGCGACTCCAGCTGCAATTGCAGCCGTGCAGCGGGGCCTGCGGTATGGACGACCTCGCTGGCCCACGGCTTGCCCTCGCGCCAGGCCTGCACACGCAGTTCGCCGGGTTGATAGACCACCTGGTCCCAGCGCAGCCGGTATTCGCCCGCGGCCTTGCGCTTGCGCCCCTGCGACACGCCGTTGACGAACAGCTCCGCCTCGTCGCCCGAGGTGAACACGTGCACCGGGGTGACCTGGCCTTCGCGCCCTGGCCAGGTCCAGTGTGGCAGCAGGTGCACCATCGGCCACTGCGGACGCCAGCGCGACTGGTAGAGGTAATAGCGGTCCTTGGCGAAGCCGGCCAGGTCGATGATCCCCGAGTAGGAGCTGCGCGAGCTGTAGTAAGGCGTGGGCTCGCCCAGGTAATCGAACCCGGTCCAGACGAATTCGCCGGCGACGAACGGGTGCGCGTCGAGCGCGGCGAATACCTTGTCGGGGCTGGCGCCGAAATCCACGGCGTGCAGTTCGTAGGCACTGGCCTGGCGGGCGAGCGAATCACCGCCGCGGCCGTCGCGCACCGGCGCACTGGTCTCCGCGGTGACCGGGAACAGATAGACGCCACGACTGCTCAGCGTCGAGGCGGTCTCGGTGCTGAGGATCGCCTTGTCCGGGAAGCGCTGGTGGAACGCCGCATACATCGGCGGCGTGCGGATGCGTTCGGTGCCTTCGAACTCCGGCGTGTCGCGGATGCCTTCGCCCTGGTAATTGAGGCCGATCACGTCGAGCTCGGCCGGCAGCGGCATGTCGGGCTTGGCGTAGTTCATCGCCGCGGTGACCGGGCGGGTGTCTTCCTGGCGCACGATCCCGCGCAGGCTGCGCGCGATCGCCGCGCCCTCCTCGCCGCTGTACTGCTCGCCGACCTCGTTGCCAATGCTCCACAGAATGATGGAAGGATGGTTGCGGTCGCGGCGCAGCATCGCGCGCAAGTCCGGCTCGTGCCAGTCGTCGAAGACGAGGTGGAAATCCAGCGGCGTCTTCTTCATCCGCCAGCTGTCGAAGATTTCGTCCACCACCAGCAGGCCCATCCGGTCGGTGAGCTCGAGCAGTTCCGGCGCCGGCGGGTTGTGGCTCATGCGCACGGCATTGGCGCCCATCTGCTGCAGCAACCGCAGCTGGCGCTCGGCCGCCTGCGCATCGAAGGCCGCACCGAGCGCGCCGAGGTCATGGTGATTGTTCACCCCGCGCAACGGGATGTGCTCGCCGTTGACCTGCAGGCCGCGCTGCGGATCGAAGCGGATGTCGCGGATGCCGAAAGGCGTGCGGACCTCGTCGACGACACGGCCATCGGCGCGCACGGTGGTGACGGCGACATAGCGGTGCGGCTGCTGGGTCGGCGGCGGGCCCCACAGCTGGGGTTTCGCCACGGTCAGCGTTTCGTCCAATACCTCCGTCGAACCGGCCGCCAGCGTCATCTGGTGGGTTGTGCCGCTGGCCGCGGCGACGCGGGTCACCTGGTCCTGAGCGTCGAGCAGATACAGCGCCGTGCTGGCTTCGATCCTGGCCGCATCCGCGGACTCGTTGCGCAGCGTGGTGCGCAGGCGCACGGCCGCCGAGGCGGCAGAGACCTGTGGCGTCTCGATCCGCACGCCCCAGTGGCCCACGTGCAGCGGGGCGGTCTTGCGCAGCCACACGTGGCGATACAGGCCGCCGCCGGGATACCAGCGTGCGGAATCGGGCGGGTTGTCCAGCCGGATCGCCAGCTGGTTGCGCTCGCCGTAGCGCAGGCAATCGCTCAGGTCCAACTGCCAGCTGCTATAGCCGTATGGCCAGCCGCCGAGCAGCTGGCCGTTGCACCACACCGTCGCGTAGGACATCGCACCGTCAATCTCCAGTGCGAGGCGGCGGCCGCGGTCGCTGGCCGGGAGGTCCAGCGTGCGTCGATACCAACCCACGCCCCAGCTCGGCAACCGGCCCATGCCGCCGTAGGGCCCGTCGACGAGGAAAGGGCCTTCGATCGCCCAATCGTGCGGCAGGTCCACGCGCGGCCAGGTGCTGTCGTCGTAATCGCGTTGCACGAAGGGCAGCTCGCCGCCGGGATTGCCGGGCGGACGCGCATGCCGGTGAGCCGGATCGGCGATCAATGCGTTGGCGGTCGGCAGGATCCACGGCCGCAGCACGGCGTGGTCATCGTCCCGCACGCGGCTGGCCTGTTGCGGCCGCGCATCGGCCGCCTTGCCGTCTTCGTTGTCCTGCACGACGGGGCGCACGTCGTAGTCGAGCTGGCCGTCCACGCCCGGCGGATCGCCGCGGTGGAAGCGCCAGCCTTCGTCCAGCGACAGCCGCTCGCGGGGCGCCGCCGCGGCTTCACCTGCGAAAGCGGGGGACAACAGCACCGCGGCAGTCGCCATCAGCGCGAGCGACGCCACCGCGGCACACCGGCGCCGGGCGCCCGCGCCGTGCCAAGCCGGCCGGTGCGGGGTGCACGGGGGCGCTGGACAGCGCCGCCGATTCACAAGTTATAGGCCTGCTTGGGCAGGCGATAGGCGAGATCGGCGGCCGTCTCGACCGCCTCGTCCTCCTCCAACCGATGCTCGGCGACGAGCTTGGCGAGGAAGGCGCAGTCCACGCGGCGGGCAACATCGTGGCGCGCCGGGATCGACAGGAACGCACGGGTGTCGTCGTTGAAGCCGACCGTGTTGTAGAAGCCGGCGGTGCTCAGCGTCTGCTCGCGGAAGCGCCACATGCCCTCGGGCGAATCGTGGAACCACCAGGCCGGCCCCAGCAACAGGCTGGGATAGTGGCCGGCCAGCGGCGCCAGTTCGCGGGCGTAGGTGCTTTCGTCCAGGGTAAACAGGATCAAGCGCAGCCGCGGGTCGTTGCCGCAACGGTCCAGCAGCGGCTTGAGCGCGTGCACGTAGTCGGTGCGCAGCGGGATGTCGGCGCCCTTGTCGCGGCCAAAGCGCTCGAACAGGCCGCGGTTGTGGTTGCGGAAACAACCCGGGTGCAGCTGCATGACCAGCCCGTCGTCCAGGCTCATCAGCGCCATCTCGGTCAGCAGCTGCGCGCGGAACAGTTCTGCTTCTCCCGCATCGGCACGGCCGGCGACGACCTTGTCGAACAACTGGCGCGCCTGCGCCGGCGACAGGTCGGCGGTCGCCGCACTGGGGTGGCCATGGTCGGTGGAGGTGGCGCCCATCGACGCGAAGAACGCGCGCCGCTGGCGATGTGCGCGCAGATAGCCTTGCCAGTCGTGGACGTCTTCGCCGGTGATTTCGCCGAAGTGCTGCAGGGCGGAAGGGAATTGTTCGTGCTCGGGATCGATGACCGCATCGGGTCGGTAAGCGGTGATGACCCGCCCGGACCAGCCACTGTCGCGGATCGCACGATGGTGGTCGAGCGGATCGAGCGGCGATTCGGTGGTGGCGATCAGCTCGATATTGAAACGCTCGAACAGGGCGCGCGGACGGAACGCCGGCGTCTCCAGTGCAGCGGTGATCTGGTCGTAGTAGTGGTCGGCGGTGTTGGCATCGAGCCGGGTCCGCAGCCCGAACACGTCGTGGAAGACGTGGTTGAGCCACATCGACGACGGGGTGCCGCGGAACAGCGCGAAATGCTCGGCGAACAAACGCCAGGCGGCGCGCGGGTCGACCTGCGCGCGCGAGCCGTCGGCGCGCGGGATGCCGAGTTGGTCCAGGTCCACGCCCTGGCTGTAGAGCATGCGGAACACGTAATGGTCCGGCACCAGCAGCAGCTCGGTGGCATTGGCGAACGCGGCGTTGCCGGCGAACCACGCCGGATCGGTGTGGCCGTGCGGGCTGATGATCGGCAGCGAGGCCACCTGCGCGTACAGGCGCCGGGCGATGGCGCGTTGGGTGGGATCGGACGGCAGCAGCCGGTCCGGGTGCAACTCAAGGGGCAGGGCAGTGGCGTTCATCGTTTGCGGATAGCGATAGGGGATTCTGGTGGGGATCGCTCGTGGAGGATCTCAGAGTGTTGCGCGGGCAGTGCGGTCAGCATCGGTGTCCAGCGCGGCCGGCGCCAGTCTCGGCACCAGCAGGTGCACCACGACCAGCGCCAGCAGATAGGCCGAACCGGCCATCAGGAACACCGGCACGTAGCTGCCGGTCGCCTGCAGCAGGAAGCCGATGAAGGTGGCGATCATCATGCCGCTGACCGCACCGGCGAAGCCGCCGATGCCGACCACCGAGGCCACCGCCGGGCGCGGGAACAGGTCCGAGGGCAGGGTGAGCACGTTGGCCGACCAGCCCTGGTGGCCGGCGGTCGCCAGACCGATCAGCGCCACCGCCAGCCACAGATTGTCGGCGCGGGCCGCGAACACGATCGGCACCACCGCCAGCGCGCAGATCAGCATCGCGCCCTTGCGTGCGCGGTTGGCGCTCCAGCCCTGGCGGATCAGCCGCCCGGCCAGCCAGCCGCCGGTAATGCTGCCGACATCGGCCAGCACGAAGATCACGATCAGCGGCGGGCCCAGTTGCAGCAGTGACAACCCGTACTCGGCATGCAGGAATTTGGGCAGCCAGAACAGGAAGAACCACCAGATCGGATCGGTCATAAACTTGGCGGCGACGAAGGCCCAGGTCTGGCGATGCCGCAGCAGGCGCCGCCACGGCACCCGCGCCGAAGGCTCGGGCGGATCGCTGCGGATATAGGCCAGTTCCGTCGCCGACAGCTTGCGCTGCTGGTCCGGGGTGCGATACCACAGCAGCCACACCGCCAGCCAGATACCGCTCAACAGGCCGGTGAACAGGAACGCGGCCTGCCAGCCCCAGCGTGCCGCGATCAACGGCACCAGCAGCGGTGCCAGGATCGCGCCGATGTTCGAGCCGGAATTGAAGATGCCCACCGCCAGCGCACGCTCGCGGCGCGGGAACCATTCGGCGACGGTCTTGATCGCGGCGGGGAAGTTGCCCGATTCGCCCAGCCCGAGTGCAAAGCGTGCCAGCGCGAAACCGACCACGCCGGCAGCCAGCGCGTGACTCATCGCCGCCACGCTCCACACGCCGATCGCGATCGCATAACCGATGCGGGACCCGTAGCGGTCCACGATCGCGCCGGCGCACAGCAGGCCAATTGCATAGGCGGCCTGGAACGCGGTGACGATGTAGCCGTACTCGATCTCGTTCCAGCCGATCTGTTGCTGCAGGTAGGGCGCGAGCACGCCCAGTACCTGGCGGTCGACGTAGTTGATGGTGGTCGCCGCCAGCAGCATCGCGCAGACGCGCCAGCGGTAGTTGCCGGGCTTGGTCGCGGGCGTCGTGGCCTCCATGGATCCCGTGCTCATCGATACCCGCCGAAGCCGCCGACAGGCGCAGCGCCGCAGTCATGCTGTTGAATCATCGTCCCCTCCCAGGTACACGCCAGCCGCCGCTGGTGATAGCGCTATCATTAACACAATGGGTGCGGGGAAGCCCGCCGTGCTGCAGCAGGCGGGAACGCACATCGCATCGCTCTATGCCATTGGTCATGCTGGCTGCGTCCGTGCTGATCCCCACGGTGGGCCGCTAAGGCGAATACTTAAATTTTTGTTGCTGCGCAGCGTGCGTTGCCAATTGTGTTAGCGCTACCATCGGCGCCGGCCGCTGGCTGACGTATTCGTCGCAGCGGGCGATCCAACAAATCTATGCGGGCCTGCCTGACAGCGAGCGCCCACGACACCAGAAACGGGAGGGGAGTACGGTGCAAGTCAACCTTGAGAAGAATGCTTTGTCGCGTGCATTGGGTGTGGCGTTGTTCGCCATGGTCAGCACATCCGCTTACGCGCAGTCGCAAGTGCCGCAAACGGGCCAGGCGCAGCCGCAGCCGGCGGCGGCCGGTGAGTCGCAGCCAGCGGCCCAGCCGAGTTCGGTCACCGAGCTCGACACGGTTACGGTGACCGGCTATCGCCGCAGCCTGGCCTTCGCCACCGAAGCCAAACGAAACTCCACCGGCTTCACCGATTCAATCTTCGCCGAGGACATCGGCAAGTTCCCGGATTTCAACGTTGCCGAGTCGCTGACCCGCATCCCGGGCATCCAGCTCTCGCGCGACGTCAACGGCGAGGGCCTGAACGTCGCCATCCGCGGCCTGCCCAGCAGCTTCACCAAGACCACCATCAATGGCGCGCAGGTTGCTACCGCCTCGATCGGCCTGGACGCGACGAACCAGAATCGCGAAGTCGATCTGAACCTGTTCCCGACCGAGTTCTTCAACAAGCTCACCGTCTACAAGACCCCGCAGGCGAGCCTGTTGGAAGGCGGCGCGTCCGGCGTGGTGGACATGCGCAGCACCCGGCCGTTCGACAACCCGGGCACGCATCTGACTTATACCCTGCAGGGCGAGTACAACGACATCGCCGAGGAAATCAGCCCGCGCGGCTCGTTCATCGGCAGCTGGACCAACAAGGACGGCACCCTGGGTGCGCTGTTCGGCGTGTCTTCCTCGCGCGGTCGCATCGGCGTGGAAGGCTATGAAACCATCGGCTGGACCAATCCCAACCTGACCAACGCCCAGTGCGGCAACGGCGGTGCGGCGGCCGGCTTCCCGGCGCTGGGCCAGCCCTGCAACCTGACCGGCGGCAACGGCTGGCGTATTCCGGACACCGTGCCGAACAACGCCGCTGTCATCGCTGCCGGCCTGACCCCCGGCGCGGCGATCAACCGCGACCTGCTGATGCAGCTCAATCCCGGGCTCAGCATGGACCAGATCGGCGATGCGCTGATCCCGCGCCTGGGCCGCCCGGTGCACATGTCCGGCGTGCGCGACCGCGACGGCTACCTCGCTTCGTTCGAGTTCCGCCCCAGCGACACGATGCATTTCTACCTGGATGCGTTGTATTCGGACGCGCACCGTACCAACGACCGCATCGACATGAACCTGGTCGGCCGCAACGGCAACATCATCCCGATGAACATGGTGGTGGACGCCAACAACGTCGTCACCAGCGCCGAATTCACCAATGCGCAGTTCTTCCTGGAAGCGCGCCCGTACCGCGAAGACGTCAAGTACTGGAGCGTCAATCCGGGCGGTACGTTCTGGTTCGGCGACACTGGCGCCATCAAGCTCGACGTGCAGACCAACCTGAGCCGCAGCTGGATGTTCCGCGAGTCGCCGACCATCCTGGTCAACTCGCCGTTCACCACGCTGCAGTACACCAACAACGGCGGCCTGCCGAGCTGGACCACCGACCTGGATCTGAACGATCCGAATCTCGGCTGGACCAAGACCGGTGGCCGCGTCAACGTGCAGAACGAAAAGCGCGTGACCGAAGTGGGCGGCGCGCATGCCGACCTGCAGTTCGGCGACGACAGCCGCAACCTGAAGATCGGCGTGGCCTACGACAGCTTCGAACGCCGCATCCAGGGCTTCGACAACAGCGTGGCGTGGCAGAACTACGTGTTCAGCACGATCTCCGACAGTCAGCTGGCGACCTATCTGCGGCCGGGTCCGTTCGGCTTCGTCACCGCCGATTTCAGCCGTTTCATGGGCGACACCAACTACGCGTTCTACCGCGACAACGCGCCGGAATCGGGCGGTCCGTCCACCGGCGGTTCGACCGGCGGCATCAGCGAAGACACCTACGGCGCCTACATCGAAGTCAATGGCGACACCGAAGTGTGGAACCGCACCTTGCGCTTCAACGCCGGCGTGCGCTATGCCACCACCGACCAGGAGGTCAGCGGTCCGGTCACCATCGGTGGCGTGCGCCAGTGGCAGACGCTGAAGGGCGACTACGACGAGTACCTGCCTTCGTTCAACGTCGCCTGGGATGTGGCCGACGATGTGGTGCTGCGCGTGTCCAGCTCGCGGACGATGACCCGTCCGAACCCGAGCTCGATGCTGCCGAACACCAACTTCGGCGACCAGTCGGCGCAGAACGCGACCCAGGGCAACCCGAACCTGGTGCCGTACACCTCGACCAACTTCGACATCGGCGGCGAGTGGTACACCGGCGACGAGGGTTTCGTCGGCCTGACGTTCTTCAACAAGCAGGTCGAGGGTTACACCTACCAGGGCGTGAACACGGTACCGTTCCGTCAGCTGGGCATTCCGTTCGAAGACCTGACCGAGGCCCAGCAGCTGGCGCTGACCCAGCGCGGCGGCCCGGACGTGGCCACGGTCAACGTGCAGCAGCAGGTCAACGCCGACGCACAGCTGGACATCCGCGGTTGGGAAGTGATCTGGGTGCAGCCGCTGGACTTCGTGTTCGATGGCCTCGGCTTCATGGCCAACTACACCGATATCAAGCTGGAAGCGAAGGGCCAGGACGCGGCCGCCTTGGCGGGCAACGTCTACGGCGTGTCGCCGAGCCTGTGGAATGCCACCGCGTACTGGGAGAGGGACCAGGCATCGATCCGCCTGTCCTACACCTGGGCAGAGGGCGCCGTGGGCACCGGTCCCAACCAGCAGGGCATTCCGTTCGCCCGCATCTATGGCGAGGACCGTGGCCAGCTCGACCTGTCGGCCAGCTATACCCTCGACTGGATCGCAGGCAAGCCGCAGCTGCTGTTCAACGTGATCAACATCACCGGCGAAGAGCGTCGCTCGAACTTTGCCTTCGATAACGCGGTCAATGATCTGTACGATCCGGGCACCACGTACATGATCGGCCTGCGCGGCAGCTTCTGATCCTGGCAGTGGGTCCTTGTAGGGGCGCGACCCGTCCGGCGTGGAAACGCCGGGCGGGTCGCTTCCGTAACCGTCGCCGCAATACTCCATCCGCCGCACCACCACACAGCCCGAGGGCGCATGAGCAACCATCAGGACACCCTGAGCGTCACAGAGAAAGTCGGCTACAGCCTGGGTGACCTGGCGGCGAACCTGATCTTCCAGACGCTGGTGACATTCCTCGCGTTCTTCTACACGGACGTGTTCGGGATCCCGGCTTCCACCGCCGCGACCATGATCTTCGTGGTCGGCCTGCTCGGCGCCTTCGTCTTTACCCCGGCCATCGCACTGCTGGCCGACCGCACCCAGACCCGCTGGGGCAAGTTCCGCCCCTGGGTACTGTGGACCGCGGTGCCGTTCGGGGTGCTCTCGCTGCTGGCCTTCAGCACCCCCGCGCTCGGGCCGCAGGGCAAACTCTTCTACGCGATGGCGACCTACACCTTGCTGGTGCTGGTCTACGCCGCCAACAACCTGCCGTACGCAGCCCTCAGCGGCGTGCTGACCGGCAGCATGGCCGAGCGCAACAGCGTGTCGGCGTACCGCTTCGTGGCGGTGATGATCGCCCAGCTGGTGGTGCAGTCGTTCCTGCTGCCGCTGGTGCTGATCCTGGGCGGCGGCGACAAGGTGCAGGGCTTCCACAACGCGATGATGCTGTTCGCGGTGGTGGGCACGATCTTCCTGCTGATCACCTTCCTCACCACGCGCGAGCGGGTGGTGCCGGTGCAGGAGCAGAAGTCCAGCATCCGCCAGGACGTGGCCGACCTGGCCGCCAACCGGCCGTGGCTGGTGATGCTGCTGCTGACCATCCTGGTGTTCGTCACCCTGGCGTTGAAGGGGGGCATGTACATCTACTACTTCCAGTACTACCTGGATGAGCCGGCGCTGGCCTCGTTCCTGGACGGCATCGGCTTCAACCGGCTCATCGCCGGCTTGAACGCGCTGCTCACCGGCATCGGCCTGACCGCGTTCCAGTGGCCGGAAGATGCGCCGACCTCGGCCTTCAGCCTGTTCAATGCCGGCGGCATCATCTTCATGATCGTCGGCATCGGCTTCTCCAAGCGCCTGGCCGACCGCTTCGGCAAGCGCGACGTGTTCGGCGGCGCGCTGTTCGTGTCCACGCTGTTCATGCTGGCGTTCTATGTGTTTCCGCCGAACCGCATCGGCCTGGTCTTCCTGTCGCAAATCCTGCACGGCTTTTTCTACGGCATCACCATCCCGCTGCTGTGGGCGATGATCGCCGATGTGGCCGACTACTCGGAGTGGAAGAACAACCGCCGCGCCACCGCGATCATCTTCTCGGCCATGTTGTGCGGACTGAAGCTGGGCCTGAGCATCGGCGGTTCGCTGGTGGCCGCGATCCTGGCGCACTACGCCTATCGCGCCGGTGCGCCCACACAGCCGGCATCGGCGGTGGACGGCATCCGTCTGGCTATCAGCGTGTACGCATCGACGCCGTTCCTGGTCTGCGTCGTGCTGCTGTTCTTCTACAAGATCAACAAGCCCATGGAGTCGCGCATCGAGCGCGAACTGGGCGAACGGCGCGCCTTGGCTGGCGCGTCGTCCTGAACCACGAGGCGCCCAATGCCAGACCACCCCACCAAGAACGAGGCAACCTTGAGCGACGAACTGCAGGCGTTGGCGGCCAAGGCGATTTCACAGCCGCTGGTCACGCACATGTACACCGCCGATCCGTCGGCACACACCTTCGAGGGCAAGCTCTACATCTATCCCTCGCATGACGTCGATGGTGGCCCGGCGTTCAACGACAACGGCGATCACTTCGCGATGGAGGACTACCACGTCTTCCGCATGGACCACCCGGATGGGCAGGCAGTGGACTGCGGCCTCGCGCTGCATGTGCGCGACGTGCCGTGGGCATCGCGGCAGATGTGGGCGCCGGATGCGGCCACCCGGGATGGCCGCTACTACCTGTATTTCCCGGCCAAGCGACCCGACGGCGTGTTCCAGATCGGCGTGGCCGTCGGCGAGCGCCCGGAAGGCCCGTTCGTCGCCGAGGCGCAGCCGATCGAGGGCAGCTATTCGATCGATCCGGCGGTGTACGCCGACGACGACGGCGAGCATTACCTGTATTTCGGCGGCATCTGGGGCGGCCAGTTGCAGAAGTACCGCGACAACCGCTACGACGACGCGCACGAAGAACCGGCCGCGGATGAGCCCGCGCTGGGGCCGCGCATGGCCCGCCTGACGACGGACATGAGGCAGTTCGCCGAGGCGCCGCGCGAACTGGTGGTGCTGGACGAGCAGGGCAATCCGCTGCTCGCCGGCGACACCACGCGCCGTTATTTCGAAGGCCCCTGGATGCACAAGTTCCAGGGCCGCTATTACCTGTCGTACTCGACCGGCGACACCCACATCATCTGCTACGCCACCGGCGACAACCCGTACGGGCCGTTCACCTACCAGGGGCCGGTGCTGACGCCGGTGGTCGGCTGGACCACCCATCACTCCATCGTCGAATTCGACGGGCGCTGGTGGCTGTACTACCACGACTCGCTGCTGTCGGGCGGGCAGACCCATCTGCGTTCGATCAAGGTCGCCGAGCTGCATCACGACGCCGACGGCCGCATCGCGGTGATCCATCCCTATGGCGAAGACTGACGCGGCGCTCGCACCGTTGCCGCCGGGCGAGTGCATCGTCCTGCGGCGCGGTGCGCTGGAAGTCGAGGTGGCGCCGCAGGCGGGCGGTCGCATCGCCCAGCTGCGCCATCGTGGCGTGGCCTGGCTGGTCGGCCCACACGACGGCACGCCGGGGGCGATCAACTGGGGCGCCTATCCGATGCTGCCGTGGGCAGGCCGGCTGCGGCAGGGTGGCTTCCGTTTCGAAGGGCAGGATTACCACATCCCGGCCAACCTCGGTCCGCACGCGATCCACGGCCTGGCGTTCGACGCGCCATGGCAGGTGGCTGAACGCTCGACCGACGCCGTGCGGCTGACCCTGGACTTGTCCAGCGATGCGCGCTGGCCGTTCGGCGGCCAGGCGCTGCACGACATCACCCTGGATGCCGACACGCTGCGCCTGCGGTTGCGCGTGCAGGCCGGCAAGCGCGCCATGCCGCGGCCGGTGATCGGCTGGCATCCCTGGTTCCGCAAGCAGCACGATTTCGATTTCCAGCCGCGTGCGTATTATCCGCGCGACGCTGACGGCATCGCGACGCTGCCGCTGGCGCCGCCGCCCGGTCCGCTCGACGATTGCTACCTCAACGATCGGCCGGTGCGACTGAGCTACGAGGGCCAGCAGCTACGGTTGGAATCGGATTGCGACCACTGGGTGTACTTCGACGAACAACCGCAGGCGACCTGCTTCGAGCCGCAGAGCGGCCCACCGGATACGTTCAACCTGCGCGCGGGCGAGACGCTGGCGCCGGGCGAATCGGTGGAGGCGTGGTTCCGGCTGGCCTTCGCCTGAGGCAAGTGCAGCCTTGGGGCACGCAGCACTCGCGTACGCTCACACCCAGCCGGTCGCCGCGTAGATCCCGATCACCACGAATACCGCCAGCGTCTTGATCAGGGTGATCGCGAAGATGTCCTTGTAGGACTGGCGGTGGCTCAGGCCAGTGACGGCGAGCAAGGTGATCACCGCGCCGTTGTGGGGCAGGGTGTCCATGCCGCCGGAGGCCATCGAGGCCATGCGGTGCAGCACTTCCATCGGAATGCCGGCGGCCTGCGCATTGGCGATGAAGTGGTCGCCCATCGCTGCCAGCGCGATGCTCAGGCCACCGGACGCCGAGCCGGTGATGCCGGCCAATGCAGTCACCGACACCGCCTGGTTGATCAACGGGTCGGGAATGCGCTCCAGCGCGCGCGCCACCACCAGGAAGCCGGGCAGGGCGGCGATCACCGCGCCAAAGCCATATTCCGAGGCGGTGTTCATCGAGGCCAGCAGCGCGCCGCCCACCGCCGCGCGGCTGCCCTCGGCGAAGTGCTTGAACACCGGGCGCCATGCGCAGGCGAGCACACAGCCGATGCCGGCCAGCAGCGCGCCCAACACCGCCCAGATCGCCGCCAGTTTGGCGACGTCCTGAGTGACAGGCGTGGCAGCGCCCATTGCCGACGGCACGAAACTGTGGCTGTCGCCGTACCAGCCGGGAATCCAGCGGGTGAGCAGGAAATTGACCACGCCTACCACCAGCAACGGCGCGATCGCCAGCAACGGATGCGCGAGCTTGCTGTCCTCGAACGCGGCCGGCTCATTGCGCAACGGCTCGCTGCCCTGATAACCCTCGCCGGCGCGCAGCGCGACGCGGCGACGCCACTCCAGGTAGCTCATGCCGACGCTGAGGATGAATACCCCACCCAGCGTGCCCAGCACCGGTGCCGCCCACGCGGTCGTGCCGAAGAAGGCAGTCGGGATGATGTTCTGGATCTGCGGCGTGCCCGGCAGCGCATCCATCGTGAAGGTGAACGCACCCAATGCAATGGTGCCGGGGATCAAGCGCTTGGGGATGTCGTTCTGGCGGAACAGCTCTGCCGCGAACGGATACACCGCGAACACCACCACGAACAACGACACGCCGCCATAGGTGAGCAGCGCACACACCAGCACGATGGACAGCATTGCCCGCTGCGGACCGACCAGGCGGATCGTCGCGGCGACAATCGACTTGGAGAATCCGGAAATCTCCACCAGCTTGCCGAACACCGCGCCCAGCAGGAACACCGGGAAGTACAGCTTCAGGAAACCGACCATCTTGTCCATGAACAGGCCGGTGAACATCGGCGCCACCAACGAAGGGTCGGTCAACAGCACCGCACCGAGCGCGGCCACCGGCGCGAACAGGATCACGCTGTAACCGCGGTAGGCGACGAACATCAGGAAGCCCAGGGCCGCCAGCACGATCAACAGAGACATCCACGGCTCCTCGGCCCCGGCCGATGTTGCGATGGCGGCGAGTATCCGGAGCGGCCGGGCGCGGCGGCACTTGTACAAACGTACGATGCCTGTCCGGCGCGGTTGGCCCTAGCCTGCTGGGCATCGGCGGCACCGTCGAGTCATCCTGGGAGGAGGGAGACCATGAAGCACACGAGTTTGAGCCTGGCCATCGGCGGGGCATTGCTGGCGGCCGCGCTCGCGCCGGCCTGGGCGCAGGACGCGGGCAGCCGTCCGGCGGTTCCGTCCGACCGCGCGCCGACCACACTGGAATCGATCACCGTCAGTGCGCGCAAGCGCGAAGAAACCCTGCAGGAAGTGCCGGTGGCGGTGACCGCGTTCACCCCGGAAGCCATCGACAAGCTGGACATCCAGGACCTGGGCGACCTCGACGAGCAGGTGCCGAACCTCACCATCTACGCTGCGCGCGGTTCCACCAGCACGGTGACGGCCTACATCCGCGGCGTCGGCCAGTCCGATCCGCTGTGGGGCGTGGATCCGGGCGTCGGCATCTATCTGGACGACGTCTACATCGCACGGCCGCAAGGCGCGTTGCTGGACGTGTTCGACGTCGGCCGCATCGAAGTCCTGCGCGGCCCGCAGGGCACGCTGTATGGCAAGAACACCATTGGTGGCGCGATCAAGTACATCTCGCGTGGCTTGAGCCAGGACACCGAAGGTTTCGCCGGAGTGCGCGTCGGCAACTATGGCCAGCTCGACGCCAAGGCCGGCCTCGGCGGTTCGATCGGCGGCCGCGACAGCGGCCTGCGCGCGCGGGTCGCGGTGGCCAGCCTCAACCACGATGGCTACGGCGACAACCTGCTCAATGACCAGCCGGTCAGCGACAAGGAGATCAACGCGGCGCGCCTGCAGCTGGGCGCGTACGCCAGCGACGACCTGGACATCCAGTTCGCGGTGGACTGGATGGACGACCAGTCCGGCGTGCGCGGCGCGCAGATGCTGGCGCCCAATCCGCTGGCGCCGGCCTACCCGCCGCTGCGCAGCCGCTACGACATCCGCAGCGGCATGCCCAACGTCAACGACACCACGATGAAGGGTGCCTCGGCCACGGTGAACTGGCGGCCCGACGAAGATTGGGCGATCAAGTACATCATCGCCAAGCGCGAATCTGATACCGACACCAACATCGATTTCGACACCACGCCGCTGAAGCTGGTGGACGTGCATGCGCTCTACAACGACCAGCAGGTCAGCAATGAATTGCAGGTCAATTTTGATGCCGGTGGCGCGGCGCGCGGCGTGATGGGCCTGTACTGGTTTGACGGCGATGCCGGCGGCCAGGTGCTGAACTATTTCTACAATCCGCTGCTGGCCACTTCGCTGACCAATCCGCTGCTCGGTGACACCCAGGGCTACGTCAATACGCAGAGCCTGGCGGTCTACGCGGACTGGACCTTCGACCTGACCCAGCGCCTGAAACTCGACGTCGGCGCGCGCTACACCGACGAAGACAAGCACGCGGTCGCGTTGAACCGCTTCTACACCGACACCAGCTACAGCACGTCGTGGGGCACCGCGGCCAATTTCGACAAGACGGTGAACTTCAAGAACGTCTCGCCGAAGGCCTCGCTGGATTACCAGGTCACTCCCGACATCATGGCCTACGTGTCGGCCAGCCGCGGCTTCAAGTCCGGCGGCTACAACATCCGCGCCAACACCACCGCGGTGCCGCGCTCGGGCGAGCCGTTCGACGACGAGACGGTCGACAGCTACGAGATCGGCAGCAAGATGGGTTTCTGGGACCAGCGCGCGTTCCTGAACCTTGCGTACTTCTACAACAAGTACAAGGACATCCAACTATCGGTGTTCACCCAGTACACGCTGCCCAACGGCACGCCGACGTTCTTCGGCGACTTCACCAACGCCGGCAAGGGCACGGTGCAGGGCGTGGAGGTCGAGTACCAGCTGCTGCCGACCGAGCACTGGCTGATCAGCGGCAACCTGGCCTGGCTGGACGCCAAGTACGATGAGTTCATCGACCGCGGCGTGAACATCGCCGACAGCCAGCGCTTCACCAACGCACCGGATTTTTCCGGCGCATTGAACGTCGAGTACCGCACCGCGCTGGCGAATGGCGGCAATCTGTCCGCGCGCGTGTCCTATGCGTATCAGAGCGAAGTGTGGCCCACCACCGACCTGAGCCCGTTGATCATGCAGCCCGGCTACGGCCTGCTCAGCGCCGGCGTGATCTGGCGACTGGACGATGCGTGGACATTCTCGCTGGAGGGCAGCAACCTCACCGACGAGGAGTACCGCACCACCGGCTACAACATCGGTGCTTATGGCGTGCTGACCGGCTTCTATGGTCCGCCGCGATTGTATTCGGTGACGGCGCGTTACCGCTTCTGATCGAAAGCCGCCCTCATCCGCCCCTTCGGGGCACCTTCTCCCAAAAGTGGGAGAAGGGAGACCTCCCGCATCGCGCGATTTGTCCGCCGTATCCCCTCTCCCGCTTGCGGGAGAGGGATAGGGGTGAGGGCGCTCCGCGCGAAGAGCCCACCCTCATCCGCCCCTCGGGGCACCTTCTCCCAAGAAGGGGACTGATGTCCCACCAGTGGGAGAAGGGAGAGTTCAAGCATCGCGCGATCTGTCCGAAGCATCCTCTCTCCCGCTTGGCGGGAGCGGGGTAGGGGTGAGGGCGCTCCTTGCGCAGAACCACACCCACCCGCACCGTCAAAAATCCCTCAATCACTGCGTTATTCTCGACACAAGCGTCCGGGGGAGAAGTGGGGGTGCACATGCGGATGAACCAACCGCCGCCGCAGCGGCGGCTGTCATGCTGAGCATCTGGACCGTCGCCGCGGCCAGCCTGGCGTGGCTGGCGCTGATGTTCGGCACCGCGCTGTTCGGCGAGCGCCGGCCAGCAGTATTCGCGCGCCATTGGCGCCACGTTTATGCGTTGTCGCTGGCGGTGCACTGCACCTCGTGGACCTTCTACGGCACGGTCACCCAGGCCGTGCGCTATGGCTGGCCGCTGCCGCCGACCTTTGTCGGCGCGATCCTGTTCTACGCGTTGGCTGTCGCATTCATGATGCGGCTGGTGCGTCTGGCGCGCGAAAGCAATGCCACCTCGTTGGCCGACCTGATCGCCTCGCGGCTCGGCAAGGATGCGTGGCTGGCGGCAGTGGTCACCCTGGTCGCGGCGCTGGGGCTGATCCCCTATATCGCCCTGCAGCTCAAAGCGGTCGCGATGAGTTTCGCCACCTTGACCTTGCACACGCCCGACCGCGAGCAAGGCTGGCCGTTCTGGCGCGATGGCGCGCTGTACGTGGCGCTGGCGATGGCGTTGTTCGCGATGCTGTTCGGCACGCGCCGCGCCAGCGCCACCGAGCACAATCGCGGATTGGTGCTGGCGATGGCGTTCGAGTCGGTGTTCAAGCTGCTGGCGATGCTGGCACTGGGCGCCTTCGTGTGGTTCGGGCTCGACGTGCCGGCCACGCCGCCGCCGATCGCACCGACGTCCGGCAGTCCCGGCGGCTTCCTGCCACTGGTGCTGCTGGGCGCGCTGGCGATGTTCATCCTGCCGCACCAGTTCCACGTCGGCGTGGTCGAATGCCGCGACGAACGCGACGTGCGCACGGCGCGCTGGCAGTTCCCGTTGTATCTGCTGCTGATCGCTTTGCCGGCCTTGCCGCTGGCGCGCGCCGGCAGTGCGTTGCTGGGCGAGCGGGTGCCGTCGGACATGTACGCACTGGCGTTGCCGTTCGCCTACGGGCACGAGGGCATCGCGTTGTTCGCCTTCCTCGGCGGGCTCAGCGCGGCTACCGGCATGGTCGTGGTCAGCACGCTGACCCTGAGTTTGATGATCGGCAACCACTGGTTCGCGCCGGGCCTGCTGCGCGGTGCCTGGTCGCGCAGCGGCCGCGGCGGCGACGCCGATCGACGCGCCGATCTGTTGCTGCTGCGTCGCTCGGGCATCGTGGCGATCATGTTGCTGGCCTGGGCCTATAGCCGCCTGATCAGCGGCAACGACGCACTGGCCGACGTGGGCGCGGTGTCGTTCTCGGCGCTGGCTACGCTCGCGCCGGTATTGGGCTTCGCCCTGTGGCGCCCGCAGACCCCGGCGCGCGCGGCCATCGCCGGAGTGATCGCCGGCTTCCTCGCCTGGGCCTGGGTGCTGCTGGCGCCGAGTCTGGTCGCGGCGATCGGCAGCGATCCGACCTGGTTGGAGGCCGGTCCGTTCGGTTGGGGCTGGTTGGCGCCGAACCGGCTGTTCGGCCTGACCGGCTGGAGTGCATTGGGGCGTGCGGTCGGGGTCAGCCTGTTCATGGGCACCGCGGTGACCTGGCTGGCGATGTCGGTGCGCGGCCATGCGCCACGACGCACGCGCAGCCGGCTGGACGCGGCGATGTTGCGCAGCGCCGGGCAGCGATTCCTGCGCCCGGAGCGCGTCGCCGAATTGCTGGCCGACGCGCCGCGCAGCGGACCGGTCCCGGCGGCGATCGAAGCGGCGGTCGAGCGCGAGCTGTCGGCGGTGCTCGGTTCGGCGTCCACCCGCCTGCTGTTGGATGCGGCATGCCGCGAAACCGGCGAACTGGAAGCGATGGCGGTGATCGTCGGCGAGGCCGCGCTCGACCTGCGCTTCAACCAGCAGGTGCTGCAGGCGGCGTTGCAGAACATGAGCCAGGGCATCAGCGTGATCGACCGCGAGCAGCGGCTGGTGGCCTGGAATCCTCGCTACGCGCAGATGTTCGGCTTCCCGGACGGACTGCTGCAGGTCGGCACGCCCATCGTCGAACTGACGCGCTGGGCGCTGCAACGCATGCCCGAGCGTGGCGCCAGCGAACGTGCAGTCGACCGCCGCCTGGCCTTGATGCGCGCCGGCACAGCGCACTTGTCCGAGCGGGTGTTCCCGGACGGCAGCATCGTGGAGATCCGCGGCAACCCGATGCCGGGCGGCGGCTTCGTGGCGACCTTCACCGACGTGACCGCATTCCGCATCACCGAGGCACAGTTGCTCCGCAGCAACGAAACCCTGGAGCAGCGGGTCGGCGAGCGCACCGCGTTGCTGGAGGCCGCCAAGCGCGATGCCGAGCGCGCCAATGACGCCAAGAGCCGCTTCCTCACCGCGATCGGCCACGACCTGCTGCAGCCGCTGCATGCCGCACAGCTGTTCACCGACACCTTGTCGCAGCAACTGGTCGCGGGTGAACAACGCGAAGTCGTCACCCAGGTGCGCGGTGCGCTCGATTCCACCACCGATCTGCTGACCGGGCTGCTCGACATGTCGCGCCTGGAAGCCGGCGGCCTGCTGCCACAGCCGCGCGACTTCGCACTCGCCGACGTGCTGGAGCCGCTGGCGTCCGAGTTCGGTGTATTGGCGCGCGCGCGCGACTTGGCATTCCGGCATGTCGCCACGCGCGCCTGGGTCCACACCGATCCACAGCTGTTGCGGCGGGTGATCCAGAACTTCCTCGCCAACGCGGTGCGCTACACCGGCCAGGGCGGCGTGCTGTTGGGGGTCCGGGTGGGCGCGGACAGTGTGAGGGTCGAAGTGCACGACAGCGGCCCGGGCATTCCCCTCGCCGAACAGGCGGCGATCTTCGAGGAATTCCGTCGCGGCGAAGGCGTGGCCGGGCAGGGGCTGGGGCTCGGCCTGGCGATCGCCGACCGCATTGCGGGCCTGCTGCACGCGCCGATCGGCCTGCGCAGCCAGCTCGGCCGCGGCACCGTGTTTTCGCTGACCTTGCCGCGCGTACAGCGCGCAGCGCAAGCGCCTGCCCCACGTCCGGCCAATGCATTGGCTAGCCTGCGCGTGCTCGCGGTCGACAACGAAGCCCAGCCGCTGCAGGCCCTGGCAGGCTTGTTGCGCGGCTGGGGTTGCGAGGTGCTCGTCGCGCAGGATCGCGCGCAGGCTGCGCACGCACTCGCGCACGGCCCGGCGGCGATCTGGCTGCTCGACTACCACTTGGCCGACGGCGACACCGGCGTAGCCTTGCATGCCGAACTGAGTGCGAACTTCGGGCCGCGCCCGACCTTGATCCTCAGTGCCGACGATGGCCTGCAGACCCGGCGCAGCGTGCTCGAACAAGGCCTGATCCTGCTGCAGAAGCCGGTGCGGCCGCTGGCCTTGAAGTCGGTGCTGGACCGGCTGCTCGCCGCGCGCGCGGCGTCGCTGGCGTCGTGACGCTCAGGATTCCAGCCGCTGGCTGGGATCGCGCAGTTCCAGTTCACGCAGCACCACCGAGGCCTGGGTGCGGTTGCGCACGCCCAGGCGTTCGAAGATTGCCGACAGGTGCGCTTTCACCGTGCGTTCCTGCACGTCCAAACGGTCGGCGATCTGCTTGTTGAGCAGACCCTGCGCGACCAGGATCAGCACCCGGAACTGCTGCGGCGACAAGCTGGCCAAGCGTCCCGCCAAGGCGCTGTCGTGCGCCGACGACTGCGCGTGGTTGACCGCCGCGCGCAGCGACGCCGGCAGCCATTGCTCGCAGGCCATCACACTGCTGATCGCCTGGCGCAGCTCGTCCAGCCCGGCGCTCTTGGGCAGGTAGCCCGCCGCGCCGTGGTCCAGCGCGCGCCGCACCACCCGCGGGTCGTCGTTGGCCGAGACCACGATCACCGCCACGCCCGGATGCTGGGCGCGGATCGCCGCCAGGCCCGCCAGTCCATGGCTTCCCGGCATATGCAGGTCGAGCAGGATCAGGTCGATATCCGGCGCGGCGTCGAGCGCGGCGAGGGTGCCTTCCAGCGTCGCCGCCTCATGCACCTGCAGGTCGCTGACCGCATCGGCGGCGGCCTGCCGCAGCGCGCTGCGGAACAGGGGATGGTCGTCGGCGATCAATAGATGCGGCATGGCGGCAAGCCTACTACTTTCATTGTGCCGTCCAGCCACCATCCATCGGCAGCGAGGCACCGGTGACGTTGTGCGCCTCCGGACGGCACAGCCACAGCGCGAGCGCGGCGATGTCCTGCGGCAGCGACATGCGCAGACTGGGCTGTTTTTCCGCCAGCAGCGCGCGCACGCCGGCCTCACGATCGCCGCCGTCCGGCCGCGCAGCCTGCACCTGCGGTTCGATCAGCGGCGTTTCCACCCAGCCCGGGCAGATGCAGTTGACCGTGATGCCACCGCTGGCGCGATCGCCCACATGCGCGTACTCGAGCGCGGCGACTTTGCTCAGTCCGACCAGTCCGAATTTGCTGGCGACATACGGCGCCTTGTTACGCGAGGCGACCAGTCCGTGCACGGAAGCGATATTGATGACCCGGCCGAAACCGCGCGCGGCCATGCCGGGCAGCGCCAGCCGCGATGTATGGAAGGCTGCGCTCAAGTTGATCGCCAGCACCGCATCCCACTTCGCCGCCGGCATGTCTTGCAGCGGCATGGCGTGCTGGATGCCGGCGTTGTTGACCAGGATGTCTGGCGCGGACGCCTCGCCGAGCTCGCCCATCATTGCTTCGATCTGCAACGGATCGGCCAGGTCGGCACCGAAGTGGTGCGCCGGCCCGCCCGCGCCGTGCAGCTGCTGCAGGGCTTGTTCGACCTGCGCGGCATTGCCGAGCCCATTGATCGCCACGCGCGCGCCGGCCGCGGCCAACGCCTGCGCGATGGCCAGGCCGATCCCGGACGTCGCCCCGGTCACCAGCGCGGTACGGCCAAGCAGGAACGCGTCGCTCATCGATAGGATCCACGCGGGGGCAGGAACGCCAGAAACTAGCAGCCCCGCGCCGGCGCGCGACTGGTACGAAGGTACGATGGAAAGCCCGGCAGGCTCTGCTAGCGTGCCGCCATGAAGACTTCTTCGCTGATGAGCATCGCAGGCGGGCTGCTGTTCGGCATGTCCCTGGCCCAGGGCGCCCAAGCGCGCCAGACCCAGCCGGCATTCCATGCCGAACGCCAGAGCGAACACCGCGGTGGCGACGACCTGCTGACCGCCGGCCTCGGGCTCGCAGGGCTGCGCGGCATGGCGCCGCCGGCCTTCGCCGATGCCGAACATCCCACCGCGGCCGAAGCACGTCGGCGCGCGATCTGGAGCAACTGGCGCGGCATCGCCGACCTCGCGCCCGGAGGCGGCTATGGCGAACTCTACGGCAGCGTTGCCGCCGTGCCCGGCCGTGAATTCTCCGCCTACGCGCAGCTGCCCGGCCGACACCAGCCGCATCGCGTGCTGGTGCAACTGCCCGATGCCTTCGATGCCGGCAAACGCTGCCTGGTGGTCACCGCGTCGTCCGGCTCGCGTGGCATCTACGGCGCGATCGCCGTCGC
>Ga0160436_1000287_pt1 | contig 22865 bp, 19 predicted proteins | sample HID1973M_E0MG_FD_108264 | JGI IMG/M metagenome (GOLD analysis project Ga0160436, IMG submission 108264) | Enriched mosquito-associated microbial communities from UW Madison campus, WI, USA - HID1973M_E0 MG | ecosystem: Host-associated > Arthropoda: Insects > Digestive system > Unclassified ...
ACCTACGCCGCCAATTACGGTGGCCATCAGTTCGGGCATTGGGCGGGGCAGCTCGGCGATGGCCGCGCGATCGCGTTGGGCGAAGTGATCGGGGTCGACGGCGGGCGCCACGAACTGCAGCTGAAGGGGGCTGGCCGAACCCCTTATTCGCGGGGCGCCGATGGGCGCGCAGTGCTGCGTTCGTCGCTGCGCGAGTTCGTCTGCAGCGAGGCCATGCATCACCTGGGAGTGCCGACCACGCGCGCGCTGTGCCTGGTCGGCAGTGGCGAGCCGGTCGTCCGCGACATGTTCTACGATGGTCATCCGCGCCCCGAGCCGGGGGCATTGGTATGCCGGGTGGCGCCCTCGTTCCTGCGCTTCGGCAGTTTCGAATTGCCGGCCTCGCGTGGCGACACGGCACTGTTGCGAAAGCTCGCCGACTTCACCTTGGCACGCGACTATCCCGAACTGCGCGGTGAGGGCATCGCGCGCGACGCCGAATGGTTCGGCCAGGTCTGCGAGCGCACTGCCACGATGGTCGCGCACTGGATGCGGGTGGGCTTCGTGCACGGCGTCATGAACACCGACAACATGTCCATCCTGGGCCTGACGATCGATTACGGTCCCTACGGCTGGCTCGAAGACTACGACCCGGACTGGACGCCCAATACCACCGACGCGGCCGCGCGCCGCTATCGCTTCGGCACCCAGCCGCAGGTGGCGTACTGGAACCTGGGCCAGTTCGCGCAGGCGGTGGCGCCGCTGTTCGGCGAGGTGGCGCCGCTGCAGGCGGGCTTGGATCGCTTCGTGGACCGTTATCGCGCGCTGGAGCGCGAGCACACCGCCTCCAAATTCGGGTTGTCGGAATTCCGCGAAGAAGATCGCGCGCTGATGGACGATTGGCTTGCGCTGCTGCAGCGGGCCGAGATGGACATGACCCTGGCCTTTCGCGGACTGCTCGACATCGATGCCGAGGCGCCGTCGCTGCGGCCGTTGGAAGCGGCGTTCTACGACGACGGCAAGCGCGATGCACAGACGCCGGCGTTGGCGGCATGGCTGGCGCGCTACGCGGCGCGGTTGCGCGCCGATCCGCTGCCCGCGGCCGAACGGCGCGAGCGCATGCGCTTGGCCAACCCGCGCTACGTGCTGCGCAATTACCTGGCGCAGGAAGCCATCGATCGCGTCGAGCAGGGCGACACCGCGGCGCTCGACACCTTGCTGGACGTGCTGCGCCATCCCTATGACGACCAGCCCGGGCGCGAGGCCTATGCGCGGCGCCGCCCGGAGTGGGCGCGCCATCGCGCCGGCTGCTCGATGCTGTCGTGCAGCTCCTGAGCCGTTTCCTCTCTGTCGCGATGACGCCATGACCAACTCCATCCCCTATCCCGGCTGGGCTGCGCATCTGCGCGATGTACCGGACTTCCCCAAAGCCGGCATCCTGTTCAAGGACGTCACGCCGTTGCTGGCCGATGGCGCAGCGTTTGCCGCGGCGATCGAAGCGATGAGCGCGCCATGGCGGCAGGCGCGCGTGGACGCCGTGCTCGGCATCGAATCGCGCGGGTTCATCCTCGGCGCGGCGATGGCCCAGGCGCTGGGCTGCGGCTTCGTGCCGGTGCGCAAGCCGGGCAAGCTGCCCGCGCACACGTTGCGCCAGGAGTACGCGCTGGAGTACGGCAGCGATTGCGTCGAAGTGCACGCGGATGCCGTGGCGCCGGGCGCGCGCGTGTTGCTGGTCGACGACGTGCTGGCGACCGGCGGAACGCTGCTGGCGGGGTTGTCGCTGGCGCGACAGCTGCGCGCCGAGGTGTTGGGGGCCGGGGTATTGATCGAGCTGGCGGGTTTGGGTGGTCGCGCACGGTGGCCGGCCGAGGTGCCGTTGCTGTCGACGTTGGTGTTCTAGGCCGCGACGGCCTGGCAAGGCGCGTCGCGGCCAGGACCGCTCCTACAGCGGCCGGACCCGGAAGCGGCGGCCCTTGATCTTGCCCGCTTCCAGCCGCGCCAACGCCTTGTCGGCCTGGGCGCGGGCGATCGCCACATAGGAACGGGTGGGCTGGATCAGGATCTTGCCAATTGCCGCGGCCGACAGGCCGGCCTCGCCGGTCAGCGCGCCGAGGATGTCGCCCGCGCGTAGTTTGTCGGTCTTGCCGCCGTCGATGCGCAACGTCAGCATCGGCGCGCGCGGCAGCTCCGGCGGCTTGCCGGTGGCCAATGGCGAGCGCGACAGCGACAGTGACAGGCCCTGGTCGGCGGCGACCGCCTGGGCACGCGGGAGTTCGCGCGAGGACACCAGGCTCAACGCCAATCCGGAAAGGCCGGCACGCGCGGTGCGGCCGATGCGATGCCGGTAGCTCTCCACGTCGGTCGGCAGCTCGTAGTTGACCACCGCCGCCAGTGCCTCGACATCCAGGCCGCGCGCGGCCACGTCGCTGGCGACCAATACATTGCAACTGCCGTTGGCGAAACGCACCAGCACTTCCTCGCGGTCGCGCTGTTCGATGTCGCCGTGCAGCGCCAGCGCGGAGAAGCCGAACTGCTGCAGCGAGTTGGCGACCTCGTCGACTTCCTTGCGGGTGTTGCAGAACACCACCGCCGATTCGGGACGGTACTTGAGCAGTAGCCCGGCCACGGCTTTCTGCCGATGCGCCGGCTCGACTTCGAAGAACAGCTGCTGGATCTGCGGTGCGCTGTCGGCGCCGTCGACGGTGACTTCCACCGGTTCGCGCAGCAACTGGCGCGCCAGTTCGCGGATCTCCTCGGGGAAGGTCGCCGAGAACAGCAGGCTCTGGCGCTGCGCGGCGCAGCGGCCGGCGATTTCGCGGATCGGCTCGACGAAGCCCATGTCGAGCATGCGGTCACCTTCGTCCAGCACGAAGCAACGCACCGCGCCGAGGTTGAGCACGCGTTTGCGGGCCAGCTCCTGCACGCGGCCGGGCGTGCCGACCACGACCTGTGGGTCATGCGCTTGCAGCGAGGCGATCTGCGGTTCCAGCGATACCCCGCCGGTCAGCACGCTGAGCTTGAGGTTGGGGATGCCGGTGGCCAGCTTGCGCAACTGTTGGCCGACCTGGTCGGCGAGCTCGCGGGTCGGGCACAGCACCAGCGCCTGGGTGCGGATCAGCGCAGGGTCCATCGACTGCAGCAGGCCCAGCCCGAAGGCGGCGGTCTTGCCGCTGCCGGTGGGGGCCTGGGCGATCAGGTCGCGGCCGTCGAGGATCGGCGGCAGCGCCAGCGCCTGGATCGGGGTGAGGTGGGTATAGCCGAGGGCGTCGATCCCGGCGGTGAGGGCCGGCGACAGCGGCAGCGATGCGAATTCGGTCATGCGGCATTTTCGCAGATGCGTCGCGTCCGTGCCGGCGGCGCGTCAGCCCAGCAAGGCCTGAACACCGAGGTTGATCGCGCCGCCGCCCACCACCAGCCAGGCCAACAACAGCCCCGCCAGCAGCAGGGGGGCCGCGCCGGCCCGGCGCAGCAGGCCAAATCGGGTCGTGAGCCCCAACGCGGCCATCGCCATCGCCAGCAGCAGGTCATCCAGCCGCAGCACGGCCGCGTGCCAGGCGGGCGGCCAGGCGACCACCGAATTGAGCGCGGTCACCAACAGGAAGCCGAAGGCGAACCACGGCACGACGATGCGGCGCGGGCCGGGCATGCACGCTCCGCGGCGCGTGCGCCAGGCCGACAGTCCCAGCAGGAACGGCGCCAGCATCATCACCCGCACCATCTTGGTGATGACGGCTGCGGCGGCCGCCGATTCGCCGAGCGCCTGGCCGGCCACCACCACCTGCGCCACCTCGTGCACGGTGGACCCGGTGAAGACGCCGAAGTGCAGCAGATTCATTCCCACGCCGGCGTGCAGGCCGAGACGTTGCAGCAGGGGATAGCCGAACATCGCCACGGTGCCGAACATCACCACCGTCGCCACCGCCACCGAGACCTGCTCGGCGCGTGCACGCAGCACCGGCCCCGTGGCCATCACCGCGGCGGCACCGCAGATCGCGCTGCCGGCGCCGACCAACATCGCCGCATCGCGATCCATGCCGAACCAGCGCGGGCCGGCCCAGCTGGCCAAGGCAAAGGTGCTGGACAGCACCAGCGCGTCGATCAGCACGCCCGCCCAGCCGACCTGGCCGACGTCCTGGAAGGTCAGCCGCAGCCCGTACAGCACCACGCCCAGCCGCAGCAGCGACTGCTTGCAGACGGTGACGCCGGGCGCAGCAGGCACGCTCCAGCGCACGCCCATGGCATTGCCCGCCAGCAGGCCCAGTGCGATCGCCAGGGTCAGTGCGCCCAGGCCGTGCGCACGCGGCCATGGCTGGCCGGCGAGCCATAGCGAGAGGACGGCCAACGCGGCGCACAGCGCCAGGCCGGGCCACCGGCTGGGGGGCGCGGGCGCGGGATGGGGCAGTGAGAGCGGGGCGAGCAGGGACACGGCGGACATCCAGGAGAAGTCCGCCTAGCCTGGCGAGCCTGTAGATATCCGTAAAACAGATTGTTCGGCTAACATCGACCTGTTTTAAAGGTAAAGGCCATGACGCCCTCCCTGCGCCAGCTGCAAATCTTCCTCGCCATCGCCGATACCGGCAGCACGACCGCAGCCAGCCTGCAGTTGCCGTTGTCGCAGTCGGCGACCAGCGCGGCGTTGGCCGAACTGGAGGCGGGGCTGGGCACGGCGCTGTTCGACCGCCTCGGCAAGCGGCTGCTGCTCAACGACACCGGCCGCGCTTTATTGGAGCCGGCGCGTGCCTTGCTGGACGATGCGGCGCAGATCGCGCATCGCTTCGGCAGCGGCGGGGCGGTGCGGCCGGCGCGGGTACGGCTGGGGGCCAGCACCACCATCGGCAATTACCTGATGCCTGCGCGCATGGCGCAATGCCTGGCGCGCTGGCCGGCGATGGAAGTGTCGCTGCGGATCGGCAACACCCGCGACATCGTGGAGGCGGTGTTGCGGCTGGAGGTCGATGCCGGCCTGATCGAAGGGCCCTGCCACGAAAGCACACTGGAAGTGCTGCCCTGGCGACAGGATCCATTGTTGCTGCTCGCCGGCGCCGACCATCCGCTGGCGCGCCTGCGCTGCATCGCTGCGCCGGTCCTGCGCGCGCAGCGCTGGCTGCTGCGCGAGGACGGCTCCGGCACGCGAGAGTCGGTGGAACTGGCCCTGCTGCCACACCTCGGCGGTTTCGAGGCGACCCTGGACCTGGGCAGCACGGAGGCGATCAAACAGGCGGCCATCGCCGGCCTGGGCGTCACCTGCCTGTCGCGCAGCGCGGTGGGCGACGCGCTGGAGCTGAGGCGGCTGGTCGCACTGTCGACCGAACTGCCGCCGCTGGACCGGCCGCTGTACCGGATCCGCCATCGCGGCCGGCCCTGGTCGGACAGCCTGCGCCGCCTGCTCGAACTGGCCGGGGACGACTGAGCGGGCGGTCATCGCGCCCGCGTACAATGTGCGGATGCCTTTGATCACCTTGCAGAACGTCGACTACAGCGTCGGCGGCCCGTTGTTGCTGGAGAAAGCCGAACTGACGATCGAACCGGGCGAGCGCATCGCCCTGATCGGCCGCAACGGCGCCGGCAAGTCCACTTTGATGAAACTCATCGCCGGCGAACTCAAGCCCGACGATGGCGAGATCCGCGTCCAGCAGGGCGTGCGGGTCGCGCGCCTGGAGCAGGAAGTGCCGCATGGCGCCGACGGCAGCGTGTTCGACGTCGTCGCCGAAGGCCTGGGCGAACTCGGCCATTGGCTGGCCGAATTCCACCACCTCAGCCATGCCGCCGAGTTCGACGCCGAGGCGCTCGGACGCGTGCAGGCGAAGATCGACGGCGTGCAGGGCTGGGCGCTGGATCAGCGCGTCGGCGAGACTCTGTCGCGGCTGGACCTGGATGGCGAGGGGCAATTCGCGCGGCTGTCCGGCGGCATGAAGCGCCGCGTGCTGTTGGCGCGCGCGCTGGTGTCGGCACCGGACGTGCTGCTGCTGGACGAGCCGACCAACCATCTGGACATCGAGGCGATCGACTGGCTGGAAGTCTTCCTGAAAGGCTGGAACGGCAGCGTCGTGTTCGTCACCCATGACCGCCGCTTCCTGCGCGCGCTGGCCACCCGCATCGTCGAGATCGACCGCGGCCAGGTCAGCAGCTGGCCAGGTGATTGGGCCAATTACGAGCGCCGGCGCGAAGAGCGGCTCAATGCGCAGGCGCAGGAGAACGCTCGCTTCGACAAGCTGTTGGCGCAGGAAGAGACCTGGATCCGCCAGGGCATCAAGGCCCGGCGCACCCGCGACGAAGGCCGTGTGCGCCGGCTCAAGGCGATGCGCGTGGAACGCGAGCAGCGCCGCGAACTCGGCGGCAACGTGCGCATGCAGGCCGCTTCCGGCGAGTCTTCCGGCAAGAAGGTGATCCAGGCGCGCGATGTGTGTTTCGCCTATGCGGATCGCACCCTGGTGCGCGATTTCTCGACCACGATCCTGCGCGGCGACCGCATCGGCCTGATCGGCCCCAACGGCAGCGGCAAGACCACCCTGTTGAAGTTGTTGCTGGGCGAACTGCAACCGCAGCAGGGCGAGATCGTGCAGGGAACCAACCTGCAGATCGCCTACTTCGACCAGTACCGCGCCACCTTGCGCGAGGACTGGAACGCGATCGAGAACGTGGCCGAAGGCGCGGACTTCGTCGAAGTGGGCGGCAAGCGCAAGCACATCCACGCCTATCTGCAGGATTTCCTGTTCACGCCCGAACGCGCGCGCGCGCCGATCACCCGCCTGTCCGGTGGCGAGCGCAACCGCCTTTTGCTGGCGCGCCTGTTCGCGCAGCCGTCCAACCTGCTGGTGATGGACGAACCGACCAACGACCTGGACGTGGAAACGCTGGAGTTGTTGGAAGAGCTGCTCGCCGATTATTCGGGCACGCTGCTGCTGGTCAGCCACGACCGTGATTTCCTCGACAACGTGGTCACCTCCACCCTGGTGATGGAGGGCGACGGCCAGGTCGGCGAGTACATCGGCGGCTACAGCGATTGGCTGCGGCAGGGCGGGCAACCGCAACCGCGTGGCACCGCCGCGGCGCAGAGTCGCACGGCGACGGCGCCATCCAGCCCGGCACCGGCCGCGCCGGAGCCTGCACCGGCCAAGCGCAAGCTCAGCTACAAGGATGCGCGCGAACTGGAGCAACTGCCGGTGCGCATCGAGACGCTGGAGACCGAGCTGGCGGCGATGAGCGCGGCAATGAACGAGCCGGCCTTCTACCAGCGCGACACTGCGCAAGTAGCCGAGCACGCGCAACGGATGGCCAGCGTGCAGGCCGATCTGGACAAGGCCTACGCGCGTTGGCAGGAACTGGACGGCTGAGGGACGGTGGCGCCGCGCGGTTGATGCCGTTGTAGGAGCGGCTTCCGCCGCGACGGCCGGCTGATCGCGTCGCGGCGGAAGCCGCTCCTACAGCAAAGCCCGATACCACGACGCCATTAGCGCGTCGTTTCATCCAATGCGATGAACACCACGAACGGCAGTTGCTCGCGGGCCCACGCGGCTGCTGCCTCATCGAGGATGTCCAGCAGGGTGTCGAAATCGTTGGCTGAAGTCGCCGCCAACGCGTCGGCCGATTCGAGCAGCAGCGCGTAGCCGCCGCTGGCAGGCAGCCAGGACAGATCGCGCAGTGCGTCCGACAGCGCATCCCAGTTGCTGCCGAAACCGCTGGGGAAATCCAGTTGCGCGGCCAGTCGCGCGAGTAGGGTGCGCTTGTCGCTGCAAGCTTCCAGGTCGACCCGCAGCACGCGCAGGCCGGCGTCGCGCGCCAAGGCCGCCATCGTGTCCAGGCTGGCGGCGTCGACGCGGTAGACGCCGGCATTGCCCGCGTCGCCCAGGTCGAGGTCGAAATGCGCCTGGCTCATGGAGCCTCCTGCGCCGGCACGCCGAAGCTGCGGAAGCTGTCGTAGTGGTCGTCGCTGTAGTACCAGATCTCGACCGGGTCGCCGCCGGTGACGATGCGGCGCGTGCCACGGTGGGAGAGGCCGGGCGTATCGACCGTGTACTCGTGGTAGTAGCCGCGCGGCCGTTCCGGCAGATGGCCTTCGCGGTTGCCGAACACGCTGCCGTCCTGGCGGTTCGGAAACGGCCCGCCGCGTTGGATCAGCACGATGGTCGCGCGCGCTTCCGGAGGCAGGAACGGCGGCAGGTCGTCGCGCGCCGCGGGCGTTCGCGCGGCCGGCGGTACAGCGACCGGCGCAGTGGCGCCGGTCTGCAGGGAAGGTGCGAACTGTGGCCGCGGCTGTTGCACCGATCGCAGGGCCCACAGGCCGGCAATCAGCAGGGCGAGGGCGAGCACGAGCAGGGCGGGCTTGCGCATCATCGACGAAGGGCTCCGGCGGTGGATCGAACCTGCGCAGTATGCGCGGACGACGCTGTTCGCTGCTTGAACCCGCGCCGGTTCACGCCGAGGTAACCGGTGGCTGCGGCAAGGTGGCGACCTGCCGCGCAGGCGTCGCGCTTGTCCTTGGCCTGGCATGGGATAAAGCATCCTTGCCACGTGCACTTGGTAAGCGGGCGCTTGATCCTTAACATTGACCATGCAACGCCCGCTTGGCGCGGGCGATCGAGTCAGGAGACCCCAATGGCCTACACCCTTCCCAAGCTGTCCTACGCTTACGACGCGCTCGAGCCGAACATCGACGCGCAGACGATGGAGATCCATCACACCAAGCATCACCAGACGTACGTCAACAACGTCAATGCTGCGCTGGAAGGCACCGAGTACGCCGACCTGCCGGTCGAGGAGTTGGTTGCGCGCCTGAAGTCGCTGCCGGAAAACCTGCAGGGCCCGGTGCGCAACAACGGCGGCGGCCACGCCAATCATTCGCTGTTCTGGACCGTGATGTCGCCCAAGGGCGGCGGCGAGCCGGTGGGCGAGGTGGCCAAGGCCATCGACCGCGATGTCGGCGGCTTCGAGAAGTTCAAGGAAGCTTTCACCAAGGCGGCGATCAGCCGTTTCGGTTCGGGTTGGGCGTGGTTGAGCGTGACCCCGGACAAGAAGGTCGTGGTCGAGAGCACCGCCAACCAGGACAGTCCGCTGATGGAAGGCAATACGCCGATCCTGGGCCTGGACGTGTGGGAGCACGCGTACTACCTGAAGTACCAGAACCGTCGCCCGGAATACATCGGCGCGTTCTACAACGTGGTCGACTGGAACGAGGTCGAGCGCCGCTACCAGCAGGCGATCGGCTGATCCTTGCTTGGCCGGCGGCTTTGGCGGCCAGTAGTGTTGAGGAGCGCCCCCTTCGCAGGGGGCGTTCTGCTTTTGGGGGCTGGAGGTGTGCTGCGGTTTGGCGCGCTTGATGGCTGCTTGTCTCCCCTTGGCGACGGCATCGGTGTTTCTTTGCGGCTTGCGAGGGGGATAGTTGACGGGCGCGCGTGGGTCGTGCGGTCGGTTGTGTCGGCTTACGGTGCGGGCACTGCCCTGCCGGGGTCGACCACCGCTGCCGCGGTGCGACCACCGCTGCCGCGGTGGTCACTTTCAGTTCGGGCGGCGCCTGTCCGCACTCACCGCGCGGCCGCCCTGTGCCGCTTGACGCGCCCGCCCCGGCAGGACGGCGCAAGGCGCTTTGAGTTTCAATCTTCGTTGGGGCGCGGCGGATAGGCAAGGTTGAAGTTGGGGTCATGCCCGCGAAGCGGGAATGGCCCCGCATAGCCCGTGAGGCGGGCTGTGCGGCTCTCACCTAAGGCGCCGCCACCCCGGGCCGCAGGATCTGGATCGTTGCGACCAGCCCGCGCGGCTGCGGCCCGTCGTCGCCCGGCAACTGCAATGCCGCCACCCCTGCGACGCGGAAACAACCCCGGCGCACCAGGATGCGGTCGTGTCCCGGCGCGCCGGCCATCGGCGCCGGCTCGAGGGTCGACAGCACGATCGCCGCATTGTCCTCGCGCGCGCGCGTTTCAGCCCGCGCATCGAGATAGCCCTCGTTGAGCGCGCCCAGCTCGCGCGCGCCCAAGTCGCTGGCGAAGTCGCCCAGCAGCAACGTCGGCAAGCCATCGTCGGTGACCTCGATCCAGCGCTGCAGATTGGTGATCTGGTGCGAGCGGATCAACGCATCGTCGCTGCCGGGCGCACCGCCGCCATGCAACTGGGTGACCACCACATTGACCGGCAGTCCATCGATGTCGAGGCGGATCATCCCCGCGGTGCTCGCCATCTCGAACGGATGCAGCAACGTCACCGCATCGGATACCACCGAACGCCGGCTCAGCAGCGCGTTGCCATAACGGCGCGGCCGGCTCGGCGGGTCGGCACTGACGAAATTGCAGCCGTAATCCAGCCGTGCGGCCAGCCAGCAGGCCTGGTTCGGCATGTCCGGGGTCTGTTCGACATCCTGCAGCGCGATCACGTCCGGCTTGAGCGCCCGCAATGCCTCGACGATCCCGTCGCGACGTGCCGGCCATTGCGCGCGGTCCGGGGCCAGGCTGAAGGTCGCCACGGTGAGCATGCCGCCACCGTCCGGGCCCGGCAGGACCAGCGGCGGCGGCAGCGGCGAATGCGCCTGCGCCCAGCCCGCCAGCAGCAGCGTCGGCAGCCAGGTCCAGCGGGCAAGGTGGCGCAGCGGTGGGGACATGTGCCGATGCTACCGAGTCACGGTGCAGGCGCCGTGCACAGCCGTGCGTCCGGGCAATCCACCGCCAGCGTTGCGGCCGGCAGGATGACGCTGGCCGGCCCCACTGGCGCGTTCGCTGCGCGGGCCAGGGCCTGCCGAGCGTCGCCGGCGGCGATCGGCCACTGCCGGCGGGCGGCTTCATGACCGGCCAGCGTGCGCGGCTCGACCTCCACATCGACGCGCTGGGACTCGCCCGGTTGCAGCAGGACCTTGCGCCAGCCGGCCCGCCGCAGCGGGGTGGCAGGCCGGCGATCGCCAGCCGCCGCCGATGCCCGGATAACGGTCCTGAGTGAGGAAGGAAACGTCAATGCAGGGGTGTGTCGCTGCGCATCACCGGATACAGGCGATAGCGCTCGTCCCAGCTGGGATGGCGACGATAGAAGAAGTCCAGGCGTGCACGCGGGTCGTCCGCGAACGCCTTGTCCTCGTGCAGCCGGCGCTCGAACTCGGCTTTCAGGGCCGGATCCTTGGCCAGCATCTGCTCGGCCACGTCTTCGGCGACATAGGCTTCCATGTACTCCTTGCGCTCGAAGGCGGTGTTGAATTCGCCCCACTGCAGCAACGAATCCGGCGCCTGCGGTTCCAGCAGGGCCATCACCAGCCGCGCCTTGGGCTGCTCGATCGGCACGAACAGCGCGCCGGCGGCGACCGGCCGCGTCTCATCGCGCCATTGGCCCTTCACCGACAGGCGCTGGTGGCCTTCGGTGGATTGCGCGTCGAAGCTCGCTTCGTCGGCGCGGAAGGTCTGCAGCGGTTGCGGGCCGTCGGCAGCCATCGTGCTGAAGCGCACGCCATGCTCGCGCAGCTTTTCGCCAACCAGGCCCGCGTAAGCGGCCGGGACCACGTAGCCGCCGCGCGGTGCCTCGACGACCACGGACGGCTTGATCTGGTCGCGCAGTGGCACGTGCCAGATCTGCGGCTTGCTTTCGTCATAGCGCGTCATCAGTGCGCCGGACACCGGCGAAGGCGTGCGCGTGTATGCATAGCCGTGGAATTCCACCGTGCGCGCCTGCGCATCGGCCTTGTAATCCAGTGCCACCGGCTTGCCAGCCAAATCCCTGCGGTCGGCGGCCAAGGCATCGGCGCGCCAGCGCGCACCTTGGCGAGCGGCGTGCGCCAGCACCGACACAATGGTGTTACGCATGATCCCGACGCGCTGCGGATAGGGCTTCCAAGAGTGCGTCTCCACCAGCATGCCGAAGCGGTTGCGCAGCTGGAAATAGCCATGCGAGAAGCGCGGCGGCGGCACGCTGTCCTCGAAACCGGAGCTCGGGTCGTCATCGACCACGAACGAGGGGTAATAGGGCAGCGGCATCGAGCCGGCGCGCTGGAGGTCGGCGAGCACGCCATCGCGCAGCACCTCGCCGTCGGCGGCCAGGTGCGCGTCGCCGGCATGCACCGGTTCGACCTGCACCGATACGTCGTGCTCGAACTGCGCGCCGTCGGTGGCGTGCAGGTCGACATACAACAGCGGATCCCACTGTTCGACCAGCCGCAGCATCGCCTGCATTTCCGGCGCGTCGGCCTTCACGTAGTCGCGGTTGAGGTTGAGGTTCTGCGCGGTGACGCGCCAACCCATTTCGCGCGGGCCGCGTTGGTTGGGGCGGTTCCAGGCGCCGAAGCGCTCGTGGCCGTCGACGTTGAACACCGGCACGAACAACCACACGATCTTGTCCAGCACGCCGGGCGCGGCCTTTCCTTCGAGGATCTCGCGCAGGGCCAGGAAACCGGCGTCCTTGCCGTCGATCTCGCCGGCATGGATGCCGCCCTGGATCAGCACCACCGGCAGCCCGCGCTGGGCGGCGGCGTGCGGGTCCAGCGCGCCGGAGGTCGAGGCGACCAGCGCCTTCATCGGCCGGCCTTCGGGGGTGGTGCCGAACTCGATGCAGCGCACGGCCTGCGGCCAGCGGGCGGCGAAGGCGTCGCACAGGGCGATGACTTCGTCGTAGCGGCCGGTGTCCTGGAAGCCGCTGCGTTCGGCGGCTGTGCTTGGCTCCGCAGGTGCGGCTGCCCAGGCAGGGGTGCCGGTCAACAGGCAGGCCAGGGCGGCGGCGAGGGTGCGGGTGCGCGGCATCGGCGGGGTCTCCACGTGAACAGGCTGAAGGGAGCGGGCGAGGGGAGCAGGCGAGGCAGCCTGAATGAACGGGCGAGGTTACGGGAAGGGTCGGAGCGGGCCAAGCTGCGCTGCGTCAGCCCGCCCTGGCGGGTCGAGGGCCAATGGCCGATGCGGGTCGCCGCCGCGATGCGCTAGGCTTGCGACTTTGCCTTCAGTCGGTTCCCACGATGACGACCAACACCACGGCCGCCACCGCGCCGGCGCGCATGCCGCGCCAGCTTCCTTTCATCATCGGCAACGAAGCCTGCGAGCGCTTCAGCTTCTACGGGATGCGCAACATCCTGGTGCAGTTCCTGATCACTTCGCTGCTGCTGCAGGAGGTGACCGCGCCCGGCCGCGAGGCCGAGGCCAAACACATCATGCACAGCTTCATGATCGGCGTGTATTTCTTCCCGCTGCTGGGCGGCTGGCTGGCCGATCGCTTTTTCGGCAAGTACAACACCATCCTGTGGTTCAGCCTGGTCTATTGCGCCGGCCATGCCTGCCTGGCGCTGTTCGAAGGGCATCGCAACGGCTTCTTCCTCGGGCTGGGATTGATCGCGTTCGGCGCCGGTGGCATCAAGCCGCTGGTGGCCTCGTTCATGGGCGACCAGTTCGACCAGCACAACAAGCACCTGGCCAAGATCGCGTTCGACGCGTTCTATTGGATCATCAACTTCGGTTCGCTGTTCGCCTCGCTGCTGATCCCGCTGGCGCTGAAGAACCTGGGCCCCGCGTGGGCGTTCGGCATTCCCGGCCTGCTGATGTTCGTGGCGACCTTCGTGTTCTGGATGGGGCGCAAGCGCTATGTGCACGTGGCGCCGCCACCGAAGGATCCGCACAGCTTCGCCCACGTCGTGCGCACCGCGCTGTCGACGCATGCGCCGGGGCAGGGTCGCCCGGGGTTGGCGTTGGCGGGCGTATCGGTGCTGCTGGCGCTGGGCAGTTTCGCCTTCGTCGGCACGCTGGGCATCGTGATCTGCCTGTGCCTGGCCCTGGTATTGGTGCTGGCGGGCGTCGGCGGCGGCACCTGGTGGCAATTGGAGCGCGCCCGCGGCGCGCATCCGGATGCGGCCGTGGACGGGGTGCGTTCGCTGCTGCGCGTGCTGGTGGTCTTCGCGTTGGTGACGCCGTTCTTCTCGCTGTTCGACCAGAAGGCCTCGACCTGGGTGCTGCAGGGCCGCGAGATGGTGATGCCGCACTGGTTCACCGCCTCGCAGATGCAGGCGCTGAATCCGCTCCTGGTGATGCTGCTGATCCCGTTCAACAACCTCGTCCTCTATCCGCTGCTGCGCAAGCTGGGCTATGAGCCCACCGCGCTGCGCAGGATGACCGCCGGCATCGCGTTCAGTGGCCTGGCCTGGGTGGTGGTCGGCGCGATCCAGGTGACGATGGATGGTGGCGACCCCATGCACATCGCCTGGCAGATCCTGCCGTATGCGCTGCTGACCTTCGGCGAGGTGCTGGTGTCTGCCACCGGCATCGAGTTCGCCTACAGCCAGGCGCCGGCCTCGATGAAGGGCGTGGTGATGAGCTTCTGGTACCTGACCACGACCGTGGGCAATCTGTGGGTGCTGCTGTCCAACGTGGCGGTGCGCAATGACGCGGTCACCAGCCATATCGGCAGCACCGGCCTGAGCGAGGCTGCGTTCCTGATGTTCTTCTTCGCCGCATTCGCTTTCCTGGCCGCGCTCGTGTTCGGCCTTTACGCACGTCGCTACCGCGTCGTGGACCATTACCGCTTGGCCTGAGATTCCTGATGATCACGCTACTTCTGATCGCCGTCACCGCCCTCGTTTCCTGGATGGCGCTCAACAATCGCAAACTCGCCGACCGCCTGGTGCTGTGGCCGCCGGCGGTCGACCGCCATCGCCAGTACGACCGGCTGGTGACCTACGGTTTCATCCACGCCGACTTCCCGCACCTGCTGTTCAACATGATCACGCTGTTCTTCTTCGGGCGGCCGATCGAAGGAGTGATGACGCAGCTCACCGGCAGCGTGCTGACGTATCCGCTGTTCTATCTGGCGGCACTGGTGGTCTCGATCCTGCCGAGCTACCTGAAGAACCAGAAGAACCCCAACTACCTGAGCCTGGGCGCTTCCGGCGCGGTGTCGGCGGTGTTGTTCGCCTACATCCTGCTGTCGCCGTGGACGTGGATCTTCGTGTTCTTCCTGCCGGTGCCGGCGATCGTCTATGCGGTGTTCTACGTCGGCTACAGCATCTGGATGGACCGCCGCGGCGGCGATCGCATCAACCACAGCGCGCACTTGGCGGGCGCTGCCTTCGGCGTGCTGTTCATGGTGGCGATGGAACCGGGCGTGATCCCGATGTTCCTGCAGGCGCTGGGCTCGCCGCGTCCGTTCGGCGGCTGAGCCCGCAATGGGAGGGGGAACCGCCCGCCGCAGCGGACGGCCCCCCCTTATTCCGGCTCAGGCCGCGGTGCGGCTGAAGAGGGTACGGGCCTTGCCTTCCTGCGCGGCGTACGCGTCCTGCAGGCGCTCATAGACCGCGCTGGTGAGCTGATCGAACTCCTGGCCGCCGGTGTGGCCGGCGACGACGAGCTGGAAAAGCCCCTCGAGCAGAGAGCTGTCGGTGTCGGTGTTGCGCGGAGTGATGTCGATGCTCATGGCCGAACTCCCCTGGAGTGTTTGTGACGGAAGGCGCAAATCCCGTGCCAACCCGAAATCTCCTTCCGCAGCCGGTATCGGCCGGTCCCGGCCGGACTTGAGCGCCGGAAAGTGACGCGTAGCGTCGCCTTGCGCCCGCCGGCTTCACGCCGGAGTGGCGCCGGCGCGACCAAAATGCCGGCACCGCCAGGGGGAGCCCGCATGACCCGCACCGAACAGCCGTCGATGGAACCGGACATCCGCCACGAACCGGCGCAGCAGCGTTTTTCCACGTCCGTGGACGGCCACGAGGCCGAACTGCTCTACGAATTGCGCGATGGCGTGGTCCGCATCGTCCACACCGGCGTGCCGCAGGCGATCGGCGGCCGCGGGGTCGCCGGCGCTTTGGTGCGGAAGGCGCTGGATTTCGCCCGTTCCCAGGGTTACAAGGTGCGGCCGGACTGTGCCTATGCGGCGCAGTATTTCCAGCGCCATCCCGAACTGGGAACGCTGCTGGGCTGAGCGGACCGATGACCAAGGAGCTGGATATGCAAGGGTTTCCTGCCGGCAGGGCAGTGCTGTGGGGAGTGTTGGCGATTGCGGCCCTGGCGGCCCTCGGCTTGCTGCAGGGTTGCCGGCGCGAGCCGGAGGGCGGCGGCGCCCCGCAAGCCTCTGCGCCGGGCCAGGCGCCTGCCGATGCGTTGCCAGTGCCCCTGCCCGAACCGGCGACGTCCGGCGGCGAACTCAAGGACGTCATCGAGAACACCCCGGCCTACGTGGTCGGCATCAGTTATCCGCCCGGCGTGGCGCGCTATCCGGGGTTGGCGCAGGCGGTCGGCGAGTACGCCGCTACCGCGCGCGCCGAGCTCATGCATGCGGTGGATGGCCTGGGCAACGACAAGCCGACCGCCCCGTACGAACTGTCGCTGGCGTTTGAGACCGTCGTCGACCAGCCCGCCATCGTGGCGGTTGCCGCCGACGGCAGCCGCTACACCGGCGGCGCCCATGGCGAACCGCTGGTGGCACGCTTCGTCTGGCTGCCGCAGCGGCAGGAAATGCTCACCGCGCAAAAACTCATCCCGGCCGAACCGGGCTGGGCCAGCATCGGCCAGTACGTCGCCGCGCGCCTGCACGAGGGCGCCCAACAGCGCGCCGAGGCCGACAAGCTGGCGCCGGAGGAGGTGGCCGAGGTGCTCAAGAACGCCGACAAGATGATCGCCGATGGCACCGGTGCGCAGCCGGCCAACTTCGACCAGTTCGTGCCGCTGCTGGACGGGTCGGGCAAGATCGCCGCGCTGCGCTTCGTGTTCCCGCCGTACCAGGTCGGCCCTTATTCGGACGGTACCCAGACGGTGGACGTGCCGGCGGCCGTGCTGCTGCCGGTGGTGGACCCCGCCTACGCGGATCTTTTCGCACACTAGCCGCCGCCAGAGGACCCCATGCCCGAACGCCTGCGCCACCGCGTCGAGAACCTGCTCGCCGAAGCGGGCGTAGCGATCGGCGGACATCGCCCCCAGGACATCCAGGTCCACGACGAGCGTTTCTACGCGCGCGTGCTGGCGCAAGGATCGTTGGGCCTGGGCGAGAGCTACATGGATGGCTGGTGGGATGCCGTCGCGCTGGATGTGTTCCTGCTGCACGTGATGCGCGCGCGCCTGGAACAGCGCGTGCATGGGTTTGGCGAGCTGCGCGATGCCTTGCGCGCGCGCCTGTTCAACCTGCAGGCCGGTCGCGGCAGCTACGAAGTGGGCCGGCGCCATTACGACCTCGGCAACGATCTCTACCAGGCGATGCTGGGCCAACGCCTGGTGTACAGCTGCGGCTACTGGGCGCAGGCGCGCGACCTGGACGCCGCGCAGGAGGCCAAGCTCGACCTGATCTGCCGCAAGCTCGGGTTGCGCGCCGGCCAGCGCGTGCTCGACATCGGCTGTGGGTGGGGCGAGGCGCTGAAGTTCGCCGCCGAACGCTACGGCGTCAGCGGCGTGGGCATCACCATCTCCGCAGAGCAGGCCGAGTTCGCGCGCCGGTTATGCCACGGCCTGCCGATCGAGATCCGCCTGCAGGATTACCGCGAGCTGGACGAGCGTTTCGACGCGGTGTTCTCGGTGGGCATGTTCGAGCACGTCGGCGACAAGAACTACCGGCGCTATTTTGAAGTCGCACGCCGCTGCCTGGCGCCGGAAGGCTTGTTCCTGCTGCACACCATCGGCAGCAATGTCAGCCGCCACCGCACCGATCCCTGGATCGCGCGCTACATCTTCCCCAATTCGCTGCTGCCCTCCGAACGGCAGATCGCGCAGGCCAGCGAGGGGTTGTTCGTCATGGAGGACTGGCACAACTTCGGCGCCGACTACGACCGGACCCTGCAGGCATGGCGAGCCAATGTGGAAGCCGCCTGGGAGCGGCTGGATGTGCGCTACGACGAGCGCTTCCGGCGAATGTGGCGCTTCTACCTCGCCGGCTCGATGGCGAGCTTCCGCTGCCGGCATGCGCAACTGTGGCAATTGGTGCTGTCGCCGGAGGGAGTGCCCGGGGGCTACAGGGCGCCGCGGTAACCGGCGCTGTTTGGCGGCGCTTGCGAGCGGCAGCCAGGATGCGGCCCCGACGGGACACGCCGTGAATCCATCCATGGCGCCAATGAGCCCAGGGACGGGTTTACGGCGTGTCCCCGCCTGGGGGGGCGACCGCCTCCGCTGCGGTGGCGAGCCCAGCCACCGCCGCGGCAACAAGCATATATTCACAAACAGATAGTACATAAGTGTAATATATAGGTCTGGCACAACCCTGGACCCCCGCATGGGCAGCTTCGATCCCACCGAACGGCGACTGGCCGTCACCTGCGAGCGCTATCCGCCGTTCCCGCGGGAACCGGCCGTGCTCGTGCGGCTGATCAAGCACCTCTACAAGCGCATCCACGCCAACGCCAACAGCCTGCTCAAGCCTTACGGCATCAGCCATCCCGAATACGACGTGCTGATGATGATGTACGGCACCCCGGACCAGTCGCTGACGCCCGGTGAGGTCGCCGAGGCTGCGGGCGAGAAGTCCGCCAACGTCACCCGCCTGACCGACCAGCTTTGCGAGAAGGGGCTGATTCGCCGCGCTGCCGACCCGCAGGACCGCCGCAAGGTGATCCTCAGCCTGGAACACGAAGGCGTGCTGCTGATCGAACGCATGCTGCCGGAAATCTGCGTGCTGCTGGACGCGGAAGTCTCAGGCCTGGGCGACACCGAGCAGGCCAGGCTCGAGAAGCTGCTGAAGAAAATGCTCGAAGGCATGGAAAGCCTCTGACCAGGTCCGCCGCCCGCAACATCGCCCACTCCCCCATGTCCACCGCCACGATCCCCACCACTCCGCCACAGCGCGAGGCCCTGCGCCGCTTCCTGTTCGAGGAAGGCGACGCCTGGCTGTTCGTGGCGCGCACCTTGCTGTCGTATTTCCTGGCCCTGTGGCTGGCGATGCGCCTGCAACTGCCGTCGCCCAACACCGCCGCGATGACCACCATCATCGTCATGCACCGCCAGTCCGGCATGGTGCTGGCCAAGAGCTTCTACCGCGTGCTCGGTACCTTCGCTGGCGCCGCGGCCGCGCTGATGATAGTGGCCGCGTTCCCGCAGCAGCGCGTGCTGTTCCTGGGGGCGATGGCGCTGTGGATCGGCCTGTGCGCCGGCGGTGCCACGCTGTACCGCAATTTCAAGTCCTATGCCTTCGTGCTGGCTGGCTACACCGCCGCGATCATTGCCTTGCCGGTGATCGACCAGCCGGGTGGCGTGTTCGATTCGGCGATGGCGCGCATTACCGAGCTGATGCTCGGCCTGCTGGTCAGCGCGGTGGTCAGCGATACCGTGTTCCCGGTGCGCCTGCGCGACACGCTGCGACGCACCGCGCGCGAACAATACCGGCATTTCATCGCCTTCATGCAGGGCAGCACCGCCGGCGCCATCCCGCGCGCGGACATGGAGCGCGCGCACCTGCGCTTCGTGCGCGACGCAGTGACCCTGGAAGACCTGCGCTCCTCGGTGATCTTCGAGGACCCGCAAGCGCGCGGTCGCAGTGCCCATATGGAGCTGGCCAACCAGCGCTTCATGGCGGTGTCCACCAGCTTCCAGTCGCTGCACCATCTGCTCAATCGGTTGCAGCGTGCCGGCGGCGAAGCGACGGCTGCCTCGCTGATCGCGCTGTATCGCCCGCTGGGCGAGGCGCTGGGCGAGGGCGAAGCCACCACTCCCTCGCGTGAGCTGCTGCGCCGACTGCGCGCGGCGCGTCACGCGATGACTACGCGGACCCCAGCGCTGCGTGCAAACGTGCCGACGCAGCAGGCCGAAGACTTCGATGTCGGTGCCGGGCTCGTGCAGCGTTTCGCGCGCGAGCTGGAGCAATACGTGGTCTCGCAGCTGGACCTGCGCGGCGACCGGGTCAAGGGGCCGGTGCTGGAACGCGCCCGCTTCGTGCGCGGCAACGATCGCGCCGGCGCGGCCTTGGCGGCGGTGCGCACCGTCATCACCATGACCTTGCTGGCGCTGTTCTGGATCGGCAGTGCCTGGCCAATGGGCGCCAACGCGATGCTGCTGGCGACGATTTTTTCCGGCCTTTTTGCCACCGCGCCCGGACCGATCCGGACCACGGTCCGTGTCGCCGCCGGCTACCTCGCCGGCATGTTGCTGGGCTTTGCCTGCACCTTCTTCGTGCTCACCCGCATCGACGGCTTTGCCTTGCTGGTGGCCTGCCTGCTGCCGTGCCTGATGCTGGGCGCCTACCTGTTCACGCGCCCGGCGCTGTCGCTGTTCGGGTTGGGCTGGTGCATGGGGCTGGCCTACATCCTGGCGCTGTCCAACCCGATGGTGTTCAACCCGCTGCACTTCATCAACGATGGCATCGCCCAGATCGTCGGTCTGGCCGCGGTGGTGCTGATGTTCATGCTGGTGCCCCCGGCGATCGGCAGTGCCTGGTTGCGGCGACGCCAACTGGCGGCGCTGCGCGGGCAGGTCGCATTGGCCGCCGAGGCGCCGCTGCCGGGGCTGCGTTACCGCTTCGAAAGCGTCAACCGCGACCTGTTCCACCAAGTCGTCGGGCAGACCGAACCCGGCAGCGAGGAATCGCGCCTGCTGCTCGCCTGGGCGTTGGCCGTGCACGAAACCGGCCGGGCCATCATCGAACTGCGCCACGACCGCCAGGAGCAGCCGCTGCCGGCCGGCGTGGACACGGCGGTGGGTGATGCGGTGCGCAGCCTGGGCCGGTTCTTCGAACACCCTGCGAGCGACAGCTATGCCGCCGCACGCGCCGCGGTCGAGGATGCGCTGGCGCGCGCGCGCGAATGTCCCGCCGCGTCCGACGGCGTGCGCCTGGTCGGCGAGCACCTGCACCTGATCCGCCTGGGCCTGGTCGACGAAGAGTCGGTCATGGCCCGTTATCTGCCGAGCGCCCTCAACACCGGCGATCGCGCCCCCATCGAGATTCCCCATGCCTCGTGAATTCGCCTTCGGCGGCACCTTGGTGCCCGGCGTGATGGTCCTGTTCCTCGCCATGCTCGGCGTGTTCTGGGCATTGGACGCGGTCGCAGGCCGTTATCACCTGTACCGCTACGTCTGGCATCCGTCGCTGTTCCGCATCGCCATCTTCCTTCTCCTGTTCGGCAGCGTTGCGCTGCTCCTGCTCTGAGTACCGCCCCCATGAATGCCCGTACCTTGTCTGTGTTGCGCTTCGCCCTGACCGCCGTGGTGGTGCTGATCGCGATCGCGGTGGCCACCGCGCTGTGGAAGCACTACATGTATTCCCCGTGGACCCGCGACGGCCGCGTGCGCGCCGAAGTCGTGCGCATCGCGCCCGATGTCTCCGGCCTGGTCACGCGCGTGCCGGTACGCGACAACCAGCAGGTCAAGCAGGGCGACCTGCTGTTCGTGATCGACCAGAGCCGCTACACCTTCGAGCGCGACAAGGCACGCGCCAACCTGGAGGCGGCCGAGGCGGCCGCGCGCGCCGCGGGCGCCAGCATCCAGGCCGCCGGTGCCAGCGCGGCGGAGCAGGCGGCCAACCTGACCAAGTACCAGACCCAGTACGAACGGCGCGAGCGCATCCAGGGCAGCCTGATTTCGGACGAGGCGCGCAGCGACGCGCTGGCCGCCGCCAACGCCGCGCGCGCCGGTGTCGAACAGGCGCACGCCAGCCAGCGCCAGGCCAGCGCCGGGCAGCAACAAACGATCGCCGCCGTCGCGCAGGCCCAGGTCGCGTTGGCCGCCGCCGAGCTCAACCTGGCGCGCACCGAAGTGCGTGCGCCGGTCGATGGCTACGTCACCAATCTGGACGTGCGCGTCGGCGACTACGCCAATGCCGGCGCGGCGCGGGTGGCCTTGATCGACCAGCACTCGTTCTGGATCTACGGCTATTTCGAAGAAACCAAGCTGCCGTCGCTGCATGTCGGCGATCCGGTCGAGGTGCGGCTGATGAGCGGCGGCGCACAGCTGCCCGGCGCCATCGACAGCATCGCCCGCGGCATCACCGACAGCGACAACGCGGCCGGTGGCGACCTGTTGGCCAACGTCGACCCGACCTTCAACTGGGTGCGCCTGGCGCAGCGGATTCCGGTGCGCATCCACATCGATGCCGACCACCTGCCGCCGGGCACGGTGTTGGCGGCGGGGATGACCGCGACGGTGGTGGTGCACCCGCGCGGGTGAGGCGTGGCACAGCCCGCGGCGTGGGCTATGCCGACAGCCGCAGGACCACCGGCTGCCCGCGGCAAGAGAGAAAAAAAAGCCGCCCCGTGGGGCGGCTTTCGTGTCACGACAACAAGGAACGCTTACTTCGCCTTCGGTTCCGGCTTCGGCTGCTCGCCGTCGCCACCCGCGCCGGTCAGGCCGCGCTTCTCGAGCAACGGCTCGATCTTCGGCGCATGGCCGGCGAAGTTCTGGAACAGCACCATCGCATCGGCGCTGCCGCCACGCGAGAGCAGGCTCTGGCGGAAGTGGTCGCCGTTCTCGCGGCTCAGGCCGCCATGCTCGCGGAACCACTGCTGGGTGTTGGCGTCCAGCACTTCGGACCAGATGTAGGCGTAGTAGCCCGCCGCATAGCCGCCCATGATGTGGCTGAAATACGGCGTGCGGTAGCGCGGCGGCACCGGCGGATAGGCGATCCCGTCCTTGGCCAGGGCCTGCGCCTCGAACGGCATCACGCCGGCCGCGTCCGGGATCTGGTCGGCGCTGAGCTGGTGCCAGTTCTGGTCGAGCATCGCCGCACCCAGGTACTCGGTGGTGGCGAAGCCTTGGTTGAACTTGGCCGCGGCCACCACCTTGTCCAGCAGTGCCTGCGGCATCGCAGCGCCGGTCTGGTAGTGCTTGGCGTAGTTCTTCAGAATCGACGGCCAGTCGGCCCACATCTCGTTGACCTGCGAGGGGAACTCGACGAAGTCGCGCGGCACCGCGGTGCCGGAGAAGTAGGGGTACTTCACGTCCGAGAACATGCCGTGCAGCGCATGGCCGAACTCATGGAACATCGTGGTGACCTCGTCCCAGGTCAGCAGGGTCGGCTGGCCGGTCGGCGGCTTGGGGATGTTGAGGTGG
>Ga0160436_1000288_pt1 | contig 22863 bp, 23 predicted proteins | sample HID1973M_E0MG_FD_108264 | JGI IMG/M metagenome (GOLD analysis project Ga0160436, IMG submission 108264) | Enriched mosquito-associated microbial communities from UW Madison campus, WI, USA - HID1973M_E0 MG | ecosystem: Host-associated > Arthropoda: Insects > Digestive system > Unclassified ...
AAGCCGCGCGCGGTGATCTGCGCACCTTCGCCGTCGCGGCGCTCAATCGAGATACCGGTGATGCGCTGCAGCGACTCAGCCAGATTGGTATCCGGGAACTTGCCGATGTCCTCGGCGCTGATCGCGTCGACCACGCCGGCCGAATCGCGCTTGATGCCCATGGACTGGTTGAGGCTTCCGCGGATACCGGTCACCGTGACCGTATCCAGCGTGGTCGCGCTCGGCGTGCCCTGGGTGGCTTCCTGCTGTGCCGGCGCGGGCGCCTGCGCGGTTTGGGCGTCCTGTGCGAACGCCGGATTGATCACCAGCGCACCACCTACGAAGGTGAACATGGCACTGGACTTGAACCTTGCCAACTTGCGACTCATTGCGGCGCCACTCATTTGCGTGTCCTCTGGTCTGGAATTGAAATGCCCTGCGCACGTGCGCGGCCTTGGTACCTGCACCCACTCATCTGGCTACCCCCTCACTTCGATCGTTGAAACGATTCGCCCCCCCCAGGGCGCCCGCGGGCCGTTACCGGCTTTCCTCCAGTCCAGGCGCATAAACCACCGCCTGATTCCTGCTTGATGACTGCGCTGTCTGGTAGCGCTACCACAGATGGCGCGCAGACTAGTCACGCCCACCGGGGTTTGTCACCATGCGCTGCAACAAAAAATTTACAAGCCACGAATTGCCGGGTTTTCCCGTGCAAAAGCGCCATTTCAGGTGGCCGGTTTCAGCTGAAACCGACCCGTTCTGCGCACGTAACGCGGGTATCGTTTTGGTAGCGTTACCGTTGAGTCCGGACGTGGGGAGGTCGGGCGGGCGGCGTCGATGCGCACATCGCGTTGTTCTGCCCTGATACTTGCCCACCTCCCCCCAATCACCTGTTTGGATACGAAATGCCAGCGAAGTCCGTCCGTCGAAAAGGACACGCCGTCACCATCGATCAAGTCGCCAGCCACGCTGGCGTTTCGCCCATGACCGTATCGCGGGTCGTCAATGGCCGCGGCACGGTGCGCGATGACACCCGCGACCGCGTGCAGCGCGCGGTGGCCGAACTGGGCTATCGCCCCAACCTGGCCGCCAGCTCGCTGGCTGCCGCGCAACACACCTGCATCGCGCTGATCTACACCAACCCCAGCTCGGCCTATCTGCGCGAGTTGCTGGTCGGCGCCTTGAACGGCTCCGGCCGCACCGCCGCGCAACTGGTCATCGCTACCTGGGACACCTTGGATGCCGACGGCCAGCGCGACGCCGCGCGCGAATTGGCCAAGAGTGTGGCCGGCGTGATCCTGCCGCCGCCGCTTTGCGAATCGAAGGCGGTGATCCAGGAGTTCGTGCGTGCCGGCGTGGCGGTGGTGTCGATTGCCTCCGGCCAGTTCAGCCATGACATTTCCTGCGTGCGCATCGACGACTTCGCCGCCAGCAAGGAAGTCACCGCGCACCTGATCGCCAACGGCCACACCCGCATCGGCTACATCAAGGGCCATCCCAATCAGACCGCCAGCGAGCATCGCTACAAGGGCTTCAAGGAAGCACTGGCCGAAGCCGGCCTGCACCTGGAAGAAGGCCTGGTGGAACAGGGCTACTTCACCTATCGCTCCGGCCTGGACGCCGCCGAGCATCTGCTGGCCTTGGCTGATCGTCCCACCGCGATTGTCGCCAGCAACGACGACATGGCTGCCGCCGTGGTCTCGGTCGCGCACCGGCGTGGACTGGACGTGCCACATGATTTGTCGGTGGTCGGATTCGACGACACTTCCGCCGCCACCACCGTGTGGCCGGAGCTGACCACCATCCACCAGCCGATTGCCTCGATGGCCGATGCCGCCATCGACATCCTGCTGCGCACGATTCGTCGCGAAGACAAGAAGTCGCGGGTGATCGTCAACCATGTGATCCCGCATCAGTTGGTGACGCGGGATTCGGTGGCTGAGCCGCAGGACGAGATTGTCGCCGCGATCAAGCCGGTGCCGCGGGTGGCGAAGAAGGCGGTGGGTGCGCGGCGTTAGCGTCAGCCTGGTTCGCGACAACCGGGTTGACGTTTGAGTGAGGCCAGCTGTTCTTCGGTGCCGGCGCGGACAACCGCGTCGGTCGCCAAGGCCTCGTCTTCGCTGATCAGTCGGTAGCCACCATCGGCCTGACGTAGCCACACCACATAGCCGCAGTAGAACGCCCGGCTGTTGTATCGCGCACGAAAATCCACCGCTGCGTAACGACCCAGGCGTGGCGCGTCGGCAGGGTCGTCGTAGAACGTTATGCCCACCACGGTGCGCGCCTCGGGCAATCCGGCGGCGCTGTTGAAGCTGCCGCGGGCCTCGCGCCGCTCGGCGATGCTGTCGGGCGTCATCACGCCGTCCTCGAACATCGCGTCGGCCGCTGCGAAGTCCCCTTGGTCTCTCTTTGCCAGGTAGTCGAGCGTGCGTGCTTCCACGTCACGTCGATCCGCCTCACTCGCAGGGGTCTTGGGTGCCGGCGTGCCAGGTTTTTCGCTCGCGATGCCATTGGCGCAGGTCAACTCCTGCTCATACTGGGTGCTGGCTTGCGCGGCGGTGCCGCCACTGGCGGGTTCTTCGGTCTTGAACTTGTAGTGGCCCCACGTCGGCGCCTGCCCATTGCACAAGCTGGCGCCGACCTCAGTCAGCATTTGCTGCGCCTGGTCCGGCGTGACCACGCCGGGAAAGGTGATGCGGATGCGGAACTGGTCAGCACTAATCCTGTCGACTTCGGCGTTCAAGGATTGCTGCGCGGTGGCGGTGGTGCAGCAGAGTAGTGCCGCACAGGCAGTGAGCAGCAGGCGCATCGTGTTGGTCCCTTCCCCTGGGTTGTGGGGGAGTGTAAACGTTGCAGCGCTGGGGGTTGGGATTTGCTTGCGCGGAGCGGAAAGCGCCCTCACCCCAGCCCTCTCCCGCTTTGCGGGAGAGGGGGCTAAAAGCGCCGCGATGGTTTGGGCAGATGCGCACACTTGCGCATCGAAGCAGAAGCGCCGCGATGATGGGGGGCGCAAGCCGGCGGGCTAGCCGCCCTCGCCGCTCCACTCCGCGGTGACGCGCAGGCCGCCGAGGTCGGATTGCGAGAGGTGCAGCTGGCCGCCGTTGGCTTCCACCAGTTCGCGCGCAATCGCCAGGCCCAGGCCGGTGCCGCCGCTTTGATCCAGGCGGGCACCGCGGGCCAGGGCTTCGTCGCGGCGTTCGGGGGCAATGCCGGCGCCGTCGTCGTCCACTTGCAGGCGTGACCAGCCGGGGCCGGCTTCGGCACTCAGGCGCACTTGTCGATGCGCGTACTTGGCCGCGTTTTCCAGTAACGCGCCGAGGATTTCCGACAGGTGCTCTTCTTCAATCGCCAGCTGCAGCGTGGCTGGCGCTTCCACCGCAAACAGCAGTTGCTCGCCCTTCTCGGTGTGCTCCAGCACGTTGACCACGCGCTCGGCCACGGCCAGCACGTTGGCCGATGCCCCGCGCACCTGGCCCAGCCGCGCCAGGCGGGTGCGGGTCAGCTCGGCATCGACCACGCGATCAATCGCCGCGATCGAACGATCCATGCCATCGGCCGCGCTGTCCGCGCCGGCCTCGCGCGCGCGCCGGCTCTGCGCCGACAGCGCCGCCAGCGGCGTTTTCAGGCTATGCGCCAGGTCCGCCGCGCGGCGACGCGCCAGTTCCAGATCCTTTTCGCGCACGCCGGCCAGCGAGTTGATCGCATCCACCAGCGGCTGCACCTCGCGCACATTGGCCGGCGGCAAACGCGCATTGGCATCGCGCTCCAGCGCCGCCAAGTGACCACGCACGCGCGCCAGCGGACGCAGGCCCAGGCTCACCTGCAACCACGCCGCCACCATCAACACCAGCCACAGCACGGCCAGGAACACCGCCAGCTCGCGACCAAACTCGCTGCGCGCGGTGGAGAGTGGCGCGCTGTCCTGCGCCAGCTGCGCGATTACCGGTGGGCGATCCGACTCCACCACCAGCTGACGATCCAACACCACAATGGGTTCGCCGAACGGGCCCGGTTGACGTTGCAGCCGCCAGTGATCCGCCGGCGAGTTCTTCGGCACCGGCAACGCGCTGTCCCATAGCGAACGCGAACGCAGCACGCCGGCCTGGGTGGTGATCTGCCAGTAGTAACCGCCGGCCGGCTTACGCAGGCGCGCATCGTTCGGCTCATCGGTCAGTTGCGGCTGGCCCTGCGCATCCAGGTTCAAGCCGCCGACCAGCGCCAATGCGTCGCGGGTCATTTCGGTTTCCAGCCGGCGCTCCAGATGGCGCTCAAACAACAGCGTCATCAAAAACCAGGCAATGGCCAGCGCAAACAGAATCGCCACGCCCGCGCCGGCCAACAAGCGCCAGCGCAGCGACGCACGCATCACGGCGCATCCTCGAGCAGGTAGCCGAAGCCGCGCCGGGTCTTGACGATCTCGTTGCCAAACTTGCGGCGCAGCCGCGCGATGATCGCCTCAATCGCATTGGCATCACCACTGTCGGCCACGCCATACAGATGCTCGGCCAGCTCGCCGGCCGGCACCGCGCGGCCGGGTTGATGGGCCAGGTAATCGAGCAGACGGAATTCCAACGGCGACAAGCGCGCCGGCGCGCCATCCCAGGTCGCGCTCATGCGCACCGTATCCAACCGCAGCCGGCCCACATCCACCGTGGGCGTCAGCTTGCCGGCACCGCGCCGCACCAAGCCGCGCACGCGCGCCACCAACTCGCCCATCTGGAACGGCTTGGCCAGGTAGTCATCGGCGCCGGCTTCGATGCCTTCCACCTTCTCGGTCCAGTCGCCGCGCGCGGACACCACAATCACCGGGAACGATCGCTCGGCACTGCGCCAACGCCGCAACACGCTCAGGCCATCCAGGCGCGGCAAACCCAGATCCAGGATCACCGCGTCGTAATCTTCCACATCGCCTTGATACCAGGCGGTCTGGCCATCGGCCACGCCATCGACGGTGAAGCCGGCCGCTTCCAGCGCGCGCACCAGGTCGGCGCGGATGTCAGGCTCGTCTTCGACCACCAGGCAACGCATCAATCGTCCTTGATCTTCAGCACGGCCGCATTGCGCGCATCCAGATACAGCTTGCGCACGCGGCCGGTGGGGGTGAGCACCTTGACCTTGTACTCCCACAAGCCGTCTTCGCGCTCCAGCTCCACTTCGATCACATCGCCGGGCACGCGCTTGCCCACCACTTCCAGAATCTGCGCCAGCGGCACGATTTCGCCGCGACGCAGCAGCTCGCGCGCTTCGATGTGATCGTCCTTGCCAGCCAGCGCCACATACATGGGCGCGGACGCCAGCAAAGCGGCCAACAGGACCAGGCCGAGACGACGGCGGGAAGGGTGCTTGGTTTTGGGTTGGGTTGTCGTGTTCATGGCGCGCAGCATGCGAAAGCCGTCCTGACATCTGCCTGACGATTTGCGTGCCCGGTATGTCAGGCAGGCCAGTCTAGCCTGCCGGTCATTCTTGATGGAAACGCACCGACCATGCGGCCACGCAATGCTTGCAGCACGATCTTGGCACCCCTGTTTTGGGTCTGCGCCGCCGTTCTCCCGGCGGCCGCGCAGACCGCGGACACCGGCGCGGCCCCCCGCGCCGGTGTCTATCTTCCCGACTACTTCCGCGCCGCCGCGCCGGCCAACGCCTACGACATGGTGCTGCGCCTGCCCGGCTTCAGCCTGGTGGAAGCCGACGCCGACGTGCGCGGCTATGCCGGCGCCTCCGGCAACGTGCTGTTTGACGGCGCCCGCCCCACCAGCAAGCGCGAAGACGTATCGCAGCAACTCAAGCGCATCCCGGCCGGCGCGGTGGAGCGCATCGAGCTGATTTACGCAGGCACCCCCGGCATCGACATGGGCGGCTACTCCGTGCTGGCCAACGTGGTGCGGCACAAGGAAGCCAGCACCGAGTGGGCCGTGGAAGCCGGCGCCGTAGCCGCCACCAACGGCTGGACCGCGCCGCAAGCGCAACTGGAATACGGCCGCCGCTGGGACGACAAAGCCCTGGACCTGTCCGCCAAGCTGGAACCAGAACTGGACGATGACACCGGCCGCGGCGACATCACCACGCGCAACCTGCAAGACGGCGACAGCGAACGCAGCGACTGGGACACCCGCACCACCAAGCGCAAGACCGAAGCCGGCGCCGCCTGGCGGCAACCGCTGGCCGACGGCCGCCTGACCCTGACCGCCAACCTGCGTGGCGAAGACACCCGCACCCGCACCACGCTGACCAGCCCCGACGACGCCGACGACAACGAACGCATCAACGAAGACGAGGACTACCGCGAGAGCGAACTGGCCGCCCGCTACGTACGCCAGTTCAGCGGCCGCACCACCGTGGAAGCCATGGCCAGCCGCCAACGCGGCGACCTGCAGAGCGAAGAGATTTCGCAAGAAGGCGAGGACCGCGAACGCTTCCAACAAGACAGCGACAGCGGCGAGACCATCGCCCGCATCGAACTGACCCACGCCCACAACGACGCGCTCTCGTTGCTGGCCGGCATCGAAGCCGCGTACAACTTTTTGGACAGCAACAGCCAGCTGGAAGAAAACGGCGCCCCCGTCTTCCTGCCCGGCTCGCGCGTGCGGGTGGAAGAACAGCGCGCCGAAGCCAGCGCCGGCGCCACCTGGCGGCCCAGCGACGCCTGGAGCGTGGAAGCCGGCATGCGCCTGGAGCGCTCGCAGATTTCGCAGACCGGCGACAGCCCGCTGGAACGCCGCTTCACCTACCCCAAGCCGCGCGTCGCCGTGCGCTGGACCCCGAGCGACGCCAACCAATGGCGCTGGGCCCTCTCGCGCGAAGTGGGGCAACTGGACTTTGAAGACTTTGCCGCCGGCGCCTCGCTGGAAGGCGGCACCGTGAGCGCCGGCAATGCCGAACTGCAACCCGACACCCGCTGGAGCAGCATGCTGGCCTGGGAACACCACTTCAACGAAGACGCCGCCCTCACCCTGAGCTGGACCCACGACCGCATCAGCGACGTCGTCGACCGCGTGCTGGTGGTGGATGGCGACGACGTCTTCGACGCCCCCGGCAACATTGGCGACGGCCGCCGCGACACCCTGGCCCTGGACTACGCCACCCCGCTGGACGCCTGGGGCCTGCGCGGCTTCCACCTGCGCACCAGCCTGCTCTACCGCCAGAGCCAGGTCACCGACCCCGTCACCGGCCGCAAGCGCGGCATCAGCGAAGAAAAGCCGTTTGAAGGCGAGATTGAACTGCAGCAGGAACTGCCCAGCCTACGGATGAACTGGGGCCTGCAGCTGGAACATATTGCCGAGCGCGAAACCAAGTATCGCTACGACCGCATCACACGCGAGTCCGAGGCGATGGGCTGGACCTTGTTTGCCGAGCGCCGGATTGGGGAGCACTGGCGGGTGCGGGCCGAGGCAACGGATCTGTTTGGGCGGGATTTTCGCGAGGAGCGGCAGAAGTGGGATGGGACGCGGGCGGAGGGGGATAGCAATGAGGTCGAGTTGAGGAAGCGGGTGTCGCCGGGGTTTGTGGGGGTTACGGTTAGGAGGAGTGTGGGGGGATAGCGGGTCGTCAAAGGCTCTTGCTACGGGGCGACACACAAGGCGCATTGGCAGAGACCCTGCTAGTCGTCAAAGCTTGATGGGGAATCGGTTCTTCTCGGCCAGTAAGACTCGGGCATCGTCCCAACCGAGAAGGATTGGGTGTACATCAACAAATTCGCCATTCACCTCGCGACACACTGTGAGACCGATACCTTGCGCCCCAGACTCCGGCTTCGCTTGCGCGTCAACGAAATCCACGATCGCCGTTTGCACATCCTTTCTGGCCTGATTGACTACGGCCGAAACGGCGGCTCGAAGTGCCACGTGCACCTTACCGATTGCACCCATGTACGAACGCGCTACTTCTCGCAAGTCAATGGTCTCATCAAAACCATCAAGCACGTTCTTTTTAAAATCCGGATCTTCACGAAGCTTCGCTTGTGAGCAATAAATTAGCATCGAATCCATTGGTGACTTTCCACTCAAGCTTTGCTTTATGCCATGGACCGGCGTCGCTCGATGCTGCACATAGTTGCGCAATGCCGCAAGAAACCGATACGACGGATAATCGTCATACGCTCCATTGAGCAAACTCCTTGCGTGCTCATTGAAGCCTGGACAGAGCGAAACATGCTTGAAGTCTTGAACTACGTGATCGGAGTACGACCTAGCTGCAGATAAAAGATTCATCATATGTCGATTGGCCGCGATGATCACTCTCGCCCATGTCTCATGTCGATGATCCATTTCAACCTCGCCCCGAAGGGACCACTCAGCGCAGAATCGCTCCAGCTCTAGGTAGTTGCCGAGCAATATCTCGTACCTGTGCTCAAACGTGCCCGCATCAGCAAGCGTCTCTCGCGCACGCTTCAGCTCCTCAAAGCGCAACGCAGAGATCGGCACAAGCACTTGCGGCCCAAGCGCGGCCCGCCGCAGCCAGAACCTACAGTCCATCGTTTTCCTCCGCTACGCATTTTCAGTTGTAGAATCCTAGCCGCGCGGATACTTAACATCAAATTCCATCCTGGCCGGTGCAAGTCAATTTCCCTGTTTGAACATTGCTTGCTTCCCTCTAATTTCTAGCTCGAACTTTTGACAAACATTTAGCTCAACTGCCCGGCGCCGGCACTACACTCGCACACGCCGCTGCACTGATGATAGTTCTTTGGCGAGGAAACCGACCATCAAACAACGTATCGATTGAACAGGGAAAGTACAAATGATGCAGATCGACAGTTCGCTTCGCTTCTTCACGAACCACCTACAGCCCCGAGCGATCGTTATTAGAGGCTCTTGGGGAGTTGGAAAGACCTACTATTGGCGCGAGAAGATTGTTAAGGGATTCTTCGCGAACGCGAAAATAAAGAAGGCCAACCGTGGCTATGCTTACGCGAGCCTTTTTGGCATCGAGTCTATCCAACAATTGAAGAATGCTCTCGCATACTCATACGAAGAAAATCAGCCGTTAGGCTACCTCCCCCTTCTTTGCAATTGGATGCTTGACCGAGTTAGAAGTGCAGGTGAGTTCCTGAGCAAGTACCTATCAGATGAGCTCAGCATTACCATTAAGAATGTCGGCGCAAAGGTGAAACCAGCATCTCTGTTGAATGACTTTGCATTCTTAAGCATCAAAGGCAGCCTCATCTGTATTGACGATCTGGAGAGACGCAACAAGAAGCTATCAATTGGAGATGTGCTGGGCTTGGTGTCTTACCTCGTTGATCAGAGAAGATGTCGCGTTGCATTGATCCTTAATTTTGATGCGCTGGATGATTCCGAAATGCAAGAATGGGAACGCGCAAAAGACAAGACTTTTGAAAGCGAGTTCGTCTACGAACCTTCAATGGAAGCGTCGATAGAGATTGGCATGCTGGGGACTGAGCTTGAATGGTGGCACGAGGAGGCGAAGGCTTGCCTAAGGAAACTCCAAGTCGGGAACATTCGCGTCATTGTGCGAACCCAACGCTTTCTACAACAGCTTATCTCTTCTTTGAAATCGGATTCACGGCTTGAGGAGATCCCCAACGATGTCTGGATTGAGGCCATTCGTGTTGCCTGCCTGCTAGTTGTTGCCCACAACAGTCGGGCCATGGGTGCACCAAGCATTGAGAAGCTGTTGAGCGGAACATTCGAACACCTGCTCACAGAAGATCAGCCTGAAGAGTTGACGCCTAAAGAAAAGAAGTGGAAGAAGATTGTTGAGGATTACGGCCTCCATCTAGGGGATAGTCTGGACACAGCCATTGCACAAAGCATCAAAGACGGCTATCCGCGAATGGATCTTCTTGCTCCAGCATCTTTGGATTGGCGCGAGGCACAAGTGAAGAACACGCGCCTCCTTCGCCTAAGGCAAGTGTGGACCAACTTTCACGAATCATTGGGCATGGACATGGAAGAGCAGATCGAGTCGTTCGTACGCGCCCTTACTGAGGCCGTCTTGTATGAATCTGTGCACAACGTTTCATCGACCGGTTCACTTCTTCGTGAGCTCGGTCGCCCGGATGCCGCGACTGATGCGTATCAGAAGTGGATTGTCGCCAGACTTGGAGATCGCCGGCGTGAGCTTGAAGAGGACGACTGGTTCCCTGGCATGCAGATCAACGCTGAGTTCCTCGAGATGATCGAGCATGCGCGGACAAACGAGCAGAAACCTGCAAGGCCCCTACTCGACGCGCTAACTCAGATTGATTCTGGCAACTGGTCGCTGGTCGACATCGAAGCTGTAGCGGCGGCAGATCCTGCCAGCATTGCCGATTCACTTAGATCTCAGAGGCGAACATGGCGTAACTGCATTCAGATTCTCTCAACCTACGGAGGGCATGACGGCATTGGTGATCGTGCAAGGGAGAATCTGATGGATGCCTTGAGGGAGATCGCAGGAACATCTTTACTCAACGAGATTAGGGTAAAAAGCAAGTTAGGTAATGTCGCTCTTCACCCTGTTCTCTAGCGCTTATTTTTAGCTCACGGCGCATGATTTCTTCGGAAACGAGACATAGAGATTGAGTGTGGGAATTTAGCTACACGCCGGCCAGAGAACTGACACGCTCCAAAGCGGGCTTTTCTGATAGCGCAGTCTTTTGCTCGAGGTCTAAGCTTAGGCCGTCCGTCCACTTTTTGTGTGCAGATGGGCGACGCAAAAGCGCGGGCCGCAGGTGCGACTAACACCCACGGCCCGCTAACCACCAACAGCTAACCTAAGGAGCTGCCAATGGCTAAGGCCAATCCTAAATCACGTGCACCCAAACAAGAACGCTATCTGACCATCAGCACCGCCACCTACGACACGCCCTACGACGAACAGGAACGCAGCATTGAGTTCGACCGCTGCCGCGAAACCCGCCGTGGCCGCACGGTCCCCTTCCTCCGCCTGAAAGGACAATGGCTGGAGGAGGCCGGGTTCAAGAGCAGCGACCAGGTCCGGGTGGAGGTAAACGAAGGAAGGCTGGTCATCACCCACAAGTAGCACCCAAACCCCGGCTCCGGCCGGGGTTTTTGTTGGCGCAAGGCTAAGTGGCCGTCGCGCAAGGATTTTTGCTTCGAGTGCAAAGCGTTTTGCTTTGCGTGCAAGGCTTCTTGCTTCGCGCGCGAGGCAAAAAGGCTTGCGCGCAAAGCTCGGAAGCTTGCGGTCGGAGCTTATTGCCTTGCGGACGACCTTCTGAGCTGCAACCGCAAGGCTCAGAGCCCGGCAGGCAATGCAAATTGCTTTGTGCGCAACGCCCTTCTCCTTCCGTGCCGACCTATTCGCTTTGCGCGCTGGCTCGTCAGCTTTGCGACCCGGGCTTCTTTCTTTGCGAACTGCCCGGGCATCCCCGCCTGCCGTTACTCTGATTTCGCTTCCACTTCGCGGAACCAGCCATGTGGGTACTTACTCAGAAAGACGACCCCGAATGCGTCCCGCAATGACACTCGCGTGAGTGCGGCCAACACCAGACTGAGCAGAACTCCTCCGAGTGCCATGCCGACCAATCCCGCAACCAATGTGAGCGCCATGAACTGAAACAGGTGGGAAATACTTCCCGGCTCCGAGCCCAGTGGGGCTCCTGGAGTTAAGCCTTTTGCAATCTGCGCCTCGTAACCCCGACTTGCAACCAGCAACATGCCGGCGATCAGCCCAGGCACAAAGAATCCACCGAGCAAGTAGCGATACGTCGGCTTGAGTCGATAGAAATCGAGTGAGCGCTGCCCGATTGATTTCATGGCTAGCGAATATAGCCGAACTCCATTGGGGCCCGTGGCATCATGGCCGCCGCGAGAACACCACAACGGGGAATCCATGGAAGGCCTTGACCTTGAGAAGCCGGCGCCCGCCTCTATCGCCACTGGCCCTTGGCCGCGCAGGTTCAGCCTTCCGTTCGGAGGACTGCTGCTGGGCCTTGTGGGCGTACTCGCCACTGGCTGCACGTCCAACCGGCCGCCCGAGCTGGATCCGTTTACGGTGCTTCCCGGCCAATGGGGCTGGAGCAAGACCACCGAATGCCCTGAGTCGCCGCAGAGGCTGAGCTTCAGCGAGGACCGCAAGTCGATGTACTTGTCGGTCACCCTCCCCAACGATGACGGCACGCACGGACCGCGCAAGAACAACCACTACCGCGTGCTGGGGCAAGCGGGCAACCGCCTCAGCGTGGCCTTGGACAACGACCAAGCACGCGACGACGCCGGCAACCCCGTTACCTGGGATGCCGTGTTGTTGAGCCACGATGAGTACTGCTGGAACCGCAGTGACTGGAAGGACACCCAGTGCACGTCAGTGGTTCGCCGCTGCAAGCCCTAACCCAACGCCCGAAACATCACATACGCATCCACCCAGCCCAGCTGCTCATGCCGAAACGCCTTGGGCAGCGTGCCGGCAATGTGGAAGCCCAGCTTTTCATACAGCTTGACCGCCGGCGCATTGGTGCTGACCACGTAGTTGAACTGCATGCCCAAGTAGCCGCCCTGCTCGGCCAGGGCGATGCTGTGCTCCACCATCGCGCGGCCTATGCCCTGCCCCTGCGCGGTGGGGCTGACCAGGTAGGTGGCGCTGGCGATATGCGCGCCACGGTCGGGGTAGTTGGGGCCTAGCTTGTACATGGCCACCACGCGGTCTTGGCTTTCCACCACGTAGGCACGGTGCGCGCCAAACCAGTGGCTGTGGAAGGTGGGGCGATCCAGTGAGTCGGCAAAGGGCAGCGCATCGCCATTGGCGATGACCTGCTGGAAGATGTCCCACATGGCGTCCAGGTCGGCTGCAACGGCGGGTCGTATGTGCACGTGGGCTCCGTGGGCAGGTGGATCATGGCGGGGTTCGCAGCGCATGCCGGGCGCGGTGTGGTCGGATTGTCGGTGCTGTGTGCGCTGATGTCGAACCGGGATGACGGCGGGCGATGCAGTTCGCCTTGCACGTGCGACATGCGCAACCACATGCACAACAAAGGGCAATGCCCTGCGCAACTGGCCTTGCTAGCGTGACGCTTGGTTTGACGCTTGAAAGTGGTGGCGCATGCGCGTGCGGTATGGGGTCCGTGCGGGACTGGGCGTGGTGGCAGTGGCGCTGGTGGGCTTTGCCGGGTGGCTTTGCAGCTTGCCGATGCCGCAACCGGCGCGTGAGGTGGCCGCGATCACGCCGCTGGAGCGCGCGCAGCTGCTGGCCGCGCTCCAGCCACCCAAGCGCATTCGCCCGCTGGTGGCGGTGCTGGCGATCAATAGCGCCACCGAAGTGACCGACTACCTGGTGCCCACCGGCATTCTGCGCCGTGCGGATGTGGCCGATGCGTTGATGCTGGCCACGCAGCCGGGCGCGGTGCAGCTGTTCCCGGCGCTGCGCGTGCAGCCGGATGCCACCACGGCGGAGTTCGATTACCGCTATCCGGATGGGGCGGATTACGTGGTCGTGCCGGCGATGAGCCGCGACGATGACCCCGCTGCCTTGGCGTGGATCCAGGCGCAGGCGCGCAAGGGCGCTACGGTCATCGGCATCTGCGCGGGCGCCAAGGTGGTCGGCGCGGTGGGGCTGCTGCACGGCAAGCGCGCCACCACGCATTGGTACTACCTGGATGCGCTGCGCAAGCGCAGCCCGGACATGCGGTACGTGGCGAATCGGCGGCTGGTGGTGGATGGCGGTGTGGCTACCACCACCGGCATCACCGCCTCGATGCCGGCCATGCTGATGCTGATTGAAGCCATCGCCGGACGCGGCAAGGCGAACGCCGTGGCGGCGCAGTTGGGTGTTTCCGGGCGGGGCGTGGAGCACGACAGCGGCGCGTTCCAGTTCAGCCGGCCCTTTGCGCGCACGGTGCTGGGCAATCGCTTGGCGTTCTGGCGACACGAGCAGCTGGGCCTGCACTTGCAGCCGGGCATGGATGAGATGTCGCTGGCGCTGGTGGCCGATGCGTGGTCACGCACGTATCGCTCGCAGGCGTTGGCTTACTCAGCCTCGGGCGCTTTGGTGCATACGCGCCATGGCATCGGCGTGTGGCCGGATGTGGTGACGGCGCAATGGCCCGACGCCACGCGCGTGTCGCCAGTGCTGAATCAAAAGCCCGCACATGCGTTGGACCAGGCCTTGCTGGCCATCGCCGCGCGCTACGGCCCAGCCACCACCGATGTGGTGGCCATGCAGTTGGAATACCCGCGGCCGCCGCGCGCGGATGTGCGTTGAGGTGCCGGCTTAGGCGGGAATGCGCGCAATCACCTTGATCTCGAAATCAAACCCGGCCAGCCAGTTCACCCCAATCGCGGTCCAGTTGGGATACGGCGCTTCGGGGAAGACTTCGCCCTTGACCGCCATGATGGTGGCGAACTGGTTTTCCGGATCGGTGTGGAAGCTGGTGACATCGACGATGTCATCCAGCGTGCAGCCGCCGGCTTTGAGCGTGGCTTGCAGGTTGGCGAAGGCCAGGCGCACTTGCGCTTCGAAGTCGGGCTCGGGTGAGCCGTCTTCGCGGCTGCCGACTTGGCCGGAGACAAACAGCAGATCGCCGGAGCGGATGGCGGCGGAGTAGGTGTGGTTTTGATAGAGCTCGTGTCGACCGGCGGGGAAGACGGCATCGCGCTTGGCCATGGAGAATCTCCTGACATGGGGGAGTGGGTACGGGATAGGCCACAGTCGCAAACTGCGGCTTCGCATGGGGTGACGACGAACGGACGCCCGCTGGACGCCGACGTCACAGTGCGCGGGAGTAGGCTGGGCCGCGTTCCCTCCTTGCGTGTGCCACGTGTCCCCTCGCCTGCCGATGCGCCTGGGTACCGGCCTCCGCTCCGTGGCCATGGCGGGGCTGCTGCTTGCCGGCACGTTGCCGGTGCCGGCGCAGGAGCTGCGTGATTGCACGCGCACTTTGCTTGAGCAGTTGGGTTGGCGCTTTGTCGCCACCGATGCAGCTGATGTGGAAGTGCTGGCGGGTGCGCCGTGTGATCGCGCGGATCTGGATGAAGCTCAGGCAGCGGGGGATCTGGTGGTGCGGGTGCCGCGTTCGTTGGAGGCGGCGGCGCGTGCGCGGCTGGAGCGTTCGCTGCTCAATCACCCGGCCACGCATTGCGCGTATGGCTTTGTGCTGGGTGCGGCGACGCGGCGCGCGGTGGATCAGCTGGTGGACAATCCGGGCTATCGCTTCTCTGCCATGCAGATGGGCTGGATTGGCTTTGGACCCAGTGGATCGGCGCGCGATGGTTGGCAGCCGATTGCCTGGTTCGGGCGCGGTTACCAGCCGCGTGGTGGCAACTACCAGGCTATCGAGGCCTTCTACACCGGCCAGGTGCGCAGCGAGTGCGGCGTGGGTCGGCAGGTGGCGCAGTACGCCACCCAGGCCGAGTTGTATGGGCGCGAAGGATTTGATAGCGAGTTTGCTGCGGACGAGATTGTCATTGGCACGTTTACCCGTCTGCATCGCACGCGCAGCATTTTGCTGGGTAGCAGCGCGGGCAGGTTTACCCGCGACGGACGGGCGGTGGCGGCTTCGCGCGACGGGCGGCAGGCCTTCATGGGGTTGCCGGGTTTCATCTACCACGTGTTGGATCGCGACACGTTGGATGACTTGAACAACCAGGCGGAGAACTTTGTGGTCTATCAGGTGGCTGCTTCGGCCGCCGAGGCGCTGCGCATGCATGGCGGCTTTGAGTATTACAACCAGCGCAATCGCGCCATCTGGCAACTGTCGCGCCAGCTTCCGGGGCGCAAGACGCATGGTTACTTCCATCGCTTGTTGGTGGAGCGCGAGCCGGAATTGCGTGCGGCCTTGAGTGCCAACGAGCGCGAAGTGGTGGAGCAGATGGATGTGGCGCTGGCGGATCCGTTCTATCGGGATTTCGAGATTTACGTGCACAAGCAGGGAGTGAAGCCGGTGGGCTTCCATATCGTGCGTCTGCTTGACCTCAACCCGCGCACGCCCTTCCGCATTGAGCTGGCGCTGCACAACCTGCACACCACGTTGTATGACCGTTATGTGGACTACGCCATTGGCGAATGCGGTCTGGCCCAGCCGGGGCTTCACGCCGGCAGAACATTGACGAGCCCGGCGGTGGACTAAGGCGGCGATTGGCGGGCGGTATGCCGACCAGCGGCAAAGCGGCGCGAATCTGGCGTCTTAAGGTGTGCGCCTGGGTGGTACCGCCACCTTTTTCAGGAGCCTCATCATGGCCGCGTCCCCCGCCCGAGCCCATGCCTCGCTGCCGCCGGATTCGTTGGAACAACTGCAAGCCTGGGATCAGGCGCTGGTGGCATTCGGCAAGAAGATCACCGTGCTCAAGAGCATCGAATGGCCTGCGGAGATGGAAGAGCGTTTTTTGGCTTCGTGGCGACGCGGCTCACCCAAGCTGCCCTCGCCGCCTACCGAGGTCAAAACCTTCCCCGAATGCGAGACCGGCCTGCTGGCGCTGATGCGCGAGATCGACACCGGCCATCCCATCGGCCACTGGTTGTACAAGACCGCGTGGAGCTATCTGGTGGCGGCGCGCATGCTGTCGGCCGTGGGCACGCCGGAGTTCACCCGTTGCTCCACGTTCTTGTATGGACGGCCGGATGTGCACTACCGCAGCCAGGACCTGACCAGCGCCGACAGCGCGCGCGAGATGCTCAAGATCACCGACGACGTGATTGGCACCGGCGCGCTGGAGAGGGAGGAAGCGGATATCCCCGCCGAAGTGTTCGCCGAGCAGCTGCGCGAGCGCATCACCCCCATCTTCGACCGCGACCCGGTGCAGGTGGTGCTCAATCCCAACCTGGCGTCCAAGGCGACCGCCTGCAGCAAGCGCATCAATCTGCGCGCCACCGCGTTGTTCTCCGAGCGCGACCTGCACCAGCTGGCCGAGCACGAGGCCTTTGTGCATACGTTGACCGCCATCAACGGCCGCAACCAGCCGTACTTCAAGGCGCTGGGCTTGGGCGCGCCGCGTACCACCCGGACGCAGGAGGGGTTAGCCACGTTCTCCGAGATCATCACCGGCGCCATTGATCTGGCCCGGCTGCGGCGTATTGCCCTGCGTGTGGTGTGGTTGGAGAAGGCGCTGGCGGGGGCGGACTTTATCGAGGTGTTCCGCGGATTCTTGGAAGCCGGGCAAAGCGAGGTGGAGAGCTACCGCAGCGCCGCGCGCCTGTTCCGTGGCGGCGATGTGCGCGGCAGTGTCTGTTTTACCAAGGACGGCGCTTATCTGGACGGGGTGATGGTGGTGCACGCGTTTGTGGTGAAGACCCTGCAGGAAGGCCGGCCGGAACTGCTGCCGATGCTGTTCGCCGGCCGCCTGACCACAGCCGATGTGATCACGCTGGCACCGTTCCGCGAGTCGGGGCTGATTGCGCCTTCCCGCTACATCCCGCCGTGGGCGCGCGACCCGCAACGGGTGCTGGCGACGATGGCGTACTCGGCTGCGGCGCGGCGGCTGCGCATGGATACGTTTGATCTGCAGCGCTTTGTGGATTACGAGGATGAGGTGATTGCGGATTCGGGGTTTGGCTAGGACTCAGGGACGAACTTCTGCTGCCAAAGTTCCATGTCGCCGTTGGGATCACTCAGGCTCGATGAGCAGGACATGCGGGTGAAGTTGTCGTAATCGCTGTGCGGCACGCAGAACAAGCCCTGCGTAGCACCTTTCGCCTGCAGGACGACTTCCAGCCGACGGACGCGGTCGGGACCGCAGTGAACATAGCGGGCCGTTCCTCGCACGGCCTTGCCGTCCCGGCGGCCGGAGATCGTCACCTGTCCGGTACCCTCGGCACCGTCCACATCCAGCTCGCCAGTAAACGTCGTACTGGCACGCATGCCAAGCACGCGGTACTTTCCCCGCAGGAACTCGACCAGATTGGCCATATCACCGGTGACCGGCGTGCAGAAAGAGGCAGCAGGTGATGGCGGTGGTGGGGCTGGCGGTAAAGGCTCGGCCATCAGCAGAGCCGAGAAGAACGAGGCCATCGAAAGTGCCAGCAGCATCACGATGTTTGCCATCAAATTCACTGCACGCCCCCCAAAGGCATCTCCCCGTCCGGCAGTGCCGGCGCACGAATGATGACAAAAAAAGCTCTCTGTTGCCTGGCTTGGTGCGCCTCGCTCAGACGTGCGTGATCCAATGCCGGATGATGGCAACCAACGGCTCGCTCTTGCCTGCCAGGTCGGCCGCTCCGCTGAAGCTGACCGAGGCGCGATCAGGGCCCAACCACTTCAGCAAGCCCGCCGAGTCGGCGACATCCTTGGGACCGATCTTCTGCTTGGACTTGGCGCCCAGATGCAGGATGAGCTGGACGGCGTCCTTCGACCGCAGATGCATGGTGGCGAAGTGTTCGCTGGTGCGGAAGCTGGGGGCGTTCCATTTGATCTCTTCGGAGATCGCCGGATCGATGCTTAGCAGCAATTTTCTGAGGGCAACGACGGTGGCCTTGAGCGGATGATCCAGGTCAGCGATGAAGGCCGGTACTGCGGCATCGGTCTTTTTTGCCATGCGGGTCGAGTCCTTTCGAATTTCGGCCATGGAAATGCTCTTCGTGCAGCGCCAGCGAACTCGGCAGCGAGTCAGGGGCTTGCCTTCGCGCAATCATGCCTGAGCCCAATTCAGAAAGCATCGCAATATGTGCAGCACACCGCCACACGTCAGCACCACTAACTCCTTATTCCGCGCTACACGCGTTCCCCAATGTCGATTTGAGACACTGAATGCGGCATCGCTTCATCGCATGCTTAGTACTGTGAACTGCAACGTTTTTGTTCACGCCATGCGAACTTTCACGCGCTCCTCATCCTCTATAGTTCGCCCCGGTCGCGAAATCTCGTGACTTTCTTTTCATGTTCTCCTTTTTGAGGACTCGCAACTAAGGGCTTGAATCAGTGAACAACAATGCACTCGTGTGCTCCCCACACGAGGCAGGGACGCCTCGCCGCGATTTCATGCGGAAGACGCTGCTACTGGCAGTACCACCAGCGCTCTACACCCTCGGCATCCCCAAAGCGTTCGCGGCCTACTCGCCGCCCAAACGCTATCGCAGCACCATCGTCCGCAACGCCCGCAACTATGGCGCACTCGGCAATGGCGCCAATGACGACACCACCGCCATCCAGGCGGCTATCAACTCGCTGCCGGCCGCTGGCGGCACCGTGGTGTTGACCGCGGGCAAGTACGTGATCGATCCGGTGCGCAACCTGCGCCTGCGCAACAACATGTGCCTGGAGCTGCGCAGCGGAGCGGTGCTGCTGGCCAAGCGCAACAACCAGGAACGCGCGTATGTGCTGATGGTCTACAAGGTCAAGAATGTGGAGATCAAGGGCGGCCAGATCATCGGCGACCGCGACAACCACCTTGGCACCAAGGGCGAATGGGGCCACGGCATCATGGTGCGCGGCTCGACCAATGTGACCATCCGCGACATCCACATCAGCAAATGCTTTGGCGACGGCATCTCCATTGGCGGGGCCATGGTGACCGGCGCGCCGACGATTGAATGCAATGACATCGTCATCGACAACGTGGTCTGCACCAACAACCGCCGCCAGGGTCTGACCATTGGCTGCGCCACCAACGTCAAGGTCTACGACAGCGAGTTCAGCGGCACCAATGGCATTGCGCCGGCCTGCGGTATTGATATCGAGCCGGACTCCAACGATGGCCGCACTACTTCCACCGTGCACATCGAGAACTGCCTGATCCGCAAGAACGAAGGCAACGGCGTGCTTGTGTACAAGCGGGTCAGCGGCGTCACCATCAAGGCCTGCACGATCGAATACAACGGCGGCAATGGCATCCTGACCATCGGACCCAAGACCGGCTACATCGCGCAGAACACGATTCGCCACAACTATTTGCTGGGCACCAACTTCGGCTCGGAGACCTCGGGCTACCAGTTCAGCGGCAATGTCTCGCGCAACAACAACACCCGTTTGCATGGAGTCAACAAGACCTTGAACCCGCTGGTGTCGATGACCGGGCTGGTGGGCGGCAACAAGGGCAATGGCGCGCATGTGGCCAAGGTGACGTCGGCCAAGTCGATCACGGTGACCACCAACAGCTACGCGAAGTAAGGCGGCGAAAGCCAGGATTTCTACGGAGCCCCGGCCATGCCGGGGCAGGAAAAAGGACCTTTCATTACACCGGCAGGGGAATGGCTTATTGATTGTCCTTGCAAAGATCCAGGGCTCGTTGCATCGCCGCTACCGTGACTGATTGCCCTGCTATGTGCGCGCACCCCCCGCCCACATCATCACCGCAGTGATGTAGCTGGCAGGCATCAAATGCCGCACGGCGATGCTCGCTCAAGATGGCTTTGGCGCATTGTTGTCGCTTGCCGCCAAGCTGCTCGAACTCGCGCGAAGTCTGCAAAGAGGTGGTTGGCATTCCCGCCACATCGGAGGCGTAGCGTGGATCTCGGCCAAGGGTCTCATCCATCGCACTCAAGCATTGGTTGATCCTGTCTCCCATGAGTTGAACGAGCGCGCGCTCATCTGCTTGCTTCTGCTGCGGTGATCGAGGCGATACGGACGTTGCGGTGCCCGACAATGCCAGCACCCACAGCCCCAGCACCGCCAGGAAATTGAGCATGAACACGATGCCTCTCAGTCGCACGTTACGAGTCAGAATCTGCACGGCGCTGTGCAGCACCCGGCCGGCAATGAATAGCCAGGCCAGGGCAATGGCTGCGGGGCTGACCAGTGACTGCATTAACAACAAGCAGGCCACATAGAACAGCAGCGGCCACTCGAATTGGTTGGACAGGTTGGCGCTGATACGCGGCTCGTACGCGGCAAACGGGTTGCTGCCGTCGGCGCGCCGGCCGATGCCCCATATGGCGGGTGCGCGGGCGACGGTGAGCAAGGCGTAGAGAAACGCCGCCAGCGCTACATGCGCGGCCATGGGCAAGATGAGCGATGACTGCATGCCGGATTGAGCTCCCCACTCCCTGTTGGCCGGATGGCGCATCCGGCGTCTGCGACACGTGTCTAGCCCTTGCGCCTTGCGAAGGCCAGCAAACTACCAGCCACATTCATGAGTACCCCGGCTTGACGCGTCCGATCACTGATTACCACATCGTCAGCCGGCTCCGCTGCCTTGCCTCGTCGCGGTCTGCCAAACCGCTTACCGGGACTGCCTACGTAGCGATCCACAGAGCGCCGGCCGTCCTGCGCTTCTACCGTGACGGTGAAGTGCGGGCCCACCACCTTGTCGGTGCCGAATCGGGCTTGCAACACTTTTATGTCGGCCGGATTGATGCCATTTTTGACCGCCAGCTTGGGTAGCGCCTCCGCGAACTTTCTGACCGCCGACTTCAGAGTGCGGGACGCTCTGCTTCCAGACGTCGTGCCGCTCTTGAAGTCCACGATGATGTGGCCCGCTGACGATGCGGCGGCGTCGCCAAAGATATCGACCGTGTACATGCCAATCGTCAAGCAAATGCCGCTCGCGAGCGAGTCAGCAACGTTGTGGCCAAACGCAGCGAGTTGCGCAATCTTCATGACGCCCAGTTCCTTGGCCGAAGTCTGCCAAGGGCCAATCTTAGGGGCGCCACCCGGCCTACGCTAGCGCCTGGGTTCGTAACGCGTGGCAATGGCGCCGGAGGCGAACTCCTTCTTGCCAATCGCCTTGAGGTCCAGGAACTTCGGCAGACCGGCAAACAACGTAGGTCCATGGCCGACGATGCGCGGGTGCACCACAAACTCGTACTCGTCGATCAGACCCAGCTCCGCCAGCGCCAGTGGCAGCTGCACGCCGCCGACCATTACGCCCTTGCCCGGCTGCTCCTTCAAGCGCTGCACGGCCTGCGCCAGATCGCCACGAATCAGTTCCGCATTCCAGTCCACGCGTTCCAGGGTGGACGACACCACAACCTTCTTGGCCGCATCGATGGTGCGGGCGAACGGCAGCATCCAGTCGGGCATGCCGGCCAGCATGCCGGGCGGGCGGAAGGCGACTTCCATCATTTCGTAGGTGGTGCGGCCGAATAGCAGCACGTCGGCGCGGTTGAGGTTTTCTTCGGCGTGGCGGTGCAGCTCGGGGTCCGGATCGCAGGAGCGGTGGTCGACGCAGCCGTCCAGGGTGACGTTGATGGTGTAGCGCAGGGGGCGCATGGTTGAGTCCTCATCAGCGGGCTTCCATCCGGGATGAATGGGGTGCCACCACCCCATTCGACGAACGAGCAGCTCAGGGATCGACACTACCGGGACTTGAAGGGTCCGCGACAAGCTGCAGCAGCAACAGACCAAGCAGGCAAGCGCCAAGCAGCACGACGAACAAGTAATGCACACGGGCATGACGCTTGATGGCGATGAGGTCCGGATCCGACAGCTCGGAAACCGCAGGCAGTTTCCGCAACTTGGTCACGTTGTAGGCGATGCCAATCGGCGAGCCGCCTGACCGATAGTCCTCGAAACCGGGCAGCGGCATGCGATTGGCGGCGATGGCCGCGCGGATGCGCCGGGCCAGCCACAGATCGCTGGCGATGACGGCCACCCCCAGCAGTAGAAGCAAACAGGCGGTGAAGCTCACGCGATCTCCTCATCCTTGACCACCCGGCAGGTGGCCCGCTGCGTAAATGCTAGCATCCGCGCACCCGGGCAACGGCGTGACGCAATCCGCATGAGAACCTTCCTGGTAGTGCTGGCGATAGCGCTGTCTTTGTCTGCGCAGGTGCGCGCCACAGAGGTGCCGCTGCCGACGAAACTGCAGGGGGCCACGGTCGACCAAGCCATGCCCGCCCTGGCGCGCGCCACCCTGGCCCGCTATCGCGATGACGATCAGCAGCGATACCTGGGCACGTTGTTCCGTCTGCAGCTGGCGGCCGGGCAATACGCGGAGACGGTGGCGAGCATTCGCGCCCTGCGCGCCCTGCGCAACGATCCGCCCGGGTCACCGCCGTTGTACCTGCAGTACGAGATCCATGCACAGGCCAAGGCCTTGCAGGCCACGCGCGGGTTGACAT
>Ga0160436_1000291_pt1 | contig 22527 bp, 26 predicted proteins | sample HID1973M_E0MG_FD_108264 | JGI IMG/M metagenome (GOLD analysis project Ga0160436, IMG submission 108264) | Enriched mosquito-associated microbial communities from UW Madison campus, WI, USA - HID1973M_E0 MG | ecosystem: Host-associated > Arthropoda: Insects > Digestive system > Unclassified ...
ATACCTGCCCAGCGTGCGCCAGCTGATGTCGCACCGGCAGAGCTGGGGCATCGTGATCGTGCGCTTCCTGCTCGATCCGATCTGGTGGCTGTTCGTGTCGTGGCTGCCGATCTACCTGGCCGAAACCTTCCATTTCGACATCAAGCAGATCGGCATCTTCGCCTGGGTGCCCTACGTCGGCGCGGCGTTGGGCAGCCTGCTCGGCGGCTGGCTGTCGGGCAAGCTCATCGCACGCGGCTGGAGCGTGGACCACGCGCGCAAGGGCGCGATCACCCTGGGCTGCGTAGTGATGGCGCCGGCGCTGCTGGGCGCGGTGCTGGCCACCGACCCGCTGTGGGCGGTGCTCACGATCGCCGCGGTGCTGTTCGGCTTCCAGGTCGCCATCGGCAACATCCAGACCTTGCCGGGCGACTTGTTCAGCGGCAAATCGGTCGGCTCGATGGCCGGCATCGGCGGCATGGCCGCGGTGGCCGGCACCTTGATCACCACCTGGCTGGTGCCGGTGATGACCGCGCGCTCCTACGCGCCGGTGTTCGTGCTGGTCGCCGCACTGGTGCCGTTGTCACTGGCCGCGCTGTGGTGGATCACCGGGCCGATCCACAAGCTCGAAGACCCCGCTCCGGAACGCGCAAGGCCTTGATGGCCGGCGCGCTACCACCGGACCACTTTCCCCATCCCCCCTACAAGGACAACAGATGCCATTCAAAGACAAGATCGCCATCGTCACCGGCGGTGGCCGCGACATCGGCCGCGAGATTTCGCTGAAGCTGGCCGCCGCCGGCGCCAAGGTCTGCATCAACTACGCCAATGACGAAGCCAGCGCGCAGGCCACCCTGGCGCAGATCACCGCCGCTGGCGGCAGCGCCATCGTGCACCGCGCCGACGTCACCGACGCGCGCGCCGTCGAAGGTCTGGTCGCCGCCACCCAGGCCGCGTTCGGCCAGCGCATCGACCTGCTGGTCAACGTCGCCGGCGGCATGGTCGAGCGCCGCCCGCTGGCCGATATCGACGAGGCGTTCTTCCACAAGGTGATCGACCTCAACCTCACCTCGACCTATCTGACCACGCGCGCGGTGGTGCCGCACATGGAGGCCGGCGCGGCGATCGTCAACTTCGCCTCGCAGGCCGGCCGCGACGGTGGCGGCCCGGGCGCGGCGATCTACGCCACCGCCAAGGCTGGCGTGATGACCTTCACCCGCGCCATGGCCAAGGAGCTGGGCCCGCGCGGCATCCGCGTCAACGCGTTGTGCTGCGGCATGATCGCGACCCGCTTCCATGATGAGTTCACCAAGCCGGAAGTGCGCACCGCGGTGGCCGGGGCAACCCCGCTGCGCCGCCAGGGCGACGCCGCCGAAGCTGCCGACGCCGCGCTGTTCCTGGCATCGGGCGCGGCCTCGTTCATGACCGGCGCCAACATCGACGTCAACGGCGGCACCTACTTCTCCTAAGGCCGACGGAGGCCGTCATGCAGCGCTGGATCATCGCAGTGGGATTGCTCGTCACCGGTGCCGTCGCGGCGCAGCCGCCGCACGCACCGGTCTGGGTGCCGGCATGGACGGCCTCGCCGGCACCGGATCGCAAGGACGGCACGCCGGAAGCGCCGGTGCAGTTCGCCGACCAGACCGTGCGCCAGGACATGCGCCTGGGCACGTCGGCGCAGGCGTTGCGCTTCCGCATCAGCAACGAGTTGGGCGACACGCCGTTGAAGTTGGTGCTGGTGTCGGCGCAACTGGCCGGGCAAGGCAAGCCGGTGCCGGTCACGGTGGACGGCCGCAGCGAGATCACCGTGCCGGTCGGCGCGGCGCTGCTCAGCGACCCGGTGCCGCTGGCCGCGCCGGCGCTGAGCGAAGTCTCGTTGACCACTTACTTTCCCGAGGCGACCCATCCGGTCGTGCGGCGCACGCCGTTGCGCATCTCGGCCGGTCGCGTCGCCGCGGTCGACGATACGGTGAAACTCTCGTATCGCCAGAACGCGGTCTCCGCGGTGCTGGCCCTGCGCGATCGCAAGCCGACCGTCATTGTGGCCTTGGGCGATTCGATCACCGAAGGCGCGACCGCCAAGCAGGGCAGCCATAACCAATGGCCCGAGCGCCTGGGCGCGCGCCTGCAGCAGGCCTGCCCCGATCAGTTCTTGGTGCTCAACCAGGGCATCAGCGGCAACAAGGTCATGGACCCGGGCCGCAGCCACAGCGCGCTGTCGCGGCTGGATCGCGACGTCATCGCGGTCGGCCAGGCCGACCAGGTGATCCTGTTCGAGGGCATCAACGACATCCGCCACAACGGCGCACCGGCGTTCGTACCCGGCCGCAATGCCGACGACATGATCCTGGCTTATCGGCAAATCGCGCAGCGCCTGCACGACCACGGCATCCGGGCGATCGCGGCCACGGTGACGCCGTTCGGCGGTTCGGGGCGCTACGAGCCGGTGTCGGCCAACACCCGCAACACCATCAACCAATGGATGCGCGGCGGCGACAGCGGCTATGACGCCGTGCTGGATTTCGACCGCGTGCTGCGCGATCCGGCCAGGCCCGAATCGCTGCCCGACCCGATCACCCGCGACCACCTGCATCCCAACGACGAGGGTTACCAGCGGCTCGCCGAGGGGATCGACCTGGCGGTGTTCGGCTGCAAGGCGCGGTAAGGCATCCTGTCCCCCGTCCGCATCGGGGGGGCTTTGCTAGGCTTCCACCGCAGCAGCCAACGGGTGATGCACACCGCACGCGCGGTCGTCTTTGAGAACGCCGCGCACGATTTCCCCAAGCAAATCGCCTACCGGCTGGACGGCGACCAGCTGGAAGTGACCACGTCCGGCGATGGCCGCGACATCATCTTCCGCTTCGAGCGCGTGGCCGAAGGGAACTCCGCCCGGTAGGAGCGGCTTCAGCCGCGACCGCGGGATCCGGGCGTCGCGGCTGAAGCCGCTCCTACAACAGCCGCTCTACCGTGGAGGCGAGTCGGACAGGGTGTTGGATCGAACCCGCCCACACTCACCCACCTCAAGAGAACAACCAAACAAAGTCCCGGACAAGCCGGGACTTTCTCCAAACCCTTGAGGCACCCGCCAAACCTCAGCCCGCCTGCCCCAGCCGCACCTGCAGGCTGTGGATCTCCGCCTCGCTCAAACCAATCGCCTTCAGGTACCCCGCCGCACCGCCGTACTGCTTGTGCAACGCATCCAGGAACATCTCCATGTTCTCCGGCGCGGTACCGCTCATGCCGGCCATCTTCTTGCCGATCTCCGGGTGCTGCTGGATCAGCGCCATGATCTGCGCGTTCATCGCGCTGTCCTTGGGCTGCCCTTCCAGGTAATGCGCGGAGATCGCGTAGTTGTGCACGATGTCCGCCTTCGACACGCCGGCCAGGTCCAGCAACACGCCGGCGACAATACCGGTGCGGTCCTTGCCCGCGGTGCAATGGAACAGCACCGTGCCGTCGTCCTGCGCGGCGATGCGCTGGAACACCTGCTTGAATTGCGGCTGGCTGTGGCTGAGCCACTGCACATAGGCCTCGCCCAGCGAATCGGGGAAGCTGGTCATCATCTTCTGCATGTCCATCTTCTCCGTGCCCATCAGCGAAATGCGCTGATAGTCGAAGCGCGCATCGTCGGCCAGCACGTCGTGCGACTGCGCTTCCTCATCGCCGGTGCGCAGGTCGATATCCAGCGTCACCCCGGCCGCGGCCAGCGCATCGCGGTCGGCGTCGGTGAGGCGGCTCAGGTCGGCGGTGCGCACGAACGCCGTCGCCGGGATCGGCCCGCGCCTGCCTTGCAGCCCGGCGAGGCTACGCGCGTTCCACGCGCCCTGCAGCGGAATCACCCGCGGCGCATCGGCGGCGACCGGCTGCACATTGGGCGCCGCAACCGGCTTGGCCTGGGTGACCGCAGCGGCAGCCTGTGGCGCAACCGCGCGCTCGGCGACCTGCGCACTCGCGCTGCCGGCGAACAGCGGCAGTGCCAGCACGATGGCAAGGGCGAGTTCTTGGTTCATGGTCTTCATCAGTGGCTCCAGGGGTTCAGAAGCGCACGGCCACATCCAGGCCAAAGGTGCGCGGGTCGTTGAAGATGCCGGTCTGGCCGAGCGCGGCGTTGTTGAGCTTGTAGAACAGGTGTTCTTCGTCCAGCAGGTTGCGCGACCACAGCGAGATCTCCATCGTCGAGCCGTCCGCATCCAGCGGCAGGTCGACCAGGGCCACGCGCGCATTGACCACGAACGAGCGGTCGGTGAGGGTCTGGTCGTATTCGCTGGTGTAGAAACCGTCGGACCAGTTGCCGTCGACGTGGAAACGCAGCGCCGAGAAGTTGGCGAACGGCAACATATAGTCGATCCCCAGGCTGCTGGCGTTCTTCGGTGCGAGCAGCGGCTGCACCGTCACTTCCAGGCCGGCGCCAAACGGGTCGATGGCATCCAGCGCATCGATATCGGTGTAGGCGTGGTTGAAGCTGAAAGTCAGGTTGTCCAGCGGCATGACGCTGAACTCGAGCTCGGCGCCGCGCGACTTGGCATCGTTCAGCGCATTGGTGGTGATCATCGTGGTGCGGGTTTCGCCGCTGTTCGGGTCGAACGGCAGGGTGAAGTCCACCTGCTTGTGCGCGATCTTGGAATCGAACAAGGCCAGGTTGAAGCGCGCGCGGTTGTCCCAGAACTGCGACTTCAGGCCCAGCTCGAAGGCAGTGACTTCTTCCGGATCGAACGCGGTATAGGTGGTCGAGCGCGAGTTGGCGCCACCGGCCTTGAAGCCGGTGCTGTACTTGGCATACACCATCGCGTTGTCGCCGAGGTCATAGGCGATGTTGACCATCGGGTCGAAGCGGCCCCACGAATCGTCGAAGCTCAGGTCGGTGCCGGCGCCGTTGACGATATAGAGGATGCCGTTCTTGTCGTCGCGGGTATAACGGCCGCCGGCGGTCAGGTGCAGGTGCTCCAGCGAGGCCGGGGTCCAGGTCGCCTGGCCGAAGATGCCCAGGCTGTCGGTCCAGGCCTTGCTGGCGCGGTCGATGCGCACCGTATCCAGGTTCAGCGGGTTGGTCGCCGGGTTGAGCGTGTAGCTGTTGCCGCCCGGGCCCCACAGCAGCATGTTCGGGGTCTGCGCGTTGTCGCCGGCGGTCTCGTGGTAGTAGAACGCGCCGACCAGGTATTCGACCTGCGAAGTGTTGCCGATCAGCTGGAATTCCTGGCTGTACTGGTGCTGGTAGACCTGCGCCAGGCTGTAGCGGCCGAACGGCGTATTCGGTCCGGTGTAGGCGGAGATCGCGTCGACCAGGCCCATGTCGAACTGGCCCTGCTCCAGCTCGCGGTAGGAGCTGATCGACTTCAGCTCCAGGTTGTCGCTCAGGGTCCAGCTCAGGTTGAGCAGATGACCATCGGTACGGCCGATATTCTCCTCCTGCGGGCCGCCAATAATCGAGCTGTCGCGACGGTCTTCGCTGGCGCCGGCGATCTGCAGCGGGCTCAGGTACGGGCCGGCCACCAGCACCTGGGTGTGGTACGGCGTGGTCCCGTCGTAGGAGGTGTCATAGGCGTACAGCGCCGAGAAATCGTCGCTCGGCTGCCATAGCGCGCTCAGGCGCGCGCCGCGCTTGTCGTAGCTGTTGAAGTCGTTCTCGCCGCGCATCGCGTTGTCGGTGGTGCCGCCACGCTTGGCCTGCACCGCGTCGATCTTGAAGCTGACGTCGCCGACCTTGGGCAGGTCCAGGTGCAGGCCAGTGTTGTAGCCGCTGTAGTTCGACACACCGGCACTGACCCGGCCGCCGAATTCACCGCTCGGCAGTTTGCTGACGATGCTGAGCGCACCGCCTTCGGTGTTGCGGCCGAACAAGGTGCCTTGCGGGCCCTTCAACACCTCGATGCGGTCGACGTCGTACAGCATCGTGCCCAGGCCCTGCGAGCGGCCCAGGAACACGCCGTCGACATACACGCCCACGCCGGCATCGCGCGCCGGCTGGTTGGCATCGCCGGCCGCACCAATGCCGCGAATGCCGATGTTAAGCGCCGAGCTGCGGGTCGCGAACGGGGTCACCCGCAGCGACGGGATCGAGCCGTCGGCGAAACTGCCGAGCGAGATCGCGCTGCGGTCGCGCATCATTTCGGCGTCCACGACCGTCACCGAGATGGGGGTTTCCTGCAGGTTGGTCGCACGCTTCTGCGCGGTCACCACCACCTGGTCCAGTGCCACCACGGCCGCGGCGCTGCCAGCGTCGTCGGCGGGCAGCGCCACTTCGGCGGCGGCCAGCGATGGCAGCAGGGCGGCGATGGAAAGAGCAAGCACCTGCGGACGCAGGAAGACACGGGAGGAGGAAAGACGCATGGGGTCCGTTCGCGTGAGGGGTGGGAGAAAGCCGGCGCAGTCTGCGCACCCCGCATGACAGATGAATGACCGTTCATTCTCTTTCCGGATGTACTACCATCCGGCGCAAACGACCCCACGGATGGACGATGACGCCCACTGATCCCGCTTCTCCCGGCGCCGTCGACGGCGCCAACGCACGCGCGCAAGTGCAGCGCGAGCGCATCCTCGACGCGGCCCAGCGTTGCTTCATCGCGCACGGCTTCCACGCCGCCTCGGTCAGCGAGATCGCCGGCGAGGCCGGCATCAGCCAAGGCCTGATGTACCGCTACTTCGACAACAAGCGCGCGATGATCCTGGCGCTGATCGAGCGTCAACTGGCCGCCGACCAACGTTCGATCGGCCAGGCGCCCGCGTCCCACGACATGGTCGACGGCCTGTTGGCCTGCTACCAGCAATGGGCGCGCGGCGAATCCATCGGCGGCTACGACACCGCCATCGCCAGCGTCAGCCTGTACGCGGAGATCAGTGCCGAAGCACAGCGCGACCCGGTGGTGGCCAAAGTGTTGCGCCGGCACGACAAGCTGACCACCGATGCGGTCTGCGCGTGGTTGCGCCGGCACGACATCGAGCGTGGCGCGGCTATCGACGAAGCATCGCTGCACGCGCGCACGCTGCTGCTGCGGGTGGTGGTCGAAGGCCTGGCCATGCGTGCCGTCCGCGATCCGGACCTGGCGCCGGACACGGTGCGCGCCGTGCTTGCGCAGACCATCGCACGGGTGCTGGGCGGCTGAGGTCTCCATCGCCGCGGCTGCGTCGGCAGGCTGATCGGCACGCTTTGCAGGCGCGCAGGCGCGCGCAGTCGCGGCCCTGCTGATTCGGCGCGGCCCTGCTCGTCTGGCGCGCCGCTGTTGGGCCAAGGCCCAATAGGCGGCCCTGGCGCCACTGGCTAGGCTTCTTGCAGCCACCCGCGGCTGGCGGTCGGGCGGCTATCCGCCAAGGCCGCGCCGATCAGGGTGGCCGATTGCAGGCAACCGCGTGCCGATGGGGTGATCGATGTCCGACGAACATGATGAAGCGACCCTGCAGGCACTGTTGGACCGGCTGCTGAAGTTCCGTTTGCCGCGCGCCCTCGACGTCAAGCAGCGCGTCGACCGCGGCGAGCTGCTCTCCGATACCGACATGGCCTTCCTCAAGGCCGCCCTCGATGACGCGCGCAACGGCCAGCAGTACATCGTGCGCAATCCGGAGTTCCACGCCTTGGGCGGGCAGATCATGCAGCTCTACGAGGACATCGTGAGCCGGGCCCTGCAGAACGAGAAGGAACGTGGGCGTCACTGAAGCGCCGGTATCGGGGAAGCTGCCGTTGCGTGGCGACGCCATCGCCGGGCTCACCGCTGCCGCGGTCGTCATTCCCAAAGCCCTGGCCTACGCGACCATCGCCGGCCTGCCGATCGAGGTCGGCCTGTATACCGCCTTCGTGCCGATGCTGGTGTATGTGCTGCTGGGCACCTCGCGCCCGCTATCGGTGAGCACCACCACCACCATCGCCATCCTGACCGGCGCGGAGCTGTCCGCGGTGGCGCCCAACGCCGATCCCGGCCAGCTGATCACCGCGACGGCGACGCTGACACTGATGGTCGGCGCGATCCTGGCGGCCGCCTCGCTGCTAAGGCTGGGCTTCATCGCCAACTTCATTTCCCTGCCGGTGCTGGTGGGGTTCAAGGCCGGCATCGGCGTGGTCATCGTCGTCGACCAGTTGCCGAAACTGTTGGGCCTGCATTTCGACAAAGGCTCGTTCGTGCACAACGTCGGCGAGTTGCTGCGCGGCCTGGGGCATGTGTCATGGCCGACGTTCGCCGTGGGCCTGGGCACCATCGCGTTGCTGGCGCTGGTCGAGTGGCGGCGTCCGCGCTGGCCGGCGCCGCTGATCGCGGTGGCCATCGCGATCGCCGGCGCGGGACTGCTGGGCTGGCAAAACGCCGGCATCGATCTGGTCGGCACGGTGCCCAGCGGCTTCCCGCGCCTGACCTTGCCCGACCTGGCGTTGGCGCAGCAGATGTGGCCGGGCGCCTGCGGCATCGCCTTGATGAGCTTCACCGAGACGATCGCAGTCGGGCGCGCCTTCCAGGCCAGCGGCGAGCCCTTGCCCCGCGCCAACCGGGAACTGCTGGCGACCGGCGCCGGCAACCTCGCTGGCGCGTTCTTCGGCGCCATGCCGTCCGGCGGTGGCATGTCGCAGACCGCGGTGAACCGTCGCGCCGGCGCACGCAGCCAGATGGCCCAGGCGGTCACCGCCGCGACCACCCTCGCCACGATGCTGCTGCTGGCGCCGCTGATCGGGCTGATGCCGCATGCCACGCTCGCCGCGCTGGTCATCGTCTACTCGATCGGCCTGATCCAACCGGCGGATTTCCGCGACATCCTGCGCGTGCGCCGCACCGAGTTCCTGTGGGCGCTGGCGGCCTTCGCCGGGGTCATGCTGCTGGGCACGTTGAAGGGCATCCTGGTGGCGATCGTGGTGTCGCTGGTGGCGCTTGCCCACCAGGTGGCCGACCCGCCCGTGCACCAGCTCGGCCGCAAGCGCGGCACCAACGTATTCCGCGCCCGCTCGCCCGAACATCCGGACGACGAGACCTTCCCCGGCCTGCTCCTGCTGCGCGTGGAGGGCCGCCTGTTCTTCGTCAATGCCGAGCGCGTGGCCGAGAAGATCCGCCCCCTGATCGCCGAGCACCGCCCGCGTTACGTGGTGCTGGACCTGTCGGGCTTGTTCGACCTGGAGTATTCGGCACTCAACACCCTGGCAGAGGCCGAGCGCCGGCACCGCGCCGCGGGCGTGCAGCTGGTGCTCACCGAATTGAACCCGGACGTGTACGCCATGGTCCGTCGTTCCGCGCTGGGCCAGGTGCTCGGCGAGGAGCGGATGTTCTTCAACCTCGAAATCGCGGTCGAGCGGCTGCAGGCCGATGCCGCCACTTCCCCAGTACACGTGGAGTCGCCGGCATGAAAAAGCCAAAATCCAAAGACAGTTCGCGCGCGCCCGCCGAAGCCAGGATGAAGCGCCGCGACTACGAAGAGCAGCTCGAGCGCCTCCACATCGAGCTGGTGAAGCTGCAGCAATGGGTGGTGGAGAAGGGCCTGAAGGTGTGCATCGTGTTCGAAGGGCGCGACACCGCGGGCAAGGGCGGCACCATCAAGGCCATCACCGAGCGGGTGAGCCCACGGATCTTCCGGGTCGTCGCCCTGCCGGCACCGACCGATCGCGAACTGACCCAGATGTACATCCAGCGCTATGTGCCCTATCTGCCCGCCGCAGGCGAGATCGTCATCTTCGACCGCAGCTGGTACAACCGCGCCGGCGTGGAGCGCGTCATGGGATTTACCGACGAGCGCACCGTGCACACCTTCCTGCAGACCGTGCCGCTGATGGAGGAAACCATCGTCAAATCCGGAGTGATCCTGCTCAAGTACTGGCTGGAAGTCAGCGAGAAAGAGCAGGAAGCCCGCCTGAAGGAACGCGCCAACGACCTGCGCAAGGTATGGAAGCTCACCGCGATGGACCTCAAGTCGTATAGCCGCTGGCACGACTACTCGCGTGCCCGCGACGACATGTTCGCCGCCACCGACACCCCGCAGGCGCCGTGGCATGTCGCGCGCACGGACGACAAACGCCGTGGCCGGCTGAACATCATCCGGCACCTGCTCGAACACGTCCCCTACGAGGCATTGCCGCGCAAGACGGTGAAGTTCCCGCCGCGGCAGAAGCGCGGCAAATACACCGAACCGGACCACCCTTTCAATTACATCGAAGAGCACTACTGAGACAAACGCGCCGCGGGCGGTGATGGCGCAGGGCCTGTACCGGACTACGCCGTGATTGGCCTGTCATCCCCCCCCTATAATCAAACGCACGAATCCACCGAGGCACAGCTCCGCGTCCCCAACAATCGCTCAGGCAGCGCGGCCTGGGTTGCCCCGCCCAAGCTCCGTGTTGCGTTCTCGGTAACGGCGACTGAGTGGACCTTTTCGCAGGATCTCGACCCAGCCGTCCTCGTCGTGAGCTCGGACTGCCTACCGCGACCTCAGGCAGTCGAAGCGCTGCCCGTGCGCCGACTTGGCCGCGCTGGCTGGCAGGTCCAGGCGCCTGGCGAGTACGAGGTACGTGCCACCGTGGAGAGCAGCGTGGGGGCGGCACGGCTTGTCCCTGTTGCGGAAGGGTACGCAGCGTGGTTGACTCGCGCGGGGAAGACGATGGCTTGGCCGGTGCCGAGGCTGAGAGTTTATTGGCCAGGCCCAACTGAGCGCCTACGGGATTGACTGTTTACCCGCGTTGCTTCGACCGGCTTCGCGCCTGTCGCCGACCGCCGATTACGTCCATTAGCCGAGTTCTAAGGAGAGAACGACTGTGACTGATCCCTACAATAGTGCCGACAGCACCGCCCCCGCCGAGAAGCGCGCTTCGACCGGCGGCGTCCCCGATCGACGTCCGTTGCGGACGCCCAAGCGCACTGCCGCTGCGCCGTCCGGCTCAGTATTTCGGGATTTCTTCCCGCTCTGGAACGTCATTGCATTGATCGTCGGATCGATCTGGATGGCCACCCGGGGAACCTCGAACTTTGTCGTGATGACGATGACCTATGGTCCCTTGGTACTCGCCATTGCATCGGCCGCGTGGATTCCAAACACAGGTTTCGCAATCCTGGTTCGTGTATTGAATGCCCTGCTGGCGATCGTGGTCGTCGGCAAGCTACTGAAATACGCAGGCGCGGGAATCTTCACCATGAACATAGTGATCGTGTTCGTGATGACCACGCTCATGCCGATCTTGAACGCACTCTTCCTGCGGCCGCACAGGACGGAGTGAGGGCCGCAGCCCGTTCGCGCCGAGCCACGGCCTGCGGCCCGCGGACGGTCCGTAGGGCGCAACGCGTACGTTTGCAAAGGAGCGACCACCTATGCGCGTCCATGGCACTTTGACGAAATGGAATGATGACCGAGGCTTCGGCTTCGTTGCGCCATCACAGAACGGTGCCGAGATATTCGTCCATATCTCTGAGTTTCCAGGCGATGGCCAACGGCCGCGGCTGAACGAAATTATTTCATTCGAGGTCAGCAAGGGTCCGGACGGCAGGCCCCGGGCGGTTCGTGTCATGCGACCCGGCCAACCCTCGGCACGACACCTGCCTGGGCGTGCCACCCGTCCGCCGCGACCGTTCCGCCTCTGGCCGGCCATCATGGTGTTCTCGGCGCTTGCAGCCATGGGTATTTATGGCTTCTCGGGCATCCATGGTTCGACGCGCCCGGCTGGCATCGCTGCCGGCGCGGCGGCGGCTCAACCTACCGCGCCCTCTCCTTACAGATGCGACGGACGTACTACCTGCTCCCAGATGACCTCTTGCGCGGAAGCAAAGTACTTTCTCCAGCACTGCCCCAACGTAACCATGGACGGCGACGGCGACGGAAAGCCCTGCGAGCAACAGTGGTGCAACTAGCCGGCGAGGCTACGGCAGCGCGCCTCGATCAGCATCATCGCAGCGACGGCTCGGCAGGCCGGGAGGCCGGAGACCGAGCTAGAGAACCCTGCGTCTCGGCCAGCAACGCCAGGACCGCTCATGAAGCCGTACCGGCCATCGTTTGACAACCCAAGACTGCCACGGCTCCAGCACCGGGCTTCACCGCACCACCCGCCCCGGCCAGTCGATCAGATCCAGCTTGCCACCGGCAAGTGACGGCGCCGAGCCGGCCACCACGTCATGCGGGAACCCGAGCTGGATCGCACTGGCCTCATCGAGCCGCTGGAAATGTTCCGCCGACAGCCGCACATCGAGCGCGGCGAGGTTGTCGCGCAACTGATCATGTGTACGCGGCCCAATGATCGGCAGCACGCCCTTGGCCAGCACCCACGCGATCGCGACCTGCCCCGGCGCAACGCCGAGCTCATCGGCAATCGCGAGCACGGCATCGACGGTGGCGGTCTTGCGCGCATCGCTCTCGTCATGGATGACGGCACCCAGGCCCTGCGCGCGCCCGCTTTCGCCGCGACGGTACTTGCCCGTCAGCAGGCCGCCACCGAGCGGCGACCAGGCGACCGCACCGAGGTTGAACGCTGCGGCCATCGGCAGCAGTTCGCGTTCCACCGAGCGCTCGACCAGGCTGTATTCCAGCTGCACCGCGGTGATCGGCGCCCAGCCGCGCGCCTCGGCCAGGGTCACCGCGGTGGCGGCACGCCACGCCGGGAAATCGGAAAGGCCCGCATAAAGAATCTTGCCGCTGCGCACCAGGTCGTCGAGCCCGCGCGCGATCTCGTCGATAGGCGTCACCCTGTCGGGCATGTGCACCCACAGCAGGTCGACGTAATCGGTCTTCAACCGCTGCAAACTGGCCTCGACCGAACGCAGCATCGCCTTGCGGCTATTGCCACTGCGCTGCAGCCCGGCGTCGGGCGCATCGCCCAGCGAAAACTTGCTGGCGAGGATGATGTCGTCGCGCTCACTGGCGATGAAATCGCCCAGCATCGCCTCCGACTGCCCGAACTGATATTGATCGGCGGTATCGATAAAGTTGCCGCCCGTCTCGCGGTAGCCGGTGTAGATGCGGCGGGCCTCGTCCTGGTCGGCGCCGTAGCCCCAACCCTTGCCGAAGTTGCCCGTGCCCAGGGCCAGCGACGAAACGCGCAGGCCGGTATTGCCGAAGATGCGGTAACGCATGGCAGTGTCCTCGTGTCCAATAAGAAAGAAGTTATCCAGTGCGGCCGGTGTAGCGCAGGCCGCGTCCGTGGCGTACTTTCTACGCCTCCCCGCCCGTTGCGGGAATGCCTACACTTGCAAGATCGGATTGCAGAAATGCAACGCCCACTGGCACGCTGGTTTCCGGGGACAACGCCATGGATTTCGACTGGAACGACATCCCGCTGCTGCGCAAGCTGGCCGCCTCCGGCAGCATGGCGCAGACCGCCCGCGACCTCGAGCTGGTCACCTCGACCGTCAGCCGGCGCCTCGCCGCGGCCGAGCAGGCGCTGGGCATCCGCCTCTTCATCCGCGGCCCGTCCGGCTACCGGCCCACCGAGGCCGGGCGGGTGTTCCTGGCGCACGCCGACCTGATCGTGGACCGCGTCGACACCATGGTCTTGGAAACCCGTGCCGAACAGCAGGATATCGCCGGCCCAGTCAGTATCACCGGCATCGACGCCGTACTGAGCCACTGGCTGGCCGACCACGTCCCCGCGCTGCTGGCGCAGCATCCGCGATTGGAGCTGAGCCTGCTCGGTGACTTTCGCGAAGTATCCTTCGCCCGCCGCGAAGCCGACCTGGCCATCCGCCTCAATCGCCCCACCACCGACGCCGCCCTGCGCATGCGCAAGATCGGCGTGCTCGGCTTCGCCGTCTATGGCACGCGCGCCTTCGCCAAGGTCGATCGCAAGGAATGGAAGACACTGCCGTGGCTGGCCTTCCCGCGCGAGCTGGCGTGGCTGGCGGAAATGAAATGGCTGCAGAGCCTGAAGCCGGAGCGAGTGATCCGCCTGACCTCGATCGCGATGATCGCGCGCGCCTGCCAGAGCGGCGTCGGCGTCGCACTGCTGCCGTGCGTGGTCGGCGAGCAGCTGGGGCTGGTTCGCCTGCAGGACCGGATCGAATCCCGTCGCGAACTATGGCTGCTCAGCCACAAGGACGCCGGCCAGATCGCGCGCTTCCGCGCGGTGGCGGACTGGTTGGTGTCGGCCGCGGAGGCGGATGCGCGCCTCTTGGCGGGCACAGCATGAGCGTGCGCCGGATGGGGATCTCAAGCCATACGTGGCGATGCGCTGCGGCACTGCATCGGCAGGCATCGTGATCGAGCGTCGCCTGGTATAGACGGCGATCGGACTCAGGTAGAACGCGCAGGCCGGCGCCCCCTCCCGAAACCCATTACCATCCGCTCACTGGCGCCGCAAAGGCGGCCAGCGGGGAAGTATCCAGGCCGATGACAGGGACGTGCCGGGGAACCCGCGTGTCGGGTCGGTGCAGTTCATGCCATCGGGCCGTCAACGAGTCCATGGAGGAATCATCGATGAGCAAAGACGCATCGCTGCTGACGCGGATCATCTACTGCCTGGTCGTGCTGGGCGCCATCCTGCCCTTCGGCCTGGCCAAGTCGGGCTGGGTAGCGCTGGCGACGGGCGGCCCCGCGCTGGCCGGCACCATTCCCTTTATCGGCCCCCTCGTGCTGCTGGTGATCGGGATCTACCGAGTCATTGTCGTCGTACGCACGCCCGCTGCCTTGTCGGCCCCGCCCGTCGCTGGCTTCATCGCCTTCCTGCGCGGCGCAGGCCTGTTCCTGCTGTATCTCGGCGCCATTACCACGGTGCTGGGCTGGCTGGCCGGCCCGCTGATGCATACCCTCATGCGCGCGCGCACCGAGAGCGGCGCGGAGTTCTTCTTTGTCGGTTACCTGATCGCCATCGTCGGCCAGCTCGGCGTGCTCGGTCTGCTGCTGTTCGAACTCAGCCGCCTGCGCGGTTTTGAAACCCATCGCCTGGCGAGCGCCTGACTTTCATCGGGCCGGGCCGTTCTGCGGCCCGGCTCGTCGATGCGGTTGGGCGAGCGCGAGCGGAACGTTTCGACTCATGGACACCGCCGGCACCGTACGCTGTGCGGGCGCCATGGTTTTGCCCCGCCCTACGGCAACGGCTCGCCCTTCCAGCGGCACACCCCGAGAAAAATCAGCGTCGCCAACGCCACACCCCAGTGAAACGCCTCGGTATGACCGAAGTACTTCGGCAACCCGAACAACACCGGGATCGCCGCCACATACACGGCCAGCGTCACCATGCCCTGCCAGGTCTGCGGAAAGCCCCAGCCGATACCTTCGCGGCGGGCGGGAAACCAATACGCCTTCTCACTGCTCATGGGCGCCTCCTGAGGGACGCGGCAAATGTACGCCTGTTGATGCCCGCATTGTAGGAGCGGCTTCAGCCGCGACCGCAAGATCCGGCCATCGCGGCTGAAGCCGCTCCCACCACCCCCTGAGCCCGCTGCGGGCCTAGCCACGCCCGCGCCCAGGGCAAACCTCCAGAGCTTTCTTCCCTACGCCGGCCAGCTAAGAACTGGTGGCGCAGTTTCACGGCTCCTGGATTCAGGGTCACCCACCCTCCAGTCCTACCCGAACAGGCGCTCGATCTCCTGCGGGATTCCGCCACCACCGAGCTGGCGATTCTGTTTCGCGATGTTGACCTTCATCGTCACTTCCGACACCTCGATCAGCGCCCGGTCGATCGCGCGTTGCTGGGTCTCCGACAACCAACCCAGTATCGGCCGCAAATGCCACAACGCCGGCGAGCCCTCATGCACCGCCACCGGGAAGGTCGCCGCATTGCCGACCATGAGCTTGCGCATGTTCTGGCGCGAGCAGCCGATCAGATCGGCCACGTCCGTCAGCCCGACCAGGTCCGGCGACGCCTCCACCAGCTCCGCGCCCGGGATGGCCCGCCTGACCGCCTTCACCGCCGAGGCGATGGCCTTCAATGCAGTAGTCGCCTCGCGGCTGAAATCGAGCGCAATGCGACCGCGCTGGCCGATGCCTACGGTGGCGTCGTCGCAGCCAGCATCCGCCAGCGCCTCAACAAACTGCGCCGGGTCCGCCTCCGCGTCAGGCAGCCGGAACTTCAAGGTGAACTCGTATTCTCTCATCGCCTGATCCCCGCTAATGCTTCTCTTGCTTTGCGTTCTCGTAGGCACATTGGTCCACCACCCGCTGTAGTTGCCTGCCGTGATTGCCCGGGTTCCTGGGCGTACTCCAAATGCTGGTGATACAGAACTCACCGCAGCGGCACGCAGCGTCGTTGTACGGACACAGCATTCGACCCCAGCCGTGGGAGCCGCCCTCCTTGATCCGCCAACCATGCGTTTCGGCATAGCGGATGGCTGCTTCGGTTTCGGGTTTTGGGTGTGACCTACGGCGCATGGTGGTACCCGTTGCATGACGGAGCTTATCGGCCATGCTCTAGTTGTCAAGTGACAACCTAAACATTTCCAACTCCGCCGATCCTGAGGCGCTACCACATGCGTTGAGAATAGGAACAGGCCGCGCCAGCTCGTCCGTCATTCCACCCCGGAAGCCCGCTCAACCCCCGCGAAAGTTTACGAACGATCGCAAGCAAGGCCAGGAAGGCGGCATCGACAGTTCGATGCTGCCGACACTGAGGCCACGGTGTAGGCCGGACCGCCTACCATCATCTGGCACACAACGCGAAACTCGCCCAGCTCAGTCAAGTCGCGACGATTCACGATGGATGCGGACACGCCGACCCAATGGAAGTCCATTAGAAAACGGCGAGGACCTCAGAAATGGACAAGGCAAGATGACCAAGCACTTGAGACTTGCCCTCATACTCCTCGCGGCCACGGCTGCAGGCCTGGTTTACAAGTGCGTGGCTGACCGGCCCACCGACCGCACGTCGATATCGAAAGCACAGGGCCGAGCCGCGACAACCACAGCTGCCGCATCAAGCAGATCTCGCGCGGCCGACATCTCTCCTGCCGGCGCTGACCTTACTGCCCAAGGCCCCTCCACGAGGCGCCAACAGGCCAACTCTCCAGACGTCGCCGGGACTCGCGCGGGCCACGCGGGTCGACCCCCCCGCGCCACGCCCTCGCCCATGAGCGAGGCAGGCCACCAGCGGGTGCGCACGGTATCCAGGCAACTGGCGACACAGGATCCATCGCTAAGCGACCTACTCGACCTGGCCGCGCACGAGAGGCCTGACCCGAACTGGTCTCCGCGGATTGAGCACGCGCTCAATGCCTCCCTCCATCGACATACCGCCGCAGGCGCGGGCGGCCTGGAACTCGATGACATCCACTGCACGGCCACGCTATGCCAGCTGTCTGCGATCGGCAGTCAGGCCACGGATGATCCCGATGCCGATTGGCAGCGCATCATGGGTGAAGTCATGGGCGAGCCGTGGTTCGCGGAACAGTTCGACGACGCCTCAACGAGCGTGACGCACGATGGTACGGGCGTCGTCTACTTGACTCACCTGGTCCGCAAGCCTGCGGGGTGACTCTCGCGTCAGCCTTGCCATCGCCCCTTAGAAGCCTTCGACCTATTGAAGGCCACCACACCGACTACCCCAAATAGCAACGCCCCCCATTCAAGTGTGCGCTGGATCAGCACCTGGGTGGCATTTGAAGTAGTACATCGTTCCGCGGATGTTCTCCGGATGCACGAAGCCATGCACGACATCGGGCTTGTTCGGACATGCGGCATCCAGTACATCTGGGCAATCGGAACCATCATCCATAGCACCAGGGCAAGCATCCAGGATCAGTATGAAGGCTCTTCATGCTTCCATCTCCATCAATATGTCGACCCACCCACTGGCCTGATCCACACCGGCGAACAACTGGCATGCCGATACCCCCAAAAGGTAGACACCGACAGATGGCAGCGCACGACCACCGGCTGATCACCGGCCGCCGCGAACGCATGTTGTGCCCTGTCGCTCCATGCCGCCAATTGCACCACCACGACATTCGCCAAGGGCGCCTCGCCTCCCACCGCAGGCAGCTCGATCGGCGCGAACAGCACCAATGCGGTATCCGTCTGCACCGTACCCTCTTGCAGATATGCGTGCTCGCGGATGACCCCTCGCAATTCGCGCTCGATGAAAGCCGGTTCCGACGAAGGCAATGGCAACGCAGCCTGCGGTGCAGAGAGTATGGCCAGCAAGAGAAACGTACTCATGTTCATGGAATCCTAGCTGCCGGCCGCCCAAGCCTCAGCGGGCAAGACAACAAAGGCAATCGCGACGCCGGCACGAAATCCATGCTGACCAGTTGCACCTCGCCGTCGACCTCCGTCGCGATCGCCAGCCTTCCACCGGCGGTGTCCGGGTGGGGAAGGAAGCTCATCGCCCGCACAGTGCCTGGCACCGAGCCCCATTCGCTCCTGCGGGGCACGTCACTATTCGGCAGGGTTTTCACCAGCATCAGGCGGGTGATCTGCGCGTCCGGCTCGGCGGCAACTTCCGCGCTCGCCAGCCCATGAGGGCATTGCGCGCGTTGCAGCAGCACCGGCGCGGGCCCGCGTGCTTGAGCGGCCGCCGGTGCGAGCCGCGAATACAGCGCCTCCCTGCCGCGCGTATCGAGCGGCCGAAGACGACCCTCGTTGATGTTGAGCACCACCCCGGCCGAGAACCCCAACAGATCCCCGTTATAGCCGGACACCTGCGACGCGCAGGGGCCGCTCAAACGATAGGCGGACGTGATCTGCTGCGGCGTCCCGTCCGCGCGCAGATACCCGCGCAACTCCCTTGCGGGCATCGGCACGAGGTTGCTCGAGGCGGCAACCTGCTTCGCATCCGAGCAAGACAGCGCCACCCGATCCGTCGCCGGCTGAGCGGCCCACGCCGGCCCAGTCGCGATCCCGCCGACCATCAGCACCCACCGCCCCGGACGGGAAATCCGCTTTCTCATCGACGACTCCCTGGTCAGCCAGCCCGCATAACGCACAACAGCTCAAACGATCTCGCGAAGAAAAAGAACCAGAATCCGTCCTTTGGGACCGGCCGGATCCCCGCATATCTGGCCGGTCATGATAATCAGCCGAGTTGCAACAGCAGTGCCCGCGCGCTCAGCGAGGTCAGCGGCCGGCTAAGCAAGGGATTGGCCAGCTCATGTAGCGCTTCCACGACGCCGCTGGGCGCGCCCTCGCAGACCACGTCATCGCGGCCTTCGACCAGGTTGGCCCAGGTTTCAACCTGCTCCGCGCTCAGGTCGCCCTCAAGATAGCGCCGCAGGATATTGCGCACGTGCACCGCCTCCAGCTTCAGGCCGGCGCCCTCGAAATCCCACGGCACACTCGCCAAGTCCCGCGCCAAGTCAGGCAAGGGACGCGAGGCTTCCAGAAGTTCCCGGACCCAAACCAGGCGGCCGGCCTCATCGATCGACATTGGCAAACCCCCGCACCGTTCGGTAGCACCCGCCGCCATCTCGACGGCGGGTGCGAAGTTGCGAACCTACAATCAAAAGATGGGCGTGGATACGTTGGTATTGTCGATCGAGCGCGCGCAGGCGTTGAACGCCAGATACCCAGTGTTGTAGATCGTGTTGCCACGGCACAGTGCCGGCTGGGTGATCGACTGCATCGGGATGAACATTTGGTCCTGCGTCATCGCCGAGATGGAGTTGTTGATCAGCTGCAGATCCGGCGTGCCGTTGAAGGTCATGCCCGAAGCCGGTCCGTTGCCATTGCCCCGGATGCCCATGATGTGATTGTTGATCAACCGCATCCCATTGGAATCGGCCGCCATGATGCCGACCGCCATCGGCCCGTAGACGCCTGCGACCAGGTTATTGATGAGCACCTGCCCGGTGGAGCCCCCGCGCGAGGAATCGCCGATCAGGTTGATGCCGATGACGCCATTGAAGAACCCGCCACCATAGGTGACGCGATTGTTCACCGCCTCGAAGTCGTCGCCGCCGGCCTGGATGCCCGACGAGATGAAGTGGTCGATGCGATTGTTGCGGACCGAATTGTGGGCGCCGTTGAACGGCATCCACACGCCGATATCGAAACCGCTCAACTGGCAGTTCTGGACGGTGACATTGCCCAGGCCCATATCGAGCGCCACGCCATTGGTGCCGCCCGGGCTCTGGCCCGCGGCCAGGCTTACCTTGCGGTTCCGGCAATCCACGGTCACGTCCGAGGACGCGATGAAAATAGCCTGCCCGTAGTAGGACGACACCTGGTCGCGTCGCAGGCAATACGTGCCCGGGGCGCTGATGGTGTATGGCACCGCATCGATATACGCCGTGCAGGAAGAGGCGGTCGCCTCGGTTGCGTCGGTCGCCGCCCGGGCGGGCGCAGGCGCGAGCGCGGCGGACGCCGCCAGTACAGCGAAGGCAAGAATGAAGCGCATGTTTTCCCCGATTGGTTGGATGTTCCTTTCCCCGCGTCGCAGTGTGGGAGGACACACCGATGGACGGTGGGACTGCGCGCTTGCGCACTCTACCTCTCGGAACGGGGTTGGAAACAGAGGGGAATCCAAGTCGTGATTTACATCACAAGTATCTAGCCGGCACCCGGGCGCCCGCCAAGGAAAGCACCTGATGATCCACCGAAGAATTCGGACGTGAACACCGGCTCGCCATAGAACCCAGGGCATCCGGATGCGTCCACAACAAAGCTGCTTCAAGCAGGCGCCGACGCCTCCGCAAGCGCATTGCTATCCCGCAGCGCCCCACTGCTCGATCAAGGGTCGAAGATACTTCCGCGAGATATGGACGTTGCCAACGAGCGCAGCAGCAACGGACATCCGCGCGTTGTCGGTTAACACGCCGACCTTCCGATAGCGGGCGCTCGCTTCGACGCTGGATATCAGCGCATCGAGATCGTACTCATGACTCAGCCAGTCACATCCCACGAAGCTATCGTGGTCGAGAAACTCGTGTTCGGCAGCGAAGATCCTCGCCTGCGCAGCCACATGATCACGTCGCTGCTGTTGGTATTGCGTCAGTGCCGAGTTGATCAGGAAAAACTTGAGCGGTGCCGCCAATGCCACGACAAAGAACTTGTTCTTTGGCGGATTACAGAGCGTACACCTGAGAAAAAATACGTCTCCGACAACTACCATCGCATCCTTGCTCCGTGCACCTACGCTGTCAGCGAAGCTTCGCCTCGCCGGGATGTTTGTCCCGCAGGTGGGGAATCAGCACATCACTGTTGTCCAGCGTCTTGGCGATCGACTCTCGATCAATGAAACCGCCACGCCTGGCCTCGTCGCCTCGGCGATCCCAGGCCTCCTTCCATGCATCGTCATGTGACATTTCACGCACGGCCCATTTCCCGACGTCCTTATAGGCGGCCACGATTGCCTGCAGGCAAGACACTTCAGATTCGCTCAGCTCATCGATATCCGGTCGATGCCGCAGTTTGATCTGGTGATCAGGCAAATATTCGAACGCATCCAAGGCGACATCCAACGCATCGCCCTTGGGCAAGCCGTCCTTTACTCGCTTCATCATGTCATAGGCGCAGCTGGCTACCGGACCTTGCTGCATGGCGCAGTACTCATCGCCGGCAATGAAGCGCCCGAACTCCTGCAGATGGCGCTTGTCGGCCAAGTACAACATCTTCATCACTGGATACAGCGATTCGTCGGTCTCTTCGACCAAGTACCCGATGGCAGCTACCGCCTTCGGCGCATCAAACTCTCGAAGCGCTTTTTGCCGTGCCATGTCCACTCCTCTCAATATCAAGAACGCATCCGCACCCCGGCCGGATGCCGGCCGCGCATCCTGCGCGGACCACCCCTGGCGGCCAGTCTAGGCCAAGTCCCCGTCGGACGCGACGCCGGCTTGTTCAGTATTTGGCGTAGGACTTTCCCTCAGGACTTGCCGCACGTGATGCATGTGGCATTGGACTCCATCTGCGGCAGCCACTGCCGGCTACTCAACTTGGCTAAGGGGCAGACACCCCCCATCAATCTCCGGACCCGCCCGACCACTGCCCCCCAGGAAGACGCAGCAACGAAACAACCAGCACCACCAACCCGACGACAGCCACCGACACCCCATAGCCTCGCGCTCCCGCACGCGTCACGTACTCGAAGAAGCTGGGCAGATAATTGGCGCGCTCGTGCCACACCATCAATTCGGACAGCCATATCGCCGCCGCGCCCCGCCCGTGATCAGCACCGCGCCCAGCAGTGCGCCGCCCCAACTGCGACGGGCGGGCCCGGGCTCGGCCGGATGATCCACGCGCGGCGGTGCCGGTGCGCTTGGCGTGGCGGTCGCGGCCTCACCCTCGGCCTGCAGACGGGCAAGCTCGGCCAGATCGCTGCCGTTCTCCATGCCGTCGTCCAGCAGGTCATAAAGGTTGGTCAACTTTCGGATCTTGAGTTGTTCGCGACTCGGCATGCGGCCCGTCCCCTTGGTCTTACTTGCGCGCCCGCTCCACGCCGAGGCGCTGGCGCGACCTGTCATCCCCCAGCGCCGCGCCCCGCTCCAGCAGCACCAGTGCGGAAGCGCGATCGCTTGCTGTCCCAAGTTCCAAATGCATGAGCGCGGCATTGTAGGCGGCGATCGCGCTGCCCTTGGCCGCGGCGCGCTCAAAGCCGGCGAGCGCCTCGTCCGGGCACAACGCGAAGACGTCCCAACCGGCAGCGGCGCGCATCAGCAGGTCGGGCTCACTATCGGAAATCTGGTCCAGCACGTAGATCGGCCAGCCCGCCACCAGCGGCACAAGAACGTCGGCGTCGCGCGG
>Ga0160436_1000293_pt1 | contig 22393 bp, 16 predicted proteins | sample HID1973M_E0MG_FD_108264 | JGI IMG/M metagenome (GOLD analysis project Ga0160436, IMG submission 108264) | Enriched mosquito-associated microbial communities from UW Madison campus, WI, USA - HID1973M_E0 MG | ecosystem: Host-associated > Arthropoda: Insects > Digestive system > Unclassified ...
CGGGCGCAGAACGCAACGCGCGCGCCGACAACGCCAGCAGGCCAGCAAACAGCAGCGGCGTCACCAGCAGCGCCTGCACCACCACAAACCACGCACCGGTCCACTGGAACGACCACGGATGCCGGTCCACCAGTTGGAAGCGCAGGCCGGCATCGGCATGCGCCAGATTCCACGACAGCAATGGCCACCACGCCGCCGCACCGATCGCCAGCACCAGCCACAAGCGCGGTTCGCGCAGCAGGCGCCGGCCTTCCGGCAACCACAGCAACGCCAGCAAGCCCACACCTATCACACCGACAAAGCGATAGTGGCTGAGCGCGCCGATCACCAAGCCCAGCGCCAGCAGCCCCAACCCCGTCGCATCCACCCGCGCCAGCAAACGCGCACCGCCCCACAGGCACAGCGCACTGGCCACCGCCATCGGCACATCCGGCAGCGCCAACAAACCCAACATGCCGGCCAGCGGCATCAGCACGGTCAGCAGGCCGGCTTGCCAGGCCAACGCACGCTGGCCGACTTCGCGCGCCGCCGCGATCACCAGCCAGGGCAGGCTGGCCGCCAGCAGCAGGAACGGCGCACGCAGCGCCAGCACATGCTGGCCGCCCAACTCGACACCCAACCTGGCCAACCAGGCGCTCAGTCCCGGCAGATCCGAGTAGGCCCAGGCCAGGTGCTGGCCCTCCTGCCAATAGAAGGCCTCGTCGACAAACAGCGGCAGGCGCGCGGCGATGACGACCTTGATCACGGTTGCGGCGATCCAGATCGCCAGGAACCATTGTGGGTGACGCTGCGCGTCCTGCATCCCGCTACACTCCGTTGAACTCATCGTCAGGCCCATCGATGTCCGCCACGCCGCCGCCGTTGCCCATGCTATCCGATGAACTCCGCGCCGCCCTCAAGCGCGCGCAGGATCAAGTCAATGCGCTGGTGTTGGGCAAGGCTTACGAAGTGCGGCTGGCCTTTGTCGCCCTGCTCTCCGGCGGCCACCTGCTGATTGAAGATTTGCCCGGCCTGGGCAAGACCACCCTGGCGCATGCGCTGGCCGCCAGCCTGGGGCTGAGCTTCCAGCGCGTGCAGTTCACCTCGGATCTGTTGCCGGCCGATGTGTTGGGCGTGTCGGTGTATGACGGTCCGTCGCGGCAGTTCCAGTTCCATCCCGGCCCGGTGTTCACCCAGGTGCTGCTGGCCGACGAAATCAACCGCGCCCCGCCGCGCACGCAGAGCGCGTTGCTGGAAGCCATGGCCGAACACCAGGTGACCCTGGACGGCGTCACCCACAGCCTGCCGGAACCCTTCTTCGTCATCGCCACGCAGAACCCGGTGGACTTGTCTGGCACGTATCCACTGCCGGACTCGCAACTGGATCGCTTCCTGCTGCGGTTGGCACTGGGCTATCCGGGTGCGGAAGCCGAGCGCGCCCTGCTGGCCGGTGCGGATCGACGCGCCTTGATCGCGCAGACGATGCCGCTGCTGTCTTCCGACGACGTGCTGGCATTGCGCGAGGCAGTGGATCAGATCCACACCAGCGATGCGCTGATCACTTATGTGCAGGCCTTGATGCATCGCAGCCGCCAGCATCCGGGCGTACGCGTGGGTCTGTCGCCGCGCGCCGGCATCGCGCTGCTACGCGCGGCGCGCGCCTATGCCTTGTTGCTGGGGCGCAGCCACGTGCTGCCGGAAGACATCCAGGCCTTGTTCACCGCCGTGGCGGCGCACCGCCTGGTGGCGGAAGCCGAAGCCGACTCCACGGCTGCCCTCGCCAAGGCGATTCTGCACGCGGTGTCGGTGGACTGATTGAAGCCGGGGCCGCGCCGCCGCTGGCGGGAGCGCATGCAGCTGCTGGCGCGCCCGCGCCACAGCGAAGCCCTGCCTGTGCGCCTGGACCGCCGGCGCGTCTACGTACTGCCCACCCGCTTCGGCCTGTTCTATGCGGTGCTGGTGCTGGCCATGCTGATGGGCGCGCTGAACTACAACAACAATCCGGCCCTGCTGCTGGCGTTGTTGCTGGGCGCCACCGGGCTTGCGAGTTTGATCGCCGCGCATTTGCAGTTGTCCGGCCTGCAACTGGATGCGGTGGCGGCCGAACCCGTCGCTGCCGGCCAACCCTTGCCACTGAGCCTGGCGTTTTCCGCGCGTGATCGGCGTGCCCGACCCGGTCTGCAACTGCAGGCCTTGCAGGCACACGGCCACTTTGATTTGTCTGCGGCCGAACCCGGCGTAGCCGTGTTGATGATCGCCACCGAGCGCCGCGGCTGGCTTGAGTTGGGTCGCATTGGCGTGGCCACCACCCAGCCGCTGGGATTGGCGCGCGCCTGGGCCTGGTTCTGGCCTGAGCTGCAGGTGCTGGTATATCCGGCGGCGGAAGTGCACGGCCCCGCCCTGCCCGATAGCGAAGGCGGCGGCGCACGGGCACGGCTGCGCAACAGCGGCGATGACGTACACCACCTGCGCAGCTATCGCGCCGGTGATTCCCTGCGCGCGATTGCCTGGAAAGCCTCCGCGCGTCGCGATCAATTGCTGGTGCGCGAGTTTGAACAAGCGGTCGGCCGCGAAGTGGATTTGCGCTTTGCCGATCTCGCCGGCTTGGGCTACGAACAACGCATCGCCCGGCTGACCCATTGGGTGCAGCAGGCCGAACGCGAAGGACGCCGCTATCGCCTGCACTTGCCCGGACAAGCGCCACTGGGTCCGGGCATGGGGCCGGGTCATCGCCATCTCTGCCTGCGCGCATTGGCGCTGCTGCCGCATGAACGCCAGCGCTGAAGTCCGCCCCGCGCTGGATGCCGGCAGCCGCGCCTGGACGCTGGCGGCGGCCGCGGCCTGCCTGTTGCCGCTGCTGTTGCAGCTGCCGCTGAGCGTGGCGCTGGGCAGTGCGGCGCTGGCGCTGGTCACCGCCACGCTGTCCTGGCGCAAGCCGATGCCGGCGGTGCTGCGCTTTGTGCTGGCGATCGCCATCCTGCTGACGGTCTCCAATGCCATGGGTTGGAAGTTTGGCCGCGACACCGGCTGCGCGCTGCTGGCGGCGATGCTGGCGATCAAACCCAGCGAGACCGGCAGCCTGCGCGATGCACGCAGCCTGATTGCGTTCGCCTTGTTCGCGCCATTTGCCGCTTTCTTGTTGGACCAGGGCCCGCTCAGCATGGTGCTGTCGGCGCTCGGCGTGTTGGGCGCGTTGCTGGCGCTGGGCCGGCTGGCCGAGTTCGAAGCACGCGGGCAACGTGTGCAGGTGCCGGTTCGCGAGCGGCTGTGGTCAGTGGCGCGGCTGATCCTGATCGGCTTTCCGCTGGTGCTGGCCGCGTTCTGGTTGTTCCCGCGCTTTGCCGAACCGCTGTGGGGTGTGCCGGGTCGCGCGGTGGTCACGCCGGGTCTATCGGATCGGATGTCGCCCGGTGGCTGGCTGGATCTGATGTCGGATGACTCGCCGGCCCTGCGCGTGCAGTTCTTCGGCACCCCACCGGCGCAGGAACAGATGTACTGGCGCGGCATGGTGTTCTGGGATTTTGATGGCCGCGAGTGGACGCGCGCGCCGTCGGTATCGGCGCGCCCACCGGCCGCTGTGCGCCACGCCGCCACGCGCTGGGACTACAGCATGGCGGTGGAAGGCCACGACCAACCCTGGGTGGTGGCACTGGACCTGCCCACTGCCGCGCCCGAAGGCGCGCGCCTGGATCACGACAACGCGCTGATTGCCGCGCGGCCGATGACCGCGCTGACCCAATGGCGGCTGCAGTCCTCACCGCCGCTGCTGTTTGAAGGCGAGTTGGAAGCCGCGCTGCGCACCCGCGCCCTGCAACTGCCGCGCGGCTTGAACCCACGCACGCGCGCACTCGGCGAGCAATGGCGGCAGGAAGCCGGCGCCGGCGCCAGCGCCGATGTGGCCATCGTCAACCGCGCCTTGGCCTGGATTCGCCGCGACTTCGCCTACACCCTGGACACGCCGCTGCCGGGCCGCGATGGCGCCGACGAGTTCCTGTTCGATCAACAGGCCGGCTACTGCGAACACTTCAGCTCGGCATTCACCGTGCTGATGCGCGCGGCGGGGGTTCCGGCGCGGGTGGCGGTGGGCTACGCCGGCGGCGAACGCAATCCGTTTGGCGGCTACTGGATCGTGCGCAACATGGACGCGCATGCCTGGACCGAAGTCTGGTTGCCGGGCCGCGGCTGGGTGCGCGTGGACCCGACCGCCGCGGTGGCGCCGGAACGCATCTACGACACCATCGGCGATCGCCAGGGTGCCAGTGGGCAGAACTTTGGCAGCGGCCGCACCTGGGCGCAGTTGGGCGACTGGATGCGACGCGGCTGGAACGACTTTGTGCTGGGCTTTGATGCGCGCCGGCAGTCGCGGATGTTGCAGGGCTGGGGCCTGCAGGATCTGGATACGCGCCGGCTGGCGCTGATGTTTGCCGTGGTCACCGTGCTGGTGCTGGCCGGCATGGGCTGGCTGCTGGCACGTGGCGAACGCGAGCCCGACCCGCTGCTGCGCGCCTGGCACCGGCTGGGCCGCCGCTACGCCCGCTTGGGGCTGGCGCCGCTTCCGCACGAGCCCGCGCTGAGCTGGGCGCGACGAGTGGCGGCTGCACGCGGACCGGCGGCCGATGCGCTGATTTCGCTCAGCCAACGTTTCGCTGATTCACGTTACGCTGCGGCTCATCGCGACATGTCCGTGTTGCTGCGCGACCTGCGCCGCCACCGACCCTGACCCGGGAGTTCCGCCATGAAGCTTCGACTGCTCCTCCTTGCCGGTACCGTCGCCCTGCTGGGTGCGTGTGCCACCGCCCCCAAGCCGTTGCAGGGGACCTTTACCCAGGTCACGCCGCAGGATGCAGTGGCCAATGCCCAGGTCGGCGCGCAGGTGCGCTGGGGTGGACGCATCATCGAGACCAATCCTGGCCAGGACGCCACCTGCTTCCAACTGGTCTCGCGCCCACTCACCGGCACCGGCCGTCCTTCGTCTGATTCGCCCGATGCCACCCAGGGCCGCTTCCTGGCCTGCCGCGCCGGCTTCTACGATCCGGCCGTGTTCGCCCCGGGCCGCGACGTGACCTTCGTCGGTCGCGTGGATGGCTACGAAGTCACCCGCATCGGCGAGTACGACGCGCGCCTGCCCAAGCTGGCCGCCGACGTGGTCTACCTGTGGCCAGAAGTGCGCGAGGTCGAAGTGATCGGCTCGCCGTTCTACGACCCGTGGTACGGCCCGTACTGGGGCCCGCGCTGGGGTTATTGGGGCTGGTGGTAAGCCGCAACCTGCCGCCAACAAAAACGCCGCCCTCGGGCGGCGTTTTTTTTAGTGCGGGGTACCGAAGCGGCCGAGGTGGCCGCCGGCCAGCAGGTGCAGATGCAGGTGGAACACGGTTTGCCCGGCATGTTCGCGGCAGTTGATCACCACCCGGTAGCCGTCCTGGGCAAAGCCTTCGCGACGTGCGTACTCGGCCGCCGCCAGCACCAGCTTGCCGACCAGCTCGGCTTGCGCCGGTTGCAGATCGTCCATGGTCGGGATCAGCTCGTTCTTCGGCACAAACAACACATGCACCGGTGCCTGCGGGGCGATGTCCTTGAAGCCGAGCACGTCATCGCTTTCGTAGACAATCGTGGCCGGAATTTCGCGGCGGATGATCTTGCCGAACAGGGTGCTGTTGCTCGCGGCGTCGGTGCTCATGGCGGTCTCCTTCAGGTCATTTCACTGCGCGAACCAAAAGCATGCGAGAGCGTGCCGCGATCCACGTATTCCAGTTCGCCGCCCAGCGGCACGCCGTGGGCCAGGCGGCTGGGCTTGACCGCATGCTGGCGCGCCAACTGCGCCAAGTAGTGCGCGGTGGCCTCGCCTTCCACGGTGGGATTGGTGGCGATGATCAGCTCGCTGACTTCGCCCTGCTGCAAGCGCTCGCCGAGCTTGTCCAGGCCCAGCTCACGCGGGCCGATGCCATCCAGCGGTGACAGCCGCCCTTGCAGGATGAAGTAGACGCCGCGATAGCCGGTGGCCTGCTCAATGGCCAGGCGATCGGCCGGCGACTCCACGCAGCACAGCAGGTGGCGGTCGCGACTGGCGCTGGCGCAGATGACGCAGAGCTCGCCTTCGGTGAAGTCGTGGCATTGCGCGCAATGGCCAATCCGCTCCAGCGCCTGCGCCAGGATGGCCGACAGATGCTTGCCGCCCTCGCGTTCGCGCTCCAGCAGGTGATAGGCCATCCGCTGCGCGGTCTTCTGGCCAACGCCAGGCAGCACGCGCAGGGACTCAATCAGTTGTTCGAGCAGCGACGCGCTCACTCAGAACGGCAGCTTCATGCCCGGCGGCATCGGCATGCCGGCAGTGGCGGCGCCCATGCGCGACTTGGACTCGGCGTCGATCTTGTTGCTGGCGTCGTTGAACGCGGCGGCCACCAGGTCTTCCAGCATTTCCTGGTCACCCAGCACCGACGGATCAATCCGCACCTTGCGGCATTCCTTGGCGCCGGTCAGGGTCACGCTGACCATGCCGCCGCCGGCGTTGCCGGTGATTTCCAGCTTGGCCAGTTCTTCCTGGGCGCGCTGTAGTTCGGCCTGCATTTTCTGGGCCTGCTGCATGAGCTGGGCGATATTTCCACGCATGACTTTTACTCTTCGTAAGGACGGATGGAATCCGGGACGACCTTGGCGCCGTGCTGTTGCATCAGGCGCTGCACGTCCGGGTGTTGTAAGAAATCCTGTTCGGCCGAGACCTGCTGCTCGCCGCGCTCGCGATCGCTGCGCTGGCGCAACGTCTCGCTGCCCTGGGTCGCAGCCAGGAAGGTGATCTTGGGGGCCACGCCGTACCGCTGCGCGATGGCCTCGCCCAAGTCGCGCACCGCGCGATCCGAACGCAGGTAATCAAAGCCCGAGTCCAGCGACAACTGCAGCACGCCGTTGGAATAGCCGGCAAAGGCCGCGTTCTCCACCAACTGGCGGGTCGCACCCTTGAGCTCGTTGCTGCTGGCGAAGTGCAGCCAGACCTCGGCATTGGTGATGCCGATATCGGAGGAGAAGGTGGATTCGACGGTGGCGGGTTCGGCTGCCGAAGCGGACGGCGTAGCCGCAGGAGCAGCGGGCGTCGGTGCAGCACGCGGTGCCACCGGCGTGGCGCGTTCTGCCGGGGGTGGCGCGGTGGCCTGCGACGGCGCAATCGGCTGGCGCTGGTGTGCGGCTTCCAGCTCCGGCCAGGGCGGACTGTCGTGGCCGTTGGATGGTGCGGTGGTGGCCGGGCGTGCTGGCGTCTGATGGGTTGCGGCGAAAGGCTCGCGGCTGGAAGCCGCTCCTACGGAAGCGCTGGTTGCTTGCGGCGCCGATGCGGCGCTGGCTGCCTGCGGAGCCGGCACGGTGTTGGCACGTGCAGCCGGAGCCGCCGATGCGGCGGTGGTCGATGCGGCTGCACGTCCATTGCCCGCCGTGGCCGGCGTCGCTTCACGCTTGCCCTCGCCGCTCGCGGCGGGACGGAAGGCCAGCATGCGCAACACGGTCATCTCGAAGCCGGCGCGCGCGCTCGGCGCCAGCGGCAGGTCGCGGCGGCCGCTCAGGGCCATCTGGTACCAGAGCTGCACCACTTCCGGGCGCAGGCGCTCGGCGAAACTGTTGGCGTCGATGCCTTCCAACTCTGTGGCCGCGCCCGGCACCAGCTGCCGCACCTGCACGCGGTGCAAAGCTTCAGCCAGCGCGTCGAGCACGCCATCCCAGTCGGGTGAGAAGTCGGCCAGCGCCGCGATGACCTGCAACAGGCGTTCGCCGTCGCCTTCGGCCAGGGCCTCGAGCATGGCGCCGACCTGGGTGCGGTCGACCGTGCCCAGCATGGTGCGCACTCCGTCATCGCGCAGCGCACCGCCGGCATAGGCAATGGCCTGGTCGAGCAGCGACAGGCCGTCGCGCAGGCTGCCGTCGGCGGCGTGGGCGATCTGGCGCACTGCGCCTTCGTCGGCCTCGATGCCTTCGGCTGCCAGGATCTTGGTGATCTGGCCGCCAATCTGCGGCTCGTCCAGGCGCTTGAGGTTGAACTGCAGGCAGCGCGAAAGCACGGTCACCGGCAGCTTCTGCGGGTCGGTGGTGGCCAGCAGGAACTTGACGTGCTCCGGCGGCTCTTCCAGCGTCTTCAGCAGCGCATTGAAGGCCGCCTTGGACAGCATGTGCACTTCGTCGATCAGGTAGACCTTGAACTTGCCGCGCGAGGGCATGTACTGCGCGTTCTCGATGACCTCGCGCACGTCGTCCACGCCGGTGTTGGAGGCGGCGTCGATTTCCAGCAGGTCGATATAGCGGCCGGCGTCGATATCGCGGCAGGCCCCGCATTCACCACAGGGATCGGCGCTGGTGCCCTTCTCGCAGTTCAGCGATTTGGCAAAGATGCGCGCGATGGTGGTCTTGCCGACACCGCGGGTACCGGTGAACAGAAAGGCATGGTGGACGCGGCCGGTATCCAGCGCATTGGTGAGCGCGCGGACCACGTGTTCCTGCCCCACCAGCTCGGCGAAGCGCTTGGGACGCCACTTGCGGGCGAGGACGAGATAGGACATGCCGACATTGTGCCATGGCCGGTCAAGCCCACCGCGCCCGGCCGCGCCAGCGGGCGCTCGCGGCGGTTTTACTTGTGGCCCGGCCCGCCGGAGGCTAGAATCTGCGGCCCTGCAGAAGGCCACACGGCCCTCGGCAGGATCCGGAGAGGTGTCCGAGCGGTTGAAGGAGCACGCCTGGAAAGTGTGTAAGCGTCTAAACCGCGCTTCGGGGGTTCGAATCCCCCTCTCTCCGCCAGATACGAAAAGCGAAGGCCCCCGAAAGGGGGCCTTTTTCGTATCTGGCGGAGAGAGGGCGCTTAGGTTGACTCGTGGAGTCCGACCTTCGGTGCAGCTATAGCACAGCGAGGCAGCTCGCGGGCGAACGAAGATCCGGAGGGGCGATAACACTCCTGCCAGGCAGTCCCTTCGGAAATGCCACAGGTCGCAACTTTACCTGCGATCTCCCCTAGTTCCCTGTTGCAGGTCCGGCCAATACACTTGTCCAAATTGATGCTTCTGTACGAGCCAAGGATGAGCCGACCGTATCTTTCAAAGTCCATTGATCAGCTTGAGGCTCTCTTTGAGTCATCTAAGCACGACGAGTCTGTCCTCAAGCAACTCGCGTCAGAGCTTGGTCATCGAAAAACCAGCCGCGCGAAGACGCTCGCGGAGCGAGTTGAATCGCTCCTGCAAAAGCAGGCAAGTTTGCGCCGCAGCGCACACGCCGTGAGAACAGCCGGGCAAAACTCACCCATTCATGCTGATAAACAGAAACCGTTGCCTGACGCACCAACGGCACCAACGGCAAAGCAAAGCACCGCCACTGAGACAAAGCATCCAAGGTCGGAACCCATTGACTACAACCGACCCAACTTTACCGCAGGACAACCGGAAAGGCCTGTCGGTGATGACGACAGATACACGAACCGAACGACGGACATCCTAGATTCTTGGTCTGCACTGGAAGTCCTCTCGCCACAGACGTTTCGTCGACCTGCCGACCTCGCAGGTGGCATGGCCAATAACATCGTATCCATTTCGAATGGCCAACTGCCATGGGCCAACGGACCTGCGCGCTCAAGACCAAACTTCCGCGTTTACTACCACATTGTTCTCGGAACAATTCCCGCCGAACCCGCATTTGAAGCTCTGGTAGAACGGTTCAAGGACAGTCGGCTCGAACGGCCAAGCGTGCAGGGAGAAATCGTGTTGGCCTCCGTGCTGGTGGACAAGGACGGTCTCTTGGCTGGCGAGTCTCCCATTTCCGTCTCCGCATTCGGGTGGGGGCTCCCAGTTGCCCTTCAAGGTTCACTGAAGGGATTGGCGGCGTGGACCAAAGTGGAATCCCGTTTGGTGGCGGGTCTGTCCGAAAGGCTTGCACCAGCGGACAAAACGGAGACGCCAGCTCCGATCACCTGGACGGTTCTGCAAGGTGCCCTATCTTGGCTTGTATCCACACTCGGTCTACAACCAGAACAGGTGAAAGGACCAGCCTTTCTGGTTGCCAGCTACATCCCATTTAGGAGCAAAATCGTTCCAGACTCACTGCTGTTGAATAGCTTCTACCTGCGTGACCTGGCGCGTGCGCGGGATGCGGCCGAAGCTGGCGCGCTACCAAGCATTCTGGGTCGATATCTTGACCATCAGAAGCAACTGAAGCGGCATGATGTGCTGAAAGACGATGCTTCCTTGGAAGAGGCTGCCGCTCCGTCGAACACTCCAATCGGACGCTGGCCCACACCGGTCAATCACGCACCCGCACTCTTACAGCAAATCGCTGTCAACTTGGCAAGCCGACTCAACGCACAGCCCGGCATCCTTGGAATCAACGGCCCGCCAGGGACTGGAAAAAGCACCCTACTGCGCGACATCGTCGCCGACTTGATTACTCGCCGGGCTTCGGCCATGTGCTCCTTCAGCAAGCCCGAGGACGCTTTTAAAGTGGGTTGGTCGAAAAGGGCGCGTGGCGAAACACAGCTCCTCCACACTTTGGACTCTGCATTAAGGGGGTTCGAAATGGTAGTCGCAAGCTCCAACAACAAAGCCGTTGAGAATGTAAGTACCGAAATACCCGCTCTTAGCGCGCTGCCCGCAGGGAGCAAGCTTCGTTACTTCGAACCACTTTCCAATGACGTATTCCAACGTGACACCTGGGGCTTGGTGGCGGCAGTCCTGGGCAACGCGAAGAACAGATCTGCCTTCCGCAGAGCATTCTGGACCGAATCGAACAACTCCTTTAAGCGCTATCTTGAGAAGGCGAGTGGCGTAGGTCCAGTTGATCCTTCCTTTCCGCCCGGACTCGCGGAAGCATGTGACGCTCCCTCCGATCGCGAGACGGCATTGCTCCGCTGGAATGCAGCTCGCGAGCGCTACTTGCAAACCGCCAAGCGTGTTTCACTTCGTCTCTCGCAGCTGGAAATGTTGAGAAGAGCGATACTTGATCTCCCCGGACTTAAAGTTGATCAACAGTCTAAACAATCTGAGCATCAGCGCGCTTTAGCAACGACACTTCAGATGCACAAGGAACTGGACGCGCAGAGCAAAGCCCTTGCGCACGCCAACACTACGTGGACGCATCACTCAGGCATACAGAAGCGCCACGAGGCTAGCAAGCCAAGTTGGTTCACACTCAAGCGAATGCTCGGAAACCAACAGGTGACAACCTGGCAGAAAGAGCAGAACGCACTTCACCTTCAAGGATCATCGATAGAACGTTCAAGGGCCGAGGCAATTAGCTCGCAAGCCCAGGCATATAAGCGTCTTGAATCAGCCAGATCCCTTGAGCTCGCAACAAAGCAAGCTTGGGAAAATGCACGCAACGCACTTGCAAGCGCCATGCAGATGAGGAAGGACATCGTGGTTGGCGAAGGCGCGCACGTCCTGGACGAAGACTTCCTTCAAATGCCGCATCAGGATAAGCAGAAGGCGCTTCCCTGGCTTGACCGGCGACTGCAAGATGCTCGTTCCGATGTGTTTGAAGCCGCCATGGAGGTGCATAAAGCATTCATCGATGCAGCAGCAGTGCCGCTACTTCACAACCTCAACGGCCTCCTCGGTTTCAACTTCAACCTCCCACCGGACAGACAGCATCTGGCTGGAGACTTGTGGAGCAGCTTCTTCCTCGTGGTGCCAGTTATCTCAACCACGTTCGCATCTGTGGAACGCATGTTCGGCTCTCTCCCCGCTCAGACGTTCGGTTGGCTCCTGATAGATGAGGCGGGCCAGGCGACGCCACAAGCCGCGGTTGGGGCGCTTCTGCGGTGTCGCCGTGCTGTTGTGGTGGGTGACCCGTTGCAAATCGAGCCAGTGGTGCCACTGCCGGACGTGCTGACATCCGCGGTACTACGCGAATTCAATGTGGAGCCTGAGCGTTTTTCAGCGCCGGCTTCGTCCGTACAAACGCTCGCTGACGAAGCTAGCGCTCACTGTGCGACGTTCTCCACCTCTGCCGGCTCACGCACGGTCGGCTCACCGCTGCTGGTGCATCGCCGCTGCTCTTCGCCTATGTTCGACATATCAAACAAGGTTGCCTACGGTGGGCTCATGGTTCAAGCAAAGCCTTCCATGCCCTCGTCGATTCGCGAAGTACTCGGCCCCTCCCACTGGATCGATGTCCGCGGTAGTGGACGTGAAAAGTACTCTCCATACGAAGGCGATGCCCTTATTGGACTGTTAAGAAGGCTTAGATCAGCCGGGGTGGCGCCCGATTTCTATATCGTAACTCCCTTCGTTGCTGTCCAAGATGGGCTTCGGCAGCTCGTCCAAAGAGATGGTGTACTGAAGGGCTGGGTCGACGACCCGGCCACTTGGGCATGGGAGCACATTGGTACCGTGCACACCGTTCAAGGCCGAGAGGCTGAGGCCGTCTTCTTTGTTCTTGGTGCGCCTGATACGAATCAGCACGGCGCGCGACAATGGGCCGGAGCAATGCCAAACTTGCTTAATGTCGCCGTCACCCGGGCCAAAGAGGCCGTGTACGTCATCGGAAACCGGGAGCTTTGGTCGGCGGCGGGTAAGTTCAACATCCTCGATCAACTGCTCCCCCCATCGACCAGCAGAGGCTGCTAGCCAGTGGGCACCAATCAGGTGAACGCCATCTCTGGGATTTCGTTTGGAGGCGAAGAAGGTTAAATCGCACGTCTCACCGCCTCCGCTTAGGACACTGCACCGGCTCGGCATACACCGCCTTGCGTGATCCATTGGGTTGATCCCCTGGGTGCAGTGGTTCGCGTACAGCCACCAAGCGGAATAGGTGAACTGCACGCGCCGGTAATATTTGCCTTCCGATTGAATCTACATCTCTGCAACCGGTCTGCCGGCCGGCTTCTCCCGCGCTAGTACCGGAAACTCGTTCCTGATGTACTCGAACTGCGAGCGCAGGCCACCTTGGACATACACGTACAAATCCGTCGGCGCCGTCTCGTAGGCCACGGTCACAAAGGCCGGTTCGGGCGGCGTGTGCACCACCTCCGGCTCGCTCAAGGCCGTAACGCCGGTTGTGGTGCAGCCGCAGAGCGACACGGCCAGCATTGGCAGAGCGACCCATACTGGCAATCGCATCAAGATTCTCCTTGGTGTGGCCCTGCTCAGATCGGGCATGTGTACGGGCTTACGAAGATGTCGTACAGACTCCCATCATTCCGAAACCACAGAATCACGCTCTGCCCGCAGGTCCCGTGGGGTCCTTGCCAACCCATGTCGTCGTAGAGAAAAGTCACCCGCCGGTATTCCTGGCGTTGGTAGCCGATAAGCTCATCGTCGAATAGCTTGAGGCTGGCTCGTTCGTCCTGCAGCATGGGGAACTGCACCTTCAGTTGCGACACCAGGTCGGCGGTGCTGAAGATTGTCCTCATTGCCAACCCCTTGAAACGCGGAGCTTCAAATCTTGGTTCCGGATGCTCTGGCAGCTTCAGCTCATCCGGTTCTGTTGGTGCTATCGGCGCGAGCGCACAGCCACTCGACAGCAGCACCATCGCATACAAGCAAACCTGCATCCGCAACCTGGTCACCGCGTCTCCTCCAGGCTCAGTTGCACCACTGCTGCTCGCAAGGCACGCCGTCGTGATCACCGTCCATCTTGGTGTTCGGGCAATGCTGGACGAAGTAGGTCGCTTCCGCACACGAACGCATGTGCGAGCAATGCGTGCGTCCGTCGCAGGTAAACTTTTCTGTGGCAGCGCTCATGGGCGGCGCAGGGTCAGCTGCAAGCGGTGCGGCCTCGGGCGCCAACGCAGTCGCGATCTGATACTTGTACTTGTCATAGCCAAACCAGGCCATCACTGCCAACACGATCAGCAGCAGTAACTTCTTCATGTAGCGACTCCTTGTCCGTAAGGTGTCCACACTTCGATGGCTCAAACCGCCATCGTCCCCGGCTCCCTATTTCGGCGGAAGCAGCCATCGTCCGCTTATTGCAATGCTCCCAGGCCGCGAGACCTGCCGGAACATGCTTATCCCCTGCTGGCCGTGGCGCGACCGGAGTATTGTCGAGGGCGCTGGGCAGCGCAAGTGGGTGTACCTGTCCGAGGAAGTCCGTTCCTAGCGCGTGGGCAAACTGTCAATCCACGCCCCAAAGAACGCCATCGAAGCCGCTCTCATCGCCTCGGCATGGGCCTTCGCCCCCGCCTCGATGGCACCGGGATCCAGCCCTGCCTCCGCGACCTCCCCTGCATGCCCAATCGTCCACTCGCTGATCCGATCCAGATCAGCCTCCAGATGGAACTGCAGCCCCAACTGATGCCCCGACAACTCAAACGCCTGCACGGCGCATGGCCCCGTCGAAGCCAACGACACCTCACCCTCCGGCAGCGAGATCGCATCCCCATGCCAATGCAGCACCGGCGCATCCGCCAGTAGCCGCAGCAATGTCCCCTGCCCGGCCGGCGTGATGCTGACCGTGCCCATGCCAATCTCCTTCAGCCCCATCGGCGCGACGTCACCGCCCGCTGCCACCGCCATCACCTGCGCACCCAGGCAGATGCCGATGGAGGGCAAGCCAGCCGCGCGGCGATCACGCAGCCACTGCGCCTCCACACCGAGGAAGGGATATCCCGCCACATCGGTGGCGCTCATAGGGCCTCCGAGCACGATGAGCAAATCCGGCTCGTCCTGGCGCAGCGTCGAAAGATCCTCGCGCGTCGGGTCTGCGTACCGAATCCGATAACCGCGTTGCTCCACAACCTCGGCCAAAGTGCCAAGGTCTTCAAAGTCCACATGCCGCAGGGCGAGTGCTGTTTTCATGGCAGCCAAGGTATGTCGCCCCCTGACAAAAGAAAACCCCGGCCAGGCCGGGGCTTTCTCTATGCACAACGTGTTGGTTTCATGCCTAACCAAGCGAGTGAAAGCTGCTCTCGCCCCTTCGCACCGTTTCTAACCGCGCGATTGCCCCACGTAGCTCGCGCAGTCTCCTTGCCGAAACCCCCATCCTTTTAGGTAGTTTCCAGAACCTGCTGCCCCAAACCGCCCACCGGAGTTGCCGTCTATACTGCGGATAAGGGATCGCCCCCAAACGACGGCTGGGGGTGGCGTCATGGATTAGCCGGGAGCTGGCTATGGGCAGTGGCAAGAGCGGAGGTAGTGGCCTTGTATGGATACTGGGGATCATCTTTCTGATCCTGCTTGTCCCCAAGGAGATCTGGATCGTGCTGGGGATAGCTGGCGCCATCGCGTTGCTGGTCTTTGCCTACATTAAGATCCGGGAACATAACGCCAAGGTGATGGCGTCCCGTGCCGCGCCTCCCACTGCCCACTCCGCGGTCCAGGATTACCCGCAACCGCACCAGCCCACCCTGGCAGAGCTTATGGCTAAGCCACAGCAGGGCCAGAAATCACAGACTCCACCGCCGTTGCCCCCCTCGCCATCATCGCCCGATGCCCATGCGACAGCATTCATCCCACCAGTCATGCCGGCGCCCCCTTTGCCGGCACCGCAACTAAACCGCCCTTCCAGCGACGAAGAGCATTTCTACACAGCACGCCTTGCCGATTGCCGACCCGGCACCCAGACACCGCATTCCGTTCCTCTCGCGCCCGCGGGACTGGGGGACGGCAAATGGGTGCCGCCGGGTCAGAGCGTCAGCTTCGCAGGCACCGTGTTGCCTGGCGGCATGTTCTACCTGGGTGCTCGCCTGCCTGGCGCCAACGGACGCATTGATCCCTGCCTGATCAGCGGCTTACCCAGCATTGCGCACCGCGGAGACTTCCGCGAGAGGCAAATGAATTATTGGCCGTGCTATGTGGACATCTCCGCTGCCGCCCGCCGGTCCTACATCACTTGGCTGAGCGAAGGTCGATCACACCCTGAGTGCGATCTTGGCTTCGTGTTCCTGTTCTTTTACGGCCTCGAGCGGCGGGTCATCTTCGATACTCCCCGGGATCCCACTGCCAAGGCTGATTGGCCTGCCATTGCGACCGAACTGCGACGCTTGCTGGACATCTACGGACACTCCGGCTCGTTCAGGCGCTACGCCGGGGAGCTGCTGGATTGGATGGAGCTTCACGGCACAACTGAGCGTCTCTACACGCTACCCGTGCCCGCACTACCTCGCTCCTACGAGCTTCCCCGCTATCTACGCCTGGCTCTGGGCCAATCGGCAGTGGATCGCGCGCCCGTGCCAGCCGCACTGGCGTTGGCGTGGCTGCGTCTTAATCCAGACACGTATCTGCGCACCGCGGCCACGCGCTGTCCTGAGGAGTTCGATCGCCTTTTCATCGAGCGCTATCGCGAACTGCTGGGGCCGGGGTTGGTCCTGCCCAAGAACAGGACCAAGCTGAAATTCGTCTACCAGCCCGCCTCCAGCGCATTCCATGGAGTGGCCAATCCCACCCTGACCTTCGGTGATATTCCCGACCCCACGGCCCTGACTGCGCCGATCAGAACCTTGATGGAGATCGCCGAGCAGTGCACCGACGAGCTCGGGCCTTTCAGTCGCCTGGTGGGCAAGGATCCCAATGCCCGAGGCACCTTGGATGGACTGCTGCAGCTACCCACGAGCCTGTGGCCGGCCCCTGCCCGCGCCAAGCTAACCGGCATCATGGCGCGGATGAAAGACGGCATGCTGACCCTCAGCCTGGCCGAGCTGATCGGTCAACTCGGAGGCGCCACCCAGCCATTCACACGTGAGCGAACCCGAGGTCTGGCCAGGTCGCTCGAAGCCAGCCAGATCGGCATGGAACCCAATGTCTTGGCCGGCGCACGCAATCCCGACGGCGATGACCCCGTCGTGTTATTCGCTCTGCCTGCTGGCGAATCAGCTTCTGCAGAGTCTGGCGCCTACCAAGCCGCCATGCTGACCCTGCAACTGGCCTCGGCGGTCGCGCAAGCCGACGGCGATTTCAATGCGGCCGAGATTGCCCACTTACGCGCAGAAATCCACAACTGGAGTCATCTCACCCCCGTTCACCAGGTGCGCCTACAAGCGCACCTGCAATGGCTGACTGCAGCCCCGGTTACCTTGTCCAGTCTGAAAAAGAAGCTCGAGCCACTCGAGCAAAGCGCCAAGGAAACGGTGGCCGTCTTCATGGCAACCTTGGCCCAGGCCGATGGCATGGTATCGCCAGCGGAAATGCGCTTTCTAGAAAAGGTCTACAAGGCCTTGGGGGTGGAGCCCAAGCGCGTGTTCAGCGATGTCCATGCAGTAAGCGCGGGCACGCCTGCCAAGACAAGCGCCCCCGAACGCACCGGCTTCACGCTCGATGCGCAGCGTATCGCCGAACTGCAAAAAGACACCGAACGCGTTTCAGCATTGCTGGCCGGAATCTTCAAGGAAGACGAGGTGCCTGCTCCCCTTCCCGTTGCCGAAGAGCCGAAAGCGCCGAGCGAGCCCAGCCTCATGGGGCTGGACGCACCGCACACCGCTTTCTTGCGCCTGTTGCTATCCCGACCACAATGGTCGCGCAGTGAACTCGAAGATGCAGCCGCTGATTTGGACCTTATGCTCGACGGTGCATTGGAACAGGTCAACGAAGCGTCCTTTGATACCTACGACTTACCCTTCACCGATGGAGAAGACCCGGTTGATGTAAATGCCGAGGTCGTTGAGAAGATCGAACAATGAGCACAGGCATCCGAGCCAAGGACCGCGACGCGGTCATCCAATCCCTTCGCGCCGGCGTAGTGCCCCGAACCGGCCAGCATCTAATCCAGGTGGGCCGAGGTCGAGAAGTCGAAACTCTGGTGAGCGATATCGATCGCATCGCCGATGGCGGCTCCTCGTTTCGTCTAGTCATCGGCGAATACGGGGCGGGTAAGACCTTCTTCCTGAACCTTGTGCGCGCCATTGCGATGGAACGCAAGCTAGTCGTGGCCAGCGCCGACTTGAACCCTGATCGCAGATTGCATGCTTCCGGCGGTCAGGCCCGCTCGCTTTACGCCGAACTCATGCGGAATTTGGCCACACGCACAAAGCCCGAAGGCGGCGCGCTGTCGGGGGTGGTGGAAAAGTTCATCTCCACCTCCAAGTCCGAAGCCAAAGCCCAAGGCGCCCCGACCGAACAGGTATTGCGCGGCAAGCTTGAGCAGCTCACCGAGCTGGTGAACGGATACGACTTTGCTGATGTTGTCGCGGCATATTGCCGGGGCTTCGAAGAAGGCAACGAGCAGCTCAAGTCCGATGCGATCCGCTGGCTGCGCGGCGAATTCGCCACACGCACCGATGCGCGCGCGGCGCTTGGGGTCCGCACCATTGTGGACGATGCCTCAGTCTACGACCAGCTCAAACTCATGGGTCGCTTTGTTCGCCTGGCTGGATACAGCGGCCTGTTGGTATGCCTGGATGAACTGGTCAATCTCTACAAGCTGGCCAATGCCCAGGCACGCAACTCCAACTATGAGCAGTTGCTGCGGATGCTCAATGACTCCTTGCAGGGCACAGCCGTCGGTTTGGGCTTTGTACTAGGCGGCACTCCCGAATTCCTGCTCGATACCCGCCGCGGCCTCTATAGCTACTCCGCGCTGCAAAGCCGCTTGAGCCAGAACACGTTTGCCACCGATGGTCTGGTCGATTTCAGTGGTCCTGTGGTCAGGTTATCCAGCCTGACAGTGGAGGACTTCTACGTCCTACTAGGCAAGATACGCCATGTCTATGCCGCCGGTGACCAGGCCAAGTATCTGCTGCCCGATCCTGCCATCGCCCAATTCATGGAGCACTGCGCCAACCGCATCGGCGATGCGTTCTTCCGAACCCCGCGCACCACCATCACCTCCTTCGTGAACCTGCTGGCGGTGCTCGAACAGAACCCCGATGCGCAATGGCAAGCACTGATCGGCCAGGTCGACATCGCCGCAGACACGGGCGGTGCGGCTGATTTGGGCGTGGAGGAAGACGACGAACTGGCCTCTTTCAAGCTCTGACCTGTGAGCACATCGGCCGCCTTCTTGCAGTTGCATCACGGGATCCAGAAGTTCCTCTGGGCCGAAGGCTGGGAGGAACTGCGAGATGTGCAGGAACTGGCTATCCCCCTAATCCTGCCCGGTAACCAGGATGTCATCGTGGCGGCTAGCACAGCAGCGGGAAAGACCGAAGCGGCCTTCCTACCTGCACTGACCCACCTGCTCAAACAGGATCCGCCTGGCCTGATCGTTTATATCAGCCCCCTCAAGGCACTGATCAACGATCAGTTCGGACGCCTGGATCGCCTTTGCGAAGACTTGGAGGTGCCGGTTTGGCCCTGGCACGGCGATGTGGGCAGTTCCAGCAAGGCGCGCTTCTTGCGCGAGCCTTCTGGGGTGCTACTGATCACGCCAGAGTCTCTGGAAGCCATGCTCTGCAATCGTGGCACCTCGATCGCCGGCCTTTTTCACCGGCTGACCTTCTTCGTGATCGATGAGCTGCATGCGTTCATTGGAAGTGAGCGCGGCAAGCAGCTGCAATCGCTTATGCACCGTATTGAGCGCGTTTTGGCGAGGCGTGTTCCCCGTATCGGCTTGTCGGCCACGCTGGGCGACATCTCATTGGCTGCACAATTCCTGCGAACCGACGGGAAGGCGGCCATCGTCGACGCTCCGTCTGGAGGGGCCTCGTGGAAGATCCTGGTCAAAGGGTTTGAAGAGAAAATTCCAGCCGATAGCGAACTGAAGAAAAATGATCCCGAATCAGAGCGCGCGCCTCTGGCCATTGCCACCCATCTGTTCAAAGTACTGCGCGGGTCTAACAACTTGGTGTTCCCAAACAGCCGTCGTGAGGTTGAGCGCTACACGCATTTACTCAATCAAGCATGCGATCAAGCCAAGTTTCCCAACGAGTTCTGGCCCCATCATGGCAGTCTGTCCAAAGAGATCCGCTACGAGACAGAGGCCGCGTTAAAGCAGAAGGAACACCCTGCCACCGCCATCTGCACCAGCACGCTGGAGTTGGGCATCGATATTGGCGCAGTAAGAAGCGTTGCCCAAATTGGCACGCCACCCTCGGTGGCCAGCCTTCGTCAGAGGCTGGGACGTTCGGGTCGCCGCAAAGGAGAATCGGCAATCTTGCGTGGGTATGTCATCGAAGACGAGCTGGATGACGCATCCAGCCTAGACACCACCTTGCGCCTGGATACGGTTCAGACCACTGCGGCCATCTCCCTGGCGCTGGAGAACTGGTTTGAGCCGCCGGCCACCCACGGCGCCCACTTGTCCACATTGGTGCAGCAGTTGCTCTCCGTGATCGCGCAATACGGTGGCCTTCATGCCAGCCAGGCGTATGGCTTGCTGTGTAGTGCGGATGCGCCATTCTCCCAGGTTTCCAAGGATGCTTTCGCAGAGCTCTTGCGCCATCTTGGGCAGTCCGAAATCCTGACCCAGGACAGTTCAGGTCTGCTGCTTCACGGCCGACTGGGCGATAAGGTCGTCAACCATTACAGCTTCTACGCCGCCTTCGCTACCGACGAGGAATTTCGCATCGTCGCATCGGGAAAGACGTTGGGAACGCTGCCCGTTTCCCAGATGCTCACGCCCGGCCAGCGCATCCTCTTCGGTGGCCGCACGTGGCTTGTCGAAGAGATCGACGAGCCTCACAAGACCATTTATGTGGCGCCAGCCAAAGGCGGCGCTCCGCCACTATTCAACGGAGGCGGTGGACGCGTGCACACTCGCGTACGCCAACGTATGCGTGAGCTCTACCGCTCTCCCGGGCCAGTTCCGTTTCTTGATTCCACCGCGCAACAGTTCTTAGATCAGGGCCGGAGCGCCTATCTCCACTACCACCTCGACGAGCGTGTGCTCTTGGATCAGGGGGGGCACGCCTTGCTCATGACGTGGCTTGGAGACGCAGCCAACGAGGGGCTCGCTTGCCTGCTCTCCGCCAAGCGCATACAGGCTTTCGGCAACAAGTTGGGTGTGGAAATCACCAAAGCGGGCAAGTCTCTTCAGGAACTGGAGGACCATCTGGCTGATCTGGCCAGCGAGCCCGCTGCGCCAATCGATGAGCTCTTGGCCAAGGCTGAGAATTTAACCAGAGAGAAATGGGATTGGCTCCTTTCCCCTTCCCTACTCCGACTTAGCTATGCGAGCTCCAATATAGACCTAGATGAAGCGATGGGATGGCTTTACCGCACCTATCATGGCACACGATGAGAATCGGCCACGCCAGCAGCATCGTGCCGGAAGTGAGCCCGACAGATAGCTCAAACTCTCTCAAGGAAAACAAAGCGCGCCGGACGTTAGGCGGCACGCTCGCGATAACAGGTGCTTTCTTGATCTGCTTTTACTCTTGCTCGTGGGGCTTGAGAGAAGATATGTCGCGCCCCCCGCCAAAAGAAAACCCCGGCTAGGCCGGGGCTTTCTCTACGCACCTAGCTGCGCACCATGCCGTACGTCGTGCTCTCCGCTAGCTACTCGGATGCAACGACTCCAGCTCCTTGAGCCGCTTCAACGCATCAGTCTGGCGAATCAGGCTGTAGTTGATGCCGCCGGCATTCAACGAGCTGCCCGCCTGATACGGGAAGTCCATGAAATCGGAGAAGAACGATTTGATGGCGCCCATCACCGGCACGATCAGCCACATCTGCCTGGCCAGGAAGTCCACCGCGCCGCCGCCGTCTTCCATGCCGCGCTCGTAGGGGTCCATGCGCAGGTTGGTGATCTGCGCCCAGTTGGTGACCGTGCGTGAGCCGGTGGCGATGTTGCCATGCGCCTGCACCGCAAAGCTCAGCTTCCAGTCCTGATAGCGTACGGCGTTGAGGTTGCCGCCCTGATCGAAGTAGAACACCGATTCGCGCGGGCCCTTCTTGTCTTTGCCCAGGAAGTACGGGGCAAAGTTGTAGCCGTCCAGCTTGACCTTGAACTTCTTGCCATTGAGCGTGGTGCCCTTGGCCAGTTGTTCCTTGATGTCCGGCACACCCGCCGCGGCGCACAAGGTGGGGAACAGATCGATCAGCGAGATCGGATCGTTGTAGACCGTGCCGGGCTTGATCGCACCCGGCCAGCGGATCGCCATGGGAATACGGAAGCCGCCTTCCCAGGTGGAGCCCTTCTCGCCGCGGAACATGGTCATGGCGCCATCCGGCCACAGCGCAATTTCGGCGCCGTTGTCGGTGGTGTAGACCACGATGGTGTTGTCGTCGATGCCCAACTCGTCCAGCAGATCCAGCAGCTGACCCACGTGGCCGTCGTGCTCCACCATGCCATCGGCGTGCAGGCCCTTGCCGGTCTTGCCGACCGAGCCGGGCTTGAGGTGGGTGAAGATGTGCATGCGCGTGGTGTTGAACCAGCAGAAGAACGGCTCATTGGCCTTCACGCTCTTCTTGATGAACTTTTCCGCCGCACCCAGGAACTCTTCGTCCACGGTCGGCATGCGCTTGGTGTTGAGCGGGCCGGTGTCTTCAATCTTGCCGCCGGCATACGAATGGATCACGCCGCGCGGACCAAACTTCTTCTTGAACGCCGGGTCCTTGGGATAGAAGTAGCTCTCCGGTTCCTCTTC
>Ga0160436_1000295_pt1 | contig 22259 bp, 24 predicted proteins | sample HID1973M_E0MG_FD_108264 | JGI IMG/M metagenome (GOLD analysis project Ga0160436, IMG submission 108264) | Enriched mosquito-associated microbial communities from UW Madison campus, WI, USA - HID1973M_E0 MG | ecosystem: Host-associated > Arthropoda: Insects > Digestive system > Unclassified ...
AGTTTTCCTATTTTCAACGCCTGCAAGGGCGGGGAGCCTTTGCGCATGATGTCCAACCCCAGCCCGCTGGGTCACCCCGGGCGTGATCCGCGTCTGCTTGCGCAGTCGCGGGATGCGTTCCTGCCTGCGTTGTCGCAGGGCTTTGCCGCGGCCGTCGCACGCTTCGACGACGTGTTGTTCGACCGTGCCGAAAGCGCGGGCGCGTCGCAGTTGCTGTTCCTGGACGGCATGCGCGAACTGCGCCGCCGTCGCGAGGAAATCACCTCGCGCTTCCGCGTGCAGATCGAAACGTCCTGGCAGTCGCTGGAGCAGGGCAGCCCCTTGTCGGCCGAGGCGGCGCTGTCGGGCCAGAGCGCGACCGCCGGCTCGCTGAGCCTGGTGCCCGAACACGAACTGGAGTCCCGGCTGGCGGTGCGCAACCTGGCCAGCGTCCTGCAGCGCGACTGCAAGGCGGTGCTGGCGCACATCGATCGCCGGCTGGGCTGGATCGCCGGCGGCATGGAACTGGGTGCCGACACCAATCCGATCGGCCCGGAACATATCGGCGTGGCCATCCACGAGGCCTTTGCCACCAGCGACCTGGCGCCGGAAGTGCGCCTGGTGCTGATCAAATTGTGCGAACGCGACCTGGCCGAACCCATCGGCCGGCTTTACCAGCACCTCGACGAGTTGCTGGCCAAGGCCGGGGTGATGCCGGAGATCTCGCGTCCGCGCCGCCCGCAGGCGCCGCGCCCGCCGCAGCGCGAGGAAGGCGCCCCCGAAAGCCCCTTCAACGCCGGCAACGAAGAAGAACTCGGCGAGCATTACGCGCCCGCCTGGGCCAATCGTTTCGTCAACCGTTGGGCGCAGAGCCGCGGCCGGCTGCAGGCCGCGCAGCGCGATCGCGAAGGTGGCCCGGGCGACGCCGCCCCGGCCGGCGAATATCCGGCCGGCGGCCAGCAAGGCATGTTGCTGGAAGCACTGCACGAGTTGCTGCAGCAGACCCGCAACGTCCGCGAGAGCACGACCTCGGCTGCGTCGGTGGCGGTGGGCCAGCAACGCCCGTTGAGCCAGCGCGAGATGATGTCGGTGCTGTCGCTGCTGCAGGCGACGCCCAGCGCCACGCTCAGCGCGGCGATCGGCGACGACGGCGAGTCGTTGGCGCAGCGGCTCAAGAGCGAAGTGCTGTCCAGTGCGACCCGCCTGGGCGTGGATCCGGCCAGTGCGCGCCTGGACCCGATGGACGAGGATGCGATCGACCTGGTCGGCATGCTGTTCGACGTCATGCTCGACGAACGCGACCTGGAAGGCCGCTCGCGCGAACTGATCGGCCGCCTGGTGGTGCCGTTCGTCAAGGTCGCGCTGCTGGACCGCAAGATGTTCGTGCAGAAGACCCACCCGGCCCGGCGTCTGCTCAACTCGCTGGCCGAAGCCTGCGAAGGCAATGCCGGCGACAGCCCGGCCGAGCGCGTGCTGATGGGCAAGGTCGAGGAAATCATCGAGCGCCTGGTGGCCGAGTTCAACGAGAACCTGGCGATCTTCCTGACTCTGGAAGAAGAGTTCCGCGACTTCCTTGCCCAGCATCGGCGGCGCATCGAAATCGCCGAGCGCCGTGCCGCCGAGACCCAGCGCGGTCAGGAGAAGCTCGAACTGGCGCGTGCGCGGGCCCTGGCCGAACTGGACAAGCGCGCTGCCGTCGCCGGCCTGCCGCAGGCGGTGGAGGATTTCCTGCGCCAGCCCTGGCTGCATCACTTGACCATGTCGATCCTGCGCGACGGCGAGGAAGGCCCGGCGGTGACCGAGTCGCTGGCGCTGGCCGAAGGCGTGCTTGAGGAACTGGCCGAGGCGCGCCGCCACATCATCGGCAAACCCTGGCTGCAGGCCTGGGAACCGGCGCTGCAGAAGGTCTTCGCCAGCGTCGGCCTGCATGGCGATGCCGGCCAGGTCGCGATCGGTGCGCTGCACGACACCCTGCAATCGGTGGCCGAGGCGCGCCCGGAACTGGAGAAGCCACTGCCGGAGCTGCCACAGGTCAACCTGCCGCCGCCGCCGGCCGCGGACCCCGGCGTCGAACTGGGCGCAGCCACCCTGACCGAAGACTTCGACAATGCCGACGCCGAGCGCTTCCGCACGATGGCGATTGGCACATGGCTGGATTTCGTCGACAAGGATGGCAAAGTCCAGGCCGGCAAGCTGTCGTGGGTCAGCCCGATCTCCTCGCGGCTGCTGTTCGTCAACCGTCGCGGCGTGCGCTTCTGCGTGGCCTCGCCGGAAGAGTTGGCGGTGATGGTGCGGCTGGGTCGGTTGCGCCCGCATGTCAACGACGGTGCCTTCGACAGTGCGATGCAGGGCGTGATCGACCGCCTCGATCCGCAGACCACCACCGTCCACTGATCGTCCTGTCGCGGCGTCTGCGCCGCATCGCGTTGCCGCATGGGCAATGCCGGGGCGCTGCCGGGCGGGCCTGTTAGGATCGGCGGGACGCGATCACCGGCAAGGGGAAGGCATGGCTGTGCAGGTGCGGGTATTGAAAGAACAGGCGGCCGGCGAACGCCGTGTCGCCGCCACGCCGGAAACGGTGAAGAAGTTGGTCGCCCTGGGCGCGCAGGTCAGCGTCGAGTCCGGTGCCGGCGCCGCCGCGGGGTTCTCGGACGAGGCCTATGCACAGGCCGGTGCGACGCCGGCGGTGCCCGATGCCTATGCGCAGGCTGGCCTGCTGCTGTGCGTGCAATGTCCTGAAGCGGCGGTCCTGCGCCAGTGCGGCCTGGGCGCCAGCCTGGTGGGATTGCTCAATCCCGATGCGGATCCGGCGCGAGCCGAAGCCTTGCGCGAACGCCAGCTGGTCGTGTTCCCGCTCGAACGCTTGCCGCGTACCACCCGGGCGCAGTCGATGGACGTGCTCAGCTCGCAGGCTGGCATGGCCGGCTACAAGGCGGCCTTGATCGGTGCCGAGCTGGCGCCGCGCTTCTTTCCCATGCTCACCACCGCGGCGGGCACGATCCGTCCTTCCAAGGTGTTGGTGGTCGGTGCCGGCGTGGCCGGACTCCAGGCGGTCGCCACCGCGCGGCGACTCGGCGCGCAGGTCGAAGGCTTCGACGTCCGCCCGGAAACACGCGAGCAGATCGAATCGCTCGGCGGCAAGTTCCTGGACCTGGGCGTCAGCGCGACCGGCGAGGGCGGTTATGCGCGCGCCCTCAATGAAGCCGAGCGCGCTGAACAGCAACGACGCCTGGCCGAGCATCTGCGCGGCGTGGACGTGGTCATCTGCACCGCGGCGGTGCCGGGACGCCCGGCACCGAAGATCCTGACCACCACGATGGTGGAAGGCATGCGCGCCGGCAGCGTGATCGTCGACCTGGCCGCTGAAACCGGCGGCAACTGCGAATCGACCCGGCCCGGCGAGACCTTCGAACACAACGGCGTGACGATCGCCGGCCCGCTCAACCTGGCCAGCCTCGGGGCGGTGCACGCCAGCGAGATGTTCGCGCGCAACGTGCAGAATTTCGTCGCGCTGTTCCTGCGCGAAGGCCAGCTGGCGTTCGACTGGGAAGACGAGTTGCTGGCCAAGACGCGCTGGCAGTAGCACCTCCTATGGCAGTGGAGGTTGCTCCTGCAAGGGGTGCTTCGCCTAACGATCGTCGTCGTGCGCCTTGGTCCATTCCTGGCGTTGCTGCGGCGTCATCTTCTGCCAGCGCTCGCGCAGCTCGTCGCGCTGCTTGGGGTCCAGCTTGCGCATCTCCCCGAACAGCGCCTTGGCCTCGCGGCGTTGCTGCGGCGACATGTTCTCGAAACGACGCATGCCGGTCGCCGCCTGGCGACGCTGTTCCGGCGTCATCGCCTGCCAGCGTTCGGCGTGGTGAAGCATGCGCGCGCGCTGGTCCGGCGCGTCGTTCCAGCGCTGGCGCAGCGATGAAATCAGCAGGTCCCGCTGCTGCGGGGTGAGGTGGTCCCAATCCGGCATCGGCACGACTGGGCCGTCCGGCGGCGGTGGGGGCGGCGGCATCGGCTGGGCCAGCACCGGGGCGATCGTGCCCAGCGTCAGCAGGACGACCAACAGCAAACGGGTCGGGGTCTTCATCAATGCTGCTCCATGGCCAGTGCGTTCTCGGACGCGAGCCAGACATACAGGTCGGGGTTTTGTTCCAGCAGGTCGTCGCTGTCGGCGGTTGCCGCGACCAGGGTCGGGCCGGCCACCGGCGCGGGGCGATTGAGATGCAGGCCCACGCCCACGGCCAGCACGGCCGAGCAGGCGGTGGCCAGCCACCAGCCACGGTGGTGTGTCGGCCCGCGTGCGCCGGCAGCGGCTTCGTGCCGGGCGGCGCGCAGCCGCGACAGGGTTGCCGGATCGAGCGTGGACAACGCGGTGGCGTGCAACTGCCGCAGCTGCGCGTCGAAATCCTGGTCGTGGCGCTCGGGCGCGCTGTGATGGGAAGTGTTCACCGGAATTCCTCAAGCTGTTTCTGCAGGGCTTCGCGAGCCCGCGATGTGTGGGTTTTCACCGAACCCTCCGAACAACCCATGACCTTGGCGGTCGTGGCGACATCCAGTTCTTCCAGCACGCGCAGGGTGAAAGCTTCGCGCTGGCGGGCCGGCAGTCCGCGCAGCGCTTCCACCAGCCGTTGGTAGGCCTCGCGCCGGTCCTGCTGTTCGGCCGGGCCGGCGGCGGCGTCGGCCCAGTCGATCCGGCTGTCGCTGTCCTCGTCGCCCGAAGGCGCCCAGAACCGCAGCCGGAAACCGCGGCGCCGCTGCACGTCGATGATGCGGCTGCGCAGGATGCTCCAGAACAGCGGCGTCCATTCCTCGGCCGGCCGGTCGCGGTAGCCCAGCAGTTTGACCATCGCGTCCTGGACCGCGTCCATGGCGTCCTCGCGGTGGCGCAGGCCGGCCTCGGCAAAGCGGAACGCACGCGGACCGATGCCGCCCAGGAAGGCGTCCAGCGAGGCCGGCGCGACGGTCGCAGCCGGGGTTTGGCTCTGTGGATCGAGAGGTGTGCCCACCAGCACAGCGTAGCTTCCCGTTCGGAATACCTGGTCAACGCGTCAGGGCGCAGGCGGTTGACCTGCGCTGTGCCTGTTCAGACATGGTTATGATGCGGGCCAATCCCGGTGACGGAGCAGATCGACGATGGGCGACGGTTTCGTGGCGCTGTACATCTTCATGCTGGCGGCAATCGCCGGGCACGTGATCATCTCGCGGGTGCCGGTGATCCTGCACACCCCGCTGATGTCCGGGTCGAACTTCATCCACGGCATCGTGCTGATCGGCGCGATCGTAGTGCTCGGCCACGCCGACACCACGCTGGAGAAGGTCTTGGGCTTCGTGGCGGTGCTGCTGGGCGCCGGCAATGCCGCTGGCGGCTACGTGGTCACCGAGCGGATGCTGGAGATGTTCCGGCCCAGCGGGAAGCCGAAGCCTTCGTCCGACCGCCGGCCGGGAGAAGACGCTTGAACGTCACCACCGCGCAATTGCTCGACTGGCTCGTCCAGACCAGCTACCTCATCGCCGCCACCCTGTTCCTGCTAGGCCTGCAGCGCATGGCCTCGCCGCTGACGGCGCGCAGCGGCATCCGCTGGGCGGGCCTGGGCATGCTGATCGCCACGGTCGCGACCTTCTTCCTGCCGGAGCTGCACAACATCCCGCTGATCCTGGCGGCCGTGGCGATCGGTACCGGCGCGGCCTGGTGGTCGGCCAAGAAGGTCGCGATCACCGACATGCCGCAGATGGTGGCGCTGTACAACGGCATGGGCGGCGGCTCCGCGGCGGCGATCGGCGCGGTGGAGTTGCTGCGCTTCGCCTACCTGGCGCGCCGCGACACCAGCAACTGGAGCTCCGAGGCCATCGCCGAGCTGGCCGCGCGCCAACCCGGGGCGACGGTGCTGGTGCTGGCGGTGATCGGCGCGGCGATCGGTGCGGTCTCGCTGTCCGGCTCGGTGATCGCCTGGGCCAAGCTCGATGGCCGCCTCGACCGCCGGGTGACCTTCCCGGGGCAGCAGGCCTTCAACCTGGTCGTCGCGCTGGCGGTGGTGGCGCTGGGAATCTGGGCGGTGGCATCGCTGCAGCCGGCGGTGATCGTCGCCTTCTTCATCGTGGCGCTGTCGCTGGGCGTGTTGATGACCTTGCCGATCGGCGGCGCCGACATGCCGGTGGTGATCTCGCTGTACAACGCCTTCACCGGCTTGGCCGTGGCCTTTGAGGGCTATGTGCTTGGCAACGAGGCGCTGATCATCGCCGGCATGATGGTCGGTGCGGCGGGCATCCTGTTGACCCGGCTGATGGCCAAGGCGATGAACCGGCCGATCAGCGGCGTGCTGTTCTCCAACTTCGGCGGCGGCGGGCAGGGGCAGGCGATCGAGGGCGCGCAGAAGCCCGTCGAAGCGGCCGATGCGGCGGCGATGATGGCCTTCGCCGAACGTGTAGTGATCGTGCCGGGCTACGGCATGGCGGTCGCGCAGGCGCAGCACAAGATCTGGGAGCTGGCGCAGCGGTTGATCGCGCGCGGGGTCAAAGTGAAGTTCGCGATCCACCCTGTGGCCGGGCGCATGCCCGGGCACATGAACGTGCTGCTGGCCGAGGCCGGCGTGCCGTACGACCTGATCGCCGACATGGACGACATCAACCCCGAGTTCGCCAGCACCGACGTGTCACTGGTGATTGGCGCCAACGATGTGGTGAACCCGGTGGCCAAGACCGACCCGACCAGCCCGATCTATGGGATGCCGATCCTGGATGTGGTGAATTCGAAGAACGTCATCGTCATCAAGCGCGGCAAGGGCACCGGCTTTGCCGGCATCGAGAACGCGCTGTTTTATGCCGACAACACTCGCATGCTGTACGGCGATGGCGCCGAGGCGGCCGGCGCGCTGGTCAGCGAGCTGAAGGCATTGGAAGGCGGCGCGCATTAGCCAGCGCGCCCCTGTACGGCCTCGTCAGCGCGAGGCCCAGGCCGCCAACACCAGCGCAAGCAGGTAGCACAACCAGTCCCAGCCGCTATTGGCCAGGCTGACCAGCATCCAGGCCAGCCGCGGGCCCATGCGCAGCGACGAGCCGATCACGTCCAGGCCCATCGACATGCCGAGCTGGGCCGAAGCGATGGCCCACTGCGCCACCACGATCACCAGTGCCGTTGCGAGCACCGCGATCACTGCGCGCGCGCGGCCGGCGGCGAAGGTGCCCAGCCGCAGCATGAAGGCGACCTCGGCGGCGGTGAACAGGGCCATCCAGCCGGACTGCCGCCCGGTTGCCAGGGCGACCATGAGCCAGGCGATGGCGGCGGTGACGCACCCCAGCACGAGGAGCGGGGGCCAGAGCCAGTGTGCGGTTCTGGCGGACGCGGTCTTGGGGGGCATCGGGTGATCCTGAGGTCGTCCTACAGGATAAGGCCTGGGGTGGCTTCGACCATGGCTCGGAGGTCACGCTCCGGGAGCCGACCCGCCGGCGGGACAGCGCATTCCGGCGTGCAGAGTGGGCCTGGCGCGAAATAGACCCTAAAATGTACGACTTGCTCACCCGGGGCCCGGCCCCATATCCCCCACATGTATTCCCGCAGCAGCGAACCCGTCCAATTCGAGCGCGATTGCGCCGCCGTCATGGTGCCGCAGGGCGATGTCGTGACCCTGCCTGCCGGCAGTTACGGCTACATCACCCAGGCGCTGGGTGGCAGCTACACCGTTTTCGTCGAGGGCAATCTGTTCCGCATCGCCGGCAAGGACGGCGACGCGATCGGCAAGGAGTCGCCGCCCGGCCTGGAGCTGCCCGCCAACGCCAGCGACGAAGAGGTCGAGACGATGGTGTGGCAGCAGCTGCGCACCTGCTTCGATCCGGAAATCCCGTTCAACATCGTCGATCTGGGCCTGGTCTACGAGGTCGCGCTCGACCATCGAGACGATGGCAAGCGCCTGGTCGGGGTCAAGATGACGCTGACCGCGCCGGGCTGCGGCATGGGCGAAATCCTGGTCGACGACGTACGCAGCAAGCTGGAGCTGATCCCGACCATCGCCGAGGCCGACGTGGACCTGGTTTTCGATCCGCCATGGGGCCGGCATATGATGTCCGAGGCTGCCCGGCTCGAGACCGGGATGCTTTGAGGGATTCCCGGGCGCCTGTGCGGCCCCGAGACTTCGCCGTCACGGCGGCCCTCCGTCGTCGTGCTTGACCCAACGTCCGCAAACCGCAAGGAATTCCCTGGTGTCCGTTTCCGCTACTTCGCCGACCGCCGACTTCCGCGTCACCCATTCCGCGTCGCCGCGCACCTCTGAGCAGCGCGAGGCAATCCTCGCCGCGCCGGGTTTCGGCAATCATTTCACCGACCACATGGTCGCGATCGAATACGACAAGGAGCGCGGCTGGCACGACGCCGAAGTGCGCCCCTACGGTCCGCTGCAGTTGGACCCGGCCGCCGCGGTGCTGCATTACGGCCAGGAAATCTTCGAAGGCATCAAGGCCTATCGCCACGCCGACGGCTCGATCTGGACCTTCCGTCCGCAGGCCAACGGCGCGCGCCTGCAGCGTTCGGCGCGCCGCCTGGCGATGCCGGAGCTGCCGGTGGAGCTGTTCGTGGAATCGCTGCGCCAGCTGATCGCCGTGGACCACGACTGGGTGTCCGGTGCCGGCGAGAACAGCCTGTACTTCCGCCCCTTCATGATCGCCAACGAAGCCTTCCTCGGCGTGCGCGCCGCCCAGAAGGCCGCCTATTACGTGATCGCCAGCCCGGCCGGTCCTTACTTCGCCAAGGGCGTGGCGCCGGTGTCGATCTGGCTGTCGACCGACTATGCCCGTGCCGCCAAGGGTGGTACCGGTGCGGCCAAGTGCGGCGGCAACTACGCCGCCTCGCTGCTGCCGCAGCAGCAGGCCTATGCGCAGGGCTGTTCGCAGGTGCTGTTCCTGGATCCGGTCGAAGGCAAGTACCTGGAAGAGCTGGGCGGCATGAACGTGTTCCTGGTCTACCGCAACGGCACGATCGTGACCCCGGCGTTGTCGGGCAGCATCCTCGAAGGCATCACCCGCGAGAGCATCCTGCAACTGGCGCGCGACCGCGGCCTGAAGGTGGAAGAGCGCAAGGTCACTATCGACGAGTGGAAGCAGGGCGTGGCTTCCGGCGAGATCAGCGAAGTGTTCGCCTGCGGCACCGCCGCAGTGATCACGCCGATCGGCGAATTGAAGGGCGAGGGCTTCTCGGTCGGCGACCTCAATGCCCCGGCCGGCGAAGTCACCATGTCGCTGCGCAAGGAGCTGACCGATATCCAGTACGGCCGCCTGCCGGACCGCCACGGTTGGCTGGTGCGCCTGGGCTGATCCCCGCGCGATTCGTTGCAGAGAAGCCCCGCCGCGTGCGGGGCTTTCTTTTGGGATCGCGCTTTTGGTATCGAGCTGAATTGGCGAGTCTTGTCTCCTCAATGTCCCGACTTGTCTCCACATGCCTGAATCTTGACGGCGGGCGTCACAGAACGGAAAAGTAGTTGCCCGCGAAATCGATTTCCGATATTTCGCGAAATTTCTCATTTGGTTAGGTTTCCTTCAGGGCGACTACAGGGGCGTCGTCCAGGCACTCCGGCCGGTTCCGGATCCACGCTCGACGCCTGAGGCCCCGGCCGGGGTTATGGCCGCGCAATGCGGCTTTCCGATTCTGATGCTGGAAAGGAACCCGAATGTCCAAGGACCAACTCCGCGCGCATCGGCGCGCCTGGGTCGTGCTGGGCGGTAGCGCACTGACCTCTCTGCTGCTCGCCATGCCGGCCTTCGCTGGCGAGGTATTCCTGGATGGATTGGCCTCCGCGCCTACCCACCAGCGCTTCATCGTCACCTATCGCGACGGCAGCACCGAACTGGCCAGCGCCAACGTGCTGGGTACTTCGCTGCGCGCTGCCGCCAATGCCGTGCCGGCCAAGGGCGGCCGCGCGCTCGGTCTGAGCTCGCTGCGGCGCCTCGCGGTAGGACCGGAACTGGTCAAGGCGGACCGGGCGCTGGACCGGGCCGAGGCCGAAATCCTCATGCGCCGCCTGGCCGCCGACCCGAACGTGGTCAGTGTGGAAGTGGACCAGCTGTTGCGGCCCACCCTGACCCCGAACGACACGCGCCTGTCCGAGCAATGGGGGTTCGGTACCACCAGTGCGGGCATCAACGTCCGCCCGGCTTGGGACCAGTCCACCGGCAGTGGCGTGGTGGTGGCGGTGATCGACACCGGCATCACCAATCATCCCGACCTCAACGCGAACATCCTGCCCGGCTACGACTTCATCAGTGACACCTTCGTTTCGCGCGACGGCAATGGGCGCGACGCCAATGCCAACGATGAGGGCGATTGGAATCCGGTCGCCAACGAGTGCTATAGCGGCTCGCCGGTGAGCAATTCGAGCTGGCATGGCACGCACGTCGCCGGCACGATCGCCGCGGTCACCAACAATGCGACCGGGGTGGCCGGCACCGCCTTCAACGCCAAGGTTCTGCCGGTGCGCGTGTTGGGCCGTTGCGGCGGCTACACCTCCGACATCGCCGATGCCATCGTCTGGGCTTCGGGTGGCACCGTCAGCGGCGTGCCCGCCAACGCGAATCCTGCTGAAGTGATCAACATGTCGTTGGGCGGTAGTGGCACTTGTTCGACGACCTACCAGAACGCGATCAACGGTGCGGTCTCGCGCGGCACCACGGTGGTCGTTGCGGCCGGCAATTCGGCCGCCAACGTGTCCGGTTCGGTGCCGGCCAACTGTGCGAACGTGGTGGCGGTCGCGGCGACGACCTCGGCCGGCAGCAAGGCGAGCTTCTCCAACTACGGCACCGGCATCGACGTGTCGGCCCCTGGCCAGAGCATCCTGTCCACGCTCAACAGCGGCACCACCACGCCCGGGACCGCCAGCTACGCCTCCTACAACGGCACCTCGATGGCATCGCCACACGTGGCTGGCGTGGTGGCGTTGATGCAGTCGGTCGCACCGAGCGCTTTGTCGCCGGCCACGGTCGAGTCCACGCTCAAGAGCACGGCCAGTCCGTTGCCAGGCAGCTGCAGCGGTGGTTGTGGCGCGGGCATCGTCAACGCCAACGCCGCGGTGACCGCCGCCAAGGGCGGTGGTGGCGGTGGTGGCGGCAGTACCTTGACCAGCGGCGTGCCGGTCAGTGGCTTGGCGGGCGCCACCGGCGCTTCGCTCAATTACACCATCGCCGTGCCCGCAGGACGCAGCACGTTGACGGTGAAGATCGCCGGCGGCAGCGGCGATGCCGATCTGTACGTGCGCTTTGGCAGTGCGCCGACCGACGCCACGTACGCGTGCCGGCCGTACCTCAGCGGCAACAACGAGACCTGCACGATCAGTGCACCGTCGACCGGGACGTACTACATCCGGGTCAAGGCATACTCGACGTTCTCGGGCGTCACGCTGACCGCGACGTATTAGCGAAAGATTGGAGACGGGGCCGCCGGAGCGTGGCCCCGTTCCATCGCGCAATGTCCCCGTACAAACAGGCGGCAGCCCTCACTCCGAAATCGAAGCCGTGCCCGCACCCAGCACCGACACCGCCGCCTGCGGCGAAAGCTCCAGCAGCAATCCCCGCTGGCCGGCATTGAGGTAGACGGTCTCCGCATCCACCGATTGCACCTCCAGCAGGACCGGCACCGGCCGCTGTTGGCCGAACGGACTGATCCCGCCCACTTTGTAGCCGGAGCGGCGTTCGGCTTCGGCCACTTCCATCATCCGCGCCGATTTGCCCCGGCACGCCGCAGCCAACTTCTTCAGCTGCAGCTGGCGGTCGGAAGGAATCACCGCGCAGACAGCGCGGTCATCGACCCAGGCCATCAGCGTCTTGAGTACGCGGGAAGCCGGCACGCCCAGCGACTGCGCCGCGTGGACTCCCTTGCCGCCGGCCGCATCGGCCTCGAAGTCATAGGCGTGCAACCGATACTCGATGCCGGCGGCGTCGAGCTGGCGGGTGGCTCGGGTGGCGCGCGACATCGCGGGGCTTCCGCTCGGCCGTCCTGCTTAAGCCGCCTCGAAGCGGTTCGCCGCGACGTTCTTGCGGACGTTGTCCGGATTCCAGATACGTCCGTTCATCGCGATATAGACCCCGGCCGGCAGGCTCTGCACGGCGCCGACTGCGCAACCGATGTTGAACTCGGCATCCGAGCCGCGGAAGCGCGCTGGATTCAAGGCGCCGGTCATGACGATGGTCTTGTCGGGGATCGACTGCAGCACGCGGCCGGTCTCCACCATGCTGTCGGTGCCATGGGTGATCAGCACGTGGCGCGCGGGCTGCGCGGCGACCGTGGCGCGGATCAGTTCGCGATCGGCGTCGGTGATGTGCAGCGAATCCTTGCGGATGATCGGGATGACCGTGAAGCGGAAGGTCACGCCCAGTTCCTTGAGGATCTGGCCGATCTGCGGATCGCCGATCTGGTAGTCCGACTTGTCGTCGAAGTAGATCTTGTCGATCGTGCCACCGGTGGTGACGATCAGTAGTTCTTCCATTGCCCTGTCCTGCGTTTCGGGGGCGCGGCGCAACGCGGCCGCGCGAAGCGCAGATGATACCCGGCCGCTCGCCGCCGCTGCCGCTGCCGCGGCAAGGTTCAGCGTTGCGCGCGCCGCGCCTGGCGGCGTGCTCGCAGGCCGGGTCCGCTGGCCGCGCCGATCACCAGCAAGGCCAGGCCGATCTCCAGCACATGCGGCAGGCGTTGCGCCGGCTCGGACCAGGCCGCCATCACTCCGTGGCTGAACCAGAACAACGCCAGCACGCCCGCCCAGAACGGCGCTTGCCCGCCGCGCGGCACCGCCAACGCCAACAGCAACGGCGGCAGCACGAAGACCAGCACGGCGGCGAGGCGGCGGGGGTCGTCGTGGTAAAGCGTCGCGTAGAGCGCCGCCAGCGCCAGCAAGGCCAACGACAGCACGATGCGTGCGGGCTTGACGCTCATGCGCGTGCCAGCTTGTGCGCGATGCCGGCCAATCGCCGGCCGAGCGCACGCGCCAGCTGGACTTCGTCGTCGCTGGGCTGCGGATCGTCCGCGATGCCGGCCACGTGGCTGGCACCGTAAGGCGTGCCGCCGCTGCGGGTATGGCTCAATGCCGGTTCGGTAAAGGGGATGCCGACGATCACGCAGCCGTGGTGCAACAACGGCACCTGCATCGAAAGCAGGGTGGATTCCTGGCCGCCATGCATCGAGGCGGTGGACGTGAACACCGCGGCCGGCTTGCCGACCAGCGTGCCGCTGGCCCATTCGGCGCCCAGCCCGTCGAGGAAATGCTTGACCGGTGCGGCCATGTTGCCGAATCGCGTCGGGCTGCCCAGCGCGAGGCCGGCGCATTCGACCAGGTCGGCGGCTTCGACATAGGGCGCGCCCGCATCGGGTACTGCCGGCGCGAGGGGCTGGGTCACCGCCGAGACCGGCGGCACCGTGCGCAGGCGTGCCGCCATGCCCGGCACCTCGCCAATGCCGCGCGCGATCTGGCGCGCCAGCCGTGCCACCGAACCGCCGCGGCTGTAGTACAGCACCAGGATCTCCGTCATTGCCCGCCCATCGCTCCAGTCCAGGCGGCAGTATCGACGATGCCGGCCTCGCCGCGCATCGGGTACGCTTGGACGATGGCGCCAATGGACACGCTGAACCTGTGGAAGGAACGCTTGCGCGACCGCGCACGAACGGTCAGCTTCGGGCGTTTCCTGTGGCATCGCTTCCTGGACGACCGCTTGTTCCAGGCCGCCGGCTCGCTGGCCTACACCACGGTGTTCGCGCTGGTGCCGGCGGCGATCGTGGTGTTCGGCGTGTTGTCCGCCTTTCCGGTGTTCGGCGAGTGGAAGGACAAGCTCAGCCAGTACATCTTCGCCAACTTCGTGCCCAGCGCCGCCAGCTCGGTGCAGGGGTACTTGTTGCAGGCGTCGAACACGGCAGGGCAGCTCACCACGGCAGGCGTGATCGCACTGGTGGTGTCGCTGCTGATCACCCTCAACAGCGTCGAGCAGACGTTCAACCGCATCTGGCGGGTGGCCTCGGCGCGGCCGAAATTCACTCGCTTCCTGGTGTACTGGACCGTGCTGACCCTGGGCGCGATGGTCGCCGCGGCCAGCCTGGCGTTGTCGGTGCGCTTCTTCGCGCTGCCGCTGTTCCAGACCACCGAGGGGCGCTGGCTGGCGTCCTCGATCTTCGCGCTGGCGCCCGTGCTGATCGAATTCGTGGCCATCGTGCTGATCTACCGGGTGGTGCCGCACCATCCGGTGCGCATGCGCCATGCCGCACCCGGCGCACTGCTGGCGGTGGTGCTGCTGGAACTGGTGCGTTGGGGCCTGGGCGCCTATCTCGACGGTTTCCAGTCCTACGAACGCATCTACGGCAGCGCGGTGGCCTTCCTGCCGATCTTCCTGCTGTGGATCTACCTGTGCTGGGTCGCGATCCTGCTCGGCGCGTCGCTGGCGTCCTCGATCGCCGCGTTCCGCTACCAGCCCGCCTCGATGCGATTGCCGGCGGGGCATGAGTTCTACGCGCTGCTGCGCGTGCTGGGGCGCTTCCAGCAGGCGCGGCAAGAGGGCCGTGGGCTGGACGAAGACGATCTGCTGCTGATCGAGCCGATGCTGACCGACTCGCTGCTGCAGCAACTGTTGTGCGAGCTGGAGCGCATCCGCCTGCTCCGTCGCGACGAATTCGGCGCCTGGCTATTGTCGCGCGACCTGGACGAGGTCTCGCTGCTGGAGCTCTATGAGCGCTGCCAGCTGCGCATTCCCGTCGACGATTGCGCGCTGCCCGGTCGCGAAGACCCGCTCGGCCAGGCCGCCGCCCAGGCGCTGGATGAATTGCGACTGCCGCTGCGCGCGATGCTCAAGCGCCGCGTCGGCGACCTTTACCGCCCGCTTCCCGGAGATCCCGCATGAACGTCCGAATCCTGGCCAGCGCCCTGCTGCTGCTGGCCGTTTCCGCTTGCCAGCGCCAACCCGAGCCGGCCGCCGCCCCGCAGGCCGCGCAGCCCGCCACGCCGCCCGCATCGGCCGTGCGCGAGCAGACCGCTGAGCAGCCCACGCTGAAGCTGGCCACCGTCACCGGCGAGACCTACGACCTGGCCGCACATCGCGGCAAGTGGGTGGTGGTGAATTTCTGGGCCACCTGGTGCGCGCCCTGCCTGAAGGAGATGCCCGAGCTGTCGGCGCTGCATGCCATGCGCGGCAATGTCGAAGTGGTCGGGCTGGCCTACGAAGACATCGAAACCGCGGAGATGCAGGAGTTCCTGAAGGCGCATCCGGTGGCCTATCCGATCGTGATCGTCGATACCTACCAGCCGCCGCAGGATTTCGCGGTGCCGCGCGGCTTGCCGATGACCTATCTGATCGGGCCCGATGGCAAGGTCGCCAAGCAATTCCTGGGCCCGGTGCAGGCGCGCGACATCGAAGCGGCCATCGTCGCCGCGGGCGGCCAGGTCGGCTGACCCGTCATGGCCCAGGCGCGCTTCGTGGTCCAAGGCCGCGTGCAGGGCGTGGGTTTCCGTGCCTGGACGAAGGCCCAGGCACTGGCACTGAATTTGCATGGTTCTGCGTGCAACCGGAGCGAGGGTGACGTCGAAGTCATCGTCGCCGGCGAGACGGCGGACATCGACGCCCTCGCGCGACAGCTCCGGCACGGCCCCCGGCAGGCGCAAGTCCGCCGGGTCGACAGAACCGAGTGGGTAGAGGACGTGGCGTCGGGTTTCGTGACCGGCTAATCGCTTCCCGCCATTGCCCCTCAAAGCCTGTCGCGATCGAGCCGATATCCGACAACCAGGCAAAGGCAACAGGGGAAAGCAATGGCGGCATACGGACAGCATTGGCAGGCACCGCGGTCTTCGGGGCGCGGCATCGGGCTTGCCTTCGGGCTGTTGGCGTTGGTCGCCGGGGTGGCGGTGCTGGCCGCGTCGCTGTCGCCAGGGTGGGGAACGGCTTTGACCCTGGCGGTGGCGACGCTCCTGGTGCTGGCCAGCTGGCGGAGGCGCGGCCATGCCGAGCAAGGCGCCGGCCGTTGGTCCGACCTGGAACTGCTGGAGGCGCTGGAAGATGGCGCCCCGGGCGACGGGATTTTGACGGCCCGCGCCCACCATTTGCCGGAACTGGAACGTTTCGATCCGCAGGCCGCCGACCGGCAGCCCTGGCGCGAACTGGAATGGACCGACGTATTGCAACGCCTGCGGTCGCAATCTGACGCGTGGCGGCAGGCGCGGTCGCTGCAGGCGCGGCGGCGCCAGCGCTTGCGCCACCTGGAATTGGCGATCGGCCTGCTCGAAAACGGCGTCCCGCTGGCCGGTGGGCTGGTCCCGGACCTGGCGGCACTGCGGGCCGAGGCTTTCCTGCTGCAGGCCGATCCGGGCCAGCCGGTCCTGGTCGAGGTCGCCGCCTTGCAGGCGTGCCGCATGCGACTGGCGATCGCCGCGGCCGAGCCGGCGCGGCGGCCGGCGCTGCAGGCGCAGTGGGCCCGGCTGGGCACGCTGTTTGCGCTGATGCCGACCGCCGTGAGCCTGCGCGAACAAGCCTGGCGCGTGCAGCGCCTGGCCTGGAACCCGCGCGCCGATCTGGACCAGGTCGACGTCGCCTACGCGCTGGCCGGCGAGTACCGCCAGCTGCTGCGCGACTGGCTGCTGGCCGCCGCCGGCGCGACACTCGCCGATGGATCGACGCTGGATGAGTGGCTGCTGGCGCAGTGCCCGGTGCTATGCCGCAACGGTGGCGACGACATCGCCCAGGTCGAAGCCGCGCAGCCGCTGTGGCCGGCCTTCCAGCGGCTGGTCGACGAGTTGCTTTCGCTCCTGCTGGGCGAGGCCGAACAGGTCGAGCGGCAGGCTGCGCTCGCGTCGCAGCGCGCCACCGCTCACTCGTCGGTGGAATAGGGCGCGATCGGCTGCAACACCCCGAACTTCTCGTGGTGCAACTTGCCCTTCAGCGGCGGCAATGGTGAGTCGTCTTCGGGGATGCGCGTGTCGGGCAATCGATCCAGCAGGTCGCGGATCAGGCCCAAGCGGCCGCGCTTCTGGTCGTTGAAATCCACCAGCGTCCACGGTGCCCATTCGGTGTGGGTGGCCTGCAGCATCGCCTCGCGCGCCTGGGTGTATTCGGCATAGGCCTGCCGCGACTGCAGGTCCACCGGTGACAGTTTCCATCCCTTGAGCGGGTCTGCATGGCGCTCGGCGAAGCGCTGTTCCTGCTCCTCCTGGTCCACCGCCAGCCAGTACTTGAACAGCAGGATGCCGTCCTCGACGAGTAGATGCTCGAAGCGCGGCGCCTGCTGCAGGAATGCGGCGTACTGCGCTTCGCTGCAATAGCCCATCACGCGTTCGACCCCGGCGCGGTTGTACCAGCTGCGGTCCATCAGTACGAGTTCGCCGGCGGCCGGCAAATGCGCCACGTAGCGCTGGAAATACCATTGCGTGCTCTCGCGGTCGTTCGGCTTGGGCAAGGCGACGACGCGGCATTGGCGCGGATTGAGGTGTTCGGCGATGGCCTGGATCGCGCCACCCTTGCCGGCGGTGTCGCGTCCTTCGAAGATCACCAGTGCGCGCTGGCCAGTGTGATGCAGCCAGCGCGCCATGGCGACCAGTTCCAACTGCAGGGGCGTGAGCAGCTTCTTGTATTGCTTGCGCTTGAGCGACATGCGGACGGTCCTGCGGCGGTGGAAGGCCAGACTATTCGAGCAGGCGTGGCTTCAGCGTGGCGAGATTGCAGGGCCGCTTTCCCGCGTCCAGCTGGTCGCGGATGATCCGCTCCCAGGCCGTGCGGCAAGCCGAAGTCGAGCCGGGCAGGGCGAACAGGAAAGTGGCATTGGCGAGGCCGGCGAAAGCACGCGACTGCAGCGACGACGTGCCGATCTCCTCGAAACTGATCGCCCGGAACAACTCGCCGAAGCCCGGCATCGTCTTGTCCAGCAGTGGCAGCAGGGCTTCGGGCGTGCTGTCGCGACCGGTGAAGCCGGTGCCGCCGGTGACCAGGATGCCGTCCACCTGCGGGTCGGCGATCCATGCCGAGACGATCGCGCGTAGCCGATAGCGGTCATCGCGGGCGAGGGCGCGATCATGCAGCTGGTGGCCGGCGGCGGCCAGGGCTTCGGCAAGGTAATCGCCGGAGGCATCGTCGGCCAGGGTGCGGCTGTCGGAAACGGTCAGCACGCACAACCGCAGCGGAGTCATCGAGTCGGCAACGATAGTCATGGCCGCAGCCTAGCCGCTGCGGGTAGCGGCGTACAGTCGCGACGGGGTCAGTCCGCGCGTGCGCCAGCGTCGGCCGACATCGCGTGGGCGAGCGCAGCGAAATCGCGGGCGAACCCGCGCATGTCGAACAACGATGCGCTCGTGCGTTGTCGTGCGAGCCGCTCGCGCAGGTCCACCAGCGAACGTGGCGCATTGCCCAGGGTGATCGCGGTGGCCACGAATGCAGCGTCGTCGACGACGTTGAGCTCGTCCATCCCCAAGTGGTGGTTGAGGCTGCCGGCCACCCGCGAGGCGAAGGTGCGCCCCGGCGCGGTCAGCACCGGGCAGCCTGCCCATAGCGCATCCGAAGCAGTGGTATGGGCGTTGTAGGGATGCGTGTCCAGGAACAGATCCGCATGCCGGTAGCGCGACAGGTACTGCGGATGCGGCAACTTCGGCATGAACACCAGCCGCTTGGGGTCTATGCCCGCACCGCGCGCGGCTGCGCGCAGGCGCTCGTCGGCCTGGCCCGGCCCCGACAGCAGCCACAACACGCTTCCAGGCACGCCGCCCAGCACCTGGGCCAGACGCGTGAAGCTGCGCGGATTGATCTTGTAGCTGTTGTTGAAGCAACAGAAGACCACGCCGTCGTCCGGCAGCCCGCATTCCGCGCGCGAGGGAGGCGTTGCGACAATACGGGTGTCATCCGACGGCTGGAACGCACGCGGCAATCGCAGAACCTTTTCGCTGTAGTGCGCGGCCAAGGCATCTGGCAGCGCGAACGCGTCGGCGACCACGTAATCGATCCATGGCGCGCCGGACGTACCCGGATAGGCCAGCCAATTCACCTGCATCGGCGCCGGACGCATTGCCAATACCTCGGGCGCGCCGCCACCGCCCCAACCGCGCAGGTCGAACAACACATTGACGTGCTGCTCGGCGATGCGCTGGGCGATCTGACGGTGCTGCAGGCCCGAGACCGCGTGCAACGCGGTCGCCGCGGCCAATCGGCGGCGGATGTCGCTGCCGTCATCATCATTGAGCGCGAACAGATGGACCGCCAGCGTGGGGTCGGCGCGCAGGTGTTCGAATAGCGAGACGGTCAGCAGCCCCGTCGGGTGCGCACCGAACCCGTTGGACAGGAAGCCCAGCCGCAGCACACCCTGGCCAGTGGTGGGGCGCGGCGGTCGCGGCAACGCCGGCATGCGGGCCAGCGGCTGCGCGCGGATCCTTGCGCAGGCCAGTTGTTCGGCCGGCTCGGCGTCTTCGCTCAGGAACGAGAACGGCTCCACGCCGGCCCGCCCTTGCGCGACCGCCAAGCGGATTTGCCGCGACAGTGCATCGATGTCCTGCCAATCGCACAACCGACGTTGCCAGTTCAGGCGCTGCGCAGCGATATAGGGTTCATCGGGCAACAAGCGATGCGCGCGCGCATAGGCCTGTGCGGCGGCTTCGGCCTGGCCGTCGTCTTCCAGGGCATGGCCCAGCCACAGTGCGATACCCGGATGCTGCGGGGCGAGCGTGGCGGCGCGCTCCAACAATGAGGCGGCCTGCGAATGGCGCCCTTGCATCCATTGCAGCCGTCCTTGCCGCGCGAGGGTTTCCGGATGCTCTCCGCGCAAGGCCTGCGCGCGCTGCAGCGACTGCGTCGCTTCGTCCAGCGCACCGGCGCCCATCTGTGCGTCGGCCAGCATCAGCCATGCGATGAAATCCGAAGGTTGCCGCCGCACCGCTTCGCGCAGTCGTTGCAGCTCCTGCAGTGGCGAGGCGCCAGCGCTCAAGGCTCGCTCAGCCGCGCCAGTTCGTCGACCTGGTGTTCGTGCTGCAGGCGCGTGATCAGGTCGTCCAGGTCGCCTTCGATGATGTTCGGCAGGTCGTACAGGGTCAGGCCTTCGACGCGATGGTCGGTGATGCGGCCCTGCGGAAAGCTGTAGGTGCGAATGCGTTGGCTGCGGTCGCCACTGCCGACCTGCAAACGCCGGCTCTCGGCCTGCGCGGCGGCCTGCTTGTTGCGCTCGGCATCCAGCAGCTGTGCCTTCAGCCGCTTCATGGCCTTGTCGCGGTTGGCGTGCTGGCTGCGCTCGGTCTGGCATTCGACCACCACGCCGCTTGGCAGGTGGGTGATGCGGATTGCCGATTCGGTCTTGTTGACGTGCTGCCCGCCGGCGCCGGAGGAACGGAAGGTGTCGACCTTCAGGTCGGCCGGATTGATCGCGATGTCTTCGACATCGTCGGCTTCCGGGATGATCGCCACCGTCGCCGCCGAGGTATGGATGCGGCCTTGCGATTCGGTCGCCGGCACGCGCTGCACGCGATGCGTGCCCGATTCGAATTTCAACCGAGAATACGCGCCCCTGCCGACGACGCGCGCGACGACTTCCTTGTAGCCGCCGTGCTCGCCGGGATTGTCCGACTCGACCTCGACCTTCCAGCCCTGGCGTTCGGCATAGCGCGCATACATGCGGAACAGGTCGCCGGCGAAGATCGCCGCCTCGTCGCCGCCGGTGCCGGCGCGCACTTCCAGGAACAGGTTGCCGTCGTCGCGCGGATCGCGCGGCACCAGCAGCAGCGCAAGTTGCTCGTCCAGCGCGGCCAGGCGGGCCTGGGCGGCGGCGATTTCCTCTTCGGCCAAGGCGCGCAGTTCCGGATCGGCGCGCATCGCCTCGGCGGCGCCGAGATCGGCCTTCGCGCGCGACTCTTCCGCCAACGCGGTGGCGACCGGTTCCAGTTGGGCGAACTCGCGCGAGAAATTGCGGAAACGTTCGTTGTCGCCGAGCACGTCGGGATCGGACAGCAGTCGTTCGAGCTCTTCGCGGCGCTCGGCCAGCGCTTCCAGCTTACGGCGCAGGGTCGGCGTCATGGGTACTCACGATGGGATGGGCATAGCCCGGCTTCTCGGGGAACAGCCGGTCGGCCGCGCGCGCCAGCTCCGCGTCGCCGCTGAGCGCGGCCTCGCGCAGCGCAGCGGTGGGCGGATGCAGCAGGCGATTGGTCAATCCGTGCGCCAGCTGTTCGAGGACTTCGTCGGCTGGACGGCCGTTGGCCAGTTGCTGGCGCGCCTTGGCCAGCAATTCCTCGCGGGTCTCGTCGCCATAGGCGCGCAGGCGCTTGAGCGGAGCGTGGTGCACGCTGGCCTGCTGGGTCTCCAGGTAGCGGGCCACCTGCAGCTCGATGATGGCCTCCGCCGCGCTGGCCGCCTCGCGACGGCTGCGCCGGTTGTCTTCCACTGCGCGTTCCAGGTCATCGACGGTATACAGATAAGCGTCGCCCAGTTCGGCCACCGCCGGTTCGATGTCGCGCGGCACGGCCAGGTCGAACAGCAGCATCGGCTTGCGGCGACGCGCGCGCAGGGCGTCCTCCACCTGTTGGCGGGTGACCACCGGCTCGCGGCTGGCCGTGGCCGAGAACACCACGTCCGCCTCGGCGAGATGGCGCGGCAGCTCCTCCAGCGGCAACGCATAGCCGCCATGCTGGCTGGCCAGCGCCTGCGCATGGGCGAGCGTGCGGTTGGCGATCAGCAGCCGGCGGACCTTGCCTTCGCTGAGGTGGCGCGCGGCCAGCTCGATCGTTTCGCCCGCGCCGACCAGCAACACCGTCGATTCGTCCAGGCGGGCGAAGGACTCACGCGCCAGGCGAACCGCGGTCGACGCGACCGACACCGGATTGGCGCCGATACGGGTATCGGTGCGGGCGCGCTTGGCGACCGAGAAGGTTTGTTGGAACAGCCGGTCCAGGCGATTGCCGAGCGCGCCATGCGCGCGCGCGACCGCCCAGGCGTCCTTGACCTGGCCCAGGATCTGCGGCTCACCCAGGACCATCGAATCCAGCCCGGTGGCCACCCGGAACAAATGGCGGACCGCCTCGGCATCGCGATGCTGGTAGAGATAGGCCTGCAGTCCCGGCGCCTGCAGATCCAGCCAGCCACTCAGGACATCGGCTTCTTCGGCCACCGCATACAGCTCGGTGCGATTGCAGGTGGACAGCAACGCCGCTTCGGCTACCTGCGGCAAAGCGCGCAGCGATTCGAGCGCGCGCGGCAACGCATCGCCATCGAAAGCGGCGCGTTCGCGCAGCCCGACCGGCGCGGTCTGGTGATTCAGTCCGAGCACCCACAACGTCATTCGTTCAGTTGCTTGCGATAAGCTGCTGGCCATTCAGGGCCCCCAT
>Ga0160436_1000300_pt1 | contig 21994 bp, 18 predicted proteins | sample HID1973M_E0MG_FD_108264 | JGI IMG/M metagenome (GOLD analysis project Ga0160436, IMG submission 108264) | Enriched mosquito-associated microbial communities from UW Madison campus, WI, USA - HID1973M_E0 MG | ecosystem: Host-associated > Arthropoda: Insects > Digestive system > Unclassified ...
CGCCGACCGCACCTTCTTCGAGGCGTTCGTGTTCGGGGATGCGGAGGGCCGAACCGCCGCGACCCGGATCGGCGAGCGGCTCGCAGCGCTGCCCGGCCTCGCCGCGCAGGGAGCGACCGTGACGGCGAGGCTCGCCCCGTGACCCCGAAGCGGGCCGAGACGGAGCTGGGCGACGCGCACGTCTTCCTCACCGGCGGCACCGGATTCGTGGGGCAGGCCGTTCTGGAGCGGCTGCTGTCGTCGCATCCGGGAACCACCATCTCGCTGCTCGTGCGCACGAAGGGTTCGGCGGGCGGCGACGACCGGCTGCGCACCCTGCTGCGCAAGCCGGTGTTCCGCGCCTGGCGCGAGGCGGTCGGCGACGCAGGTGTCGAGGCGGCTGTTCGCGACCGCATCCGCATCGTCGAGGGCGGACTCGGCTCGGTGCCGGCACTGCCGGGCGACATCGACCTCGTCATCCATTCCGCCTCGACCGTGTCGTTCGATCCGCCCATCGACCAGGCCTTCGACACCAACGTGGGCGGTGCGATCGGCCTCTACGAGGCGCTGCGCGCATCCGGGTCGACGCCCCACGTCGTGCACGTCTCCACCTGCTACGTGGGCGGTCTGCGCAAGGGTGTCGTGCCGGAGGCGCGGCTCGGCCACGAGGTCGACTGGCGCGCCGAGTACGCGGCCGCGAAGTCGGCCCGCGAGCGCGTCGAGCTGCTGTCGCGTCAGCCCGACCAGCTGCGCGCCTTCATGGACCGCGCCCGCGCAGAGCACGGCAAGGAGGGCCCGCAGTCGGTGGCCCGCGCGAGCGAGGAAGCCCGCGTCGAGTGGGTGACGGCCGCGCTCGTCGATGCCGGCCGCACGCGCGCCGAGAGCCTCGGCTGGACCGACGTGTACACGCTCACGAAGGCGTTCGCCGAGCGTGCCGCCGAGGAGCTGTGGGCGGGAAGCGGCGGGTCGCTGTCGGTGGTGCGTCCCGCGATCATCGAGTCGGCGATCTCGCATCCGTTCCCCGGATGGATCGACGGCTTCAAGGTGGCCGACCCGCTGATTCTGGCGTACGGCCGCGGCCTGCTGCCCGAGTTCCCGGGGCTCCCCGACAGCGTGCTCGACCTCATCCCGGTCGACTACGTCGTGAACGCGATCCTCGCCGCCGCCGCGAACCCCTCAGGCGGCGACCCCGAGTACTTCCACGTCAGCTCCGGGGCGTCGAATCCGCTGCCGTTCCACCGGATGTTCGAGAACGTCAACGCGTACTTCACCGCCAACCCGATGCCGACCCCCGGCGAGGGGCACGTACGGGTGCCCACGTGGCGCTTCCCCGGCGGCCGCAAGGTGGAGCGCGCGCTTCGCCGCAAGCGCGTGCAGCTGGAGCGGCGCGAACGCTGGCTCACCCGCCTGCCCTCCACAGCCCGCACCCGGGCGCAGCTCTCCGACCTCGCCACGAAACGCAGCGACCTCGAGACGCTCGAGAACTTCGCCGAGCTGTACCGCGCGTACGTGCAGACGGAGATCATCTTCGACGACACCAACACACGCGCCCTCCACGCGGCGATCCCGAAGAAACTGCAGGCCGACCGCGGCTTCGACATCGCCGCGATCGACTGGGAGGACTACCTCCAGCGGGTGCACTTCCCCGCCATCACCACCCTCACGCGCGCGTTCTCGCGACGACCCGAGGCGACCTCCACCGAGGGGCGACCCGCGAAGCAACTCCCCGAGCGGTCGGATGTGGTGGCGATCTTCGACCTCGAGGGCACCGTCGTCGAGACGAACCTCGTGCAGCAGTACCTCTGGGTGCGCTCCGCCGGATGGGGTTGGGCGGCGTGGCCGGGTTCTGTCGCGTCGATCCTCGCCCACCTTCCCGGCTACCTGCGTGCCGAGCGTCGCGACCGCGGTGAGTTCATCCGCACCTTCCTGCGCCGCTACGAGGGGATGTCGCAGGCCCGTCTCGAGAGGATCGTGGAGGGCGGCTACGCCGACACCATGCTCGGGCACACCGCCACCGCCGCACTCGAACGGGCGGCCGCCCACCGCGCCGCCGGCCACCGCACGGTGCTCGTCTCCGGCTCCATCGAGACGCTCGCGGCACCCGTGGCGGCCGCATTCGACGAGGTCGTCGCCGGCCAGATGCATGTGAAGGACGGCCAGCTCACCGGCTACCTCGGGCGCCCGCCGCTCGTCGACGAAGCCCGCGCCAACTGGCTGCGACAGTACGCCGAACGCGGCGGGTACGACCTGAGCGCCTCCTACGGCTACGGCGACAGTCACGCCGACCTGGTGTGGCTCGAACTGCTCGGCCACCCGCACGCCGTCAACCCCGACAGCCGTCTCGCCCGCGAAGCCGGCCGCAGGCGTTGGCGTATCGATACCTGGAAGAGCGGGTCGCGTTCAGCCAATCGTGCTTTGATCGCAGTACGCACCACCGGATCCGGAAAATCCCCCGAGGAAGGAGCGGGCGAGGCGCTCTGACGCTCCGCCCGGACAGCCATGGCATTCGACATCGATCGCTACACGACGAACTCGGCTGCCGTCGCGTGGGCCGACCTCGACCTCGACGTGTTCGACGAGCACCCGCTTCCGCCCGAGACGCTGCGCACACTGCGCTACATGTGCGACATCGAGTACCACACCACCTGCTACCTGCGTGACCTGCTCACCACCCCGTCGCACAACGAGCCCGAGGTGGGCGCGTTCATGACGATGTGGAACCGCGAGGAGTTCTGGCACGGCGAGGCGCTCGCCGCGGTGCTCGCGAAGCACGGCATCACCGTCGACTACGACGTGCTGAAGGCCACCCGCCTGAAGCTGGGTTGGAAGGACCGCCTCGACCCGATCAAGCAGTCGGTGATGGGCGGGCTGGTCGGCAACGACTTCGTGGCCGTGCACATGAGCTGGGGCGCCGCCAACGAGTGGTCGGCGAACGCCGCCTACCTGCGGATGGCCGAACTCGAAGGCAACCCGGTGCTCGCCGAACTGCTGAAGCGGATCGCGAAGCAGGAGACCCGGCACGTCGCGTTCTACGCATCCCAGGCTCGCGACCGGCTCAACGCCTCGAAGAAGGCGCAGAAGATCACCCGTTTCGCACTCAGCCGCTTCTGGGGCCCGGTCGGTTCGGGTGTTCAGGACGACGCCGAGGTCACCCACGTGATGAACCACCTCTTCGCCGGCCCCGAGGGTCGCAAGCTCGTGCGCGACGTCGACTCGCACATCGCGAAGCTGCCCGGCATGGCCGGACTCACGATCATCGAGGACTCGCTCGACAAGCGCGGCATCGCGGCGTGAGCCCTCAGCGCGCCTGGGCGATCGCGCTCGACGTCGCGCTCTACCTGGCGCTGCCGCTCGTCGGCCTGTTCGTGTGGGGCTGGGACTGGCGGCCCATCGTGCTGCTGTACTGGCTCGAGAACATCACCATCGGCGGGGCCACCTTCATCTCGCTCGTGAGGCGTGCGCGCGCCGGAGAGCCGCAGGGCATGCCCGCCGGGTTCTTCCTGATGCACTACGGGCTCTTCACGTTCGTGCACGGCGTCTTCGTGATCGTGATGATCAACCTGATCCCGGTGATGACCGACACCCCCGCGGCCCCGTTCGACCCGCTCTGGGTGGTGGCGGTCTGGCTGCTGACGACGCTCGTGCAGTGGTTCCTGGCGCTGCGCGCGGACCCGCCCCTGCCATCCGGAATCGGGCGCGCGTACGGTCGCGTGATCGTGCTGCACCTGACGATCCTCGGGGCCGTGTGGCTGATCGCCGCGTTCGGCCTGCCGGCGATCGTCGCCGTGTTCCTGGTGGTGCTGCACGCGATCGTCGACATCGCGGGGCTGGTGCTGCCCTCACTCGCGAAGCGTCGGGGCTACCGGATGCGGCAGACCGATCCGGGCACCTGGGCGCTGGAGCGCGACCCGGAGGCCGGGCGCTAGTTCACTCCGGTTCGTTCGCCGCGGGCGGGATGGGGGTGTCGCCCTCCGCCTTCACGATGTCCATCAGCGTCTCGCGGTCGGAGGTGCCCTGACCGGTGAGACTGTTCTCGATGTCCTCCGACTGCCCGCTGTTGACCACATCCCAGGTCACGGCAGAGTCGCCCGACTGGTTTCCACTCGCGTTCGTTCCCATGTTCCCGGCTTAGCACTCCCTGGCTCGATCCCGGGTGGGAATCCCGTATCATCGTTTGCGCAATCGATTTTTCACGCGCGATCGAAGGGGATCCGTGGAGCAGAACCTGTTCACCCACCCGCTGGCCACTCCCGCCTGGGAGTCCGAGCCGGCGGCCGCCCTGCGGCTCGCGACGCGATCGCTGTGGACGTCCCCCCGCGCCGACGAGACGGGCGCACCCGATCGCCGCATCATCCACCAGCGCGCGATCTTCACCAGCCGCCCGGGCACCTTCGACGCCCTGAACGTGGGATGGGGTCCCGGCTACCACAAGTGCGCCAGCGGTCAGGAGCGGGATGCCGCGCTCGACGTGATCGTGTCGCGCGGGGAACGCGACGGGTGGCGTGAGGTGGGCCGTCTGCGCACGAGCGCGGAGGAACTCGGCGCCACCGGCGCCCGCCTCGACCTCGGAGGCATCGAGACCTCGTCCCTCGTCGCCGAGGTGCGGCGCGCGGCCACCGACGGCTGGTGGCCGGGCTGGAACCTGGCGACCGCCGGGCTGCGTCTCACGGGTGAGCTCGACCGCACGTGGAGTCCCGGGCCCGACGGCTGGCTCGACGTGGGAGAGGTCGACACGAGCGGCGCATCCGCGGGGGTCGAGGCAACCCGCACCGCGACCGAGGTCGTCTTCACGACCGCGCACCTCTCGGTCGGGTTCCGCCTCAAGAGCCCCGCCTGGTCGCATCTGGGCATCGACCAGGACGGCGCCGGCGCCATCCGCGACAACCTGCTGCAGCTGCCCCGCTCGATGGACATCGTGCGCTCGGGCGTCTACCCGTCGGGGGTCTACCCCGTGCTGCGCGACCAGAACGCCGAATACCTCGCCCAGGGCCCGCGCTTCGCCGGCACCGACGGCACCCTGCCGATGGGGTTCCTGCACCGCGGCTACCACGGCACCACCGAGGTGCGCGGCTCGACGGTGAGCTACGACGTGACCGTCCCGGATGCCGGCCAGCGCTACGTTCTCGCGTTCACCGTGCACGCCGACCGCATCGAGTTGCGCGCCGAGCGCCATGCCGCGCGGGATCGACGCGCCTGGCAGAGCTCGGCCTGGCATGTGGCGCTCGACAACCGCGTGACCCCGTCGGTCGCGCTCGGCGAACCGACCTTCGCGGGCGAGACCGGCCTCATGCGCGGGCCCGTGAACTGGCACTTCCCCCGCCACGGCACGCTCGTGCTGAGCAGCGAGAACGCCGACGGCGACGGCGTCCTGTGGCGCAGCGACTCGGTGCGCCCGCTCGACACGAACACGCTCGAACTCAAGCTCGGCGAGCAGCCGACGCCGTTCGGCGACTACCTGCTGCCGGCCGGCATCCACCGGGCCGAGGTCACCATGCGCGTGGAGACACCGGCCCTCACCGGCCTCCGCAGCGGCACCCCGGCCGCCGTGCGGCGGGCGCTCGAACGGCACACGCTCACCGCGCTGCCGTTCCGCGCCGACACGACCACGTACTCCAACAACGGCGCATCGATGCACTGCACGACCTCGCTCGCCGACGTCTCGGCGATCGCCGTGCAGCTGGGCGACGCTCCCGGCATCCGCCCGCTCGCATGGGTGGGCGACTCGCTGCAGCGCTGGCTCGACGGTGCGCCGAGCTACGGATCGGGGGCCACCTCGCACGGCGACCACCGCCTCGAAGACGAGTACGTGCACATGGCCGCCAACACGCTGCTGGCGATGGGCCGCTACCTGGAGGCGTCCGGAGACGACGCGTGGTTCGAGCGCAACCGCACCCGGATCGTGCGCGAGCTCGACGACATGCTGGCCCGTGACGTGGACGGCGACGGGCTCGTCGAGTCCACCCTGCGGCGCGGCGTGACGGGCGAGCACCAGTGGAGCACCGCCTGGGCCGACGTGATCTCGTTCGGCTGGAAGGACGCGTGGGCGAACGCGGTGCTGTGCGAGGCGTGGCGGGTGTGGGATGCGGTGCTGCGCGCGCACGGAGAGCCGGAGCTCGCGGATCGCATCGCCGCATCCCGCTCCGCCCTCGTCGACGTCTACGTGCCCACCTTCCTCAACCCGGCGACGGGACTCATCGCCGGGTGGCGCTCGCAGGATGGCGAACTGCACGACCACGGCTTCTCGATCGTCGTCGCCCAGGCGTGCGCGACGGATGCCGTGCCGGTCGACGATGCCCGCCGCATCATGCGGGCACTCGTCGCGGCGTGGGACGACGCCGGCCTCGACGACCTGCGCAACGGCATCCCGCTGAACCTCTGGCGCATCCCGGAGGACGAGATCGGCGGAGTGGTGTTCGGTCTGCCGATGGGCAGCTACCAGCAGGGCGGCTACTCGCACCACGGCGCACGCGTGCTGGTGGAGGCGTTCGACCGCTGCGGGATGCCGGAGCAGGCCGACCGGGTGCTCGAGCAGCTGTGCGAGACGATCGGCGACGACAGCTCGTTCGGCGGGCTCGGCAGCGGTCGCGACTGGCGGATGGCCGATGGCACGCCGAGCGGCTACGAGGGCCAGCTCGTCGAAGGTTTCAGCGTTCTCGCGGCGGCTCTCGGCCGCTACGGCGAGCGCCCGGTGTCTACGCTCGGGAACGAGCCGGAGGAGTGAACATGCTGAGAGTGGTCGAAGCCACCGCGAGTGTCGTGCCCGTCGCGACGCGCATCCCGTTCCGGTACGGCATCGCCGAGATGACCCGCGCCCCGCACGTGCTGGTGGAGGTGCGCATCGCGACCCCCACCGGCAGCTCGTCCGGCTGGGCGAGCGAGCACCTGCCGCCCAAGTGGTTCATCAAGGATGCGAACCTGCCCTTCGCGGAGGAGGTGGCGATCCTGTCGCGCGCGATCCTCGCCGCTGTCGAGGAGGCCGGCCGCGTCGAGGCGCTGCACGCCTTCGACTTCGTGCGCGAACTCGACCGCCGGCAGACGGTGTGGGCGGAGCAGGCGGGCGTCTCCGGTCTCGTCGCGGGTCTCGGGGTGGCGCTCGTCGAACGCGCCCTCATCGACGCCGTGTGCCGGCACGCCGCCACCCCGTTCGCCGACGCCCTCGACGACGGGACCCTCGGGTTCGACGCCGCCGACATCCACCCGGAGCTGGCGGATGCGGCACCTTTCCGTGCGCACCGCGGGCGCGACATCGCCGTGCGCCACACGGTCGGCCTCGCCGACCCCCTCGTCGACGCCGACGTGACCGACGACCCGGGCGACGGTCTGCCGGTGAGCGTCGAGTCGGCGATCCGCGCCTACGGGGTCACCCGCTTCAAGCTGAAGACGGTGGGCGACGTGGATGCGGATGTCGCGCGCATCTCGGGCCTGCTCGAGGTGTGCGAGCGCATGGGGGTCGACCCGCGGTTCACGATCGACGGCAACGAGTCGATGCGCACCGCGGAGCACCTCTCGGGTTGGCTGCGCGGCCTGTACGAGAGCCCGGTGGCGGATGCGTTGCGCGCACGCCTGGACGCGGTCGAGCAGCCGATGTACCGCGACGTCGCCCTCGGCGACGAGGCGGCCGCGGCTCTCGCCGAGGTCGGTCAGCTCGCCCCGGTGATCATCGACGAGTCGGACGACGCGTTCGACACCGTGCGTCGTGCCATGGACATCGGGTACGCGGGCGGCACCTACAAGGGATGCAAGGGCGTCTTCCGGGGGCTCGCGAACGCGGCGCTCGTGGCGCACCGCGGGCGCGACGGGGCGCGCACGGTGCTCACGGCCGAGGATCTCAGCACGATCCCGCCGCTCACCGTGAACCAGGATCTGGTGGTCGCATCCGCGATGGGCCTCAGCCACATCGAGCGCAACGGCCACCACTACTTCGCGCGGTTCGCACCGATCGACGCGACGCTCGCCGATCGCACGGTGGCGGCGCATCCGGATGCCTTCGACACCCGCACGGGCGCCCCGCGCCTGCGGATCGAGGGCGGGGTGCTGCGCATCGGGACCCTGCTCGACGCCCCCTTCGGGCTCGCGCCCGAGCCCGAACCGGCGGACCTCGCCCCGCTGACGCCGGAGAGCGCCGCCGCGCTCGCCTGACCTCTCGCGCACGGGTGTGCACCGACTCGCGTCTTTGTTGATGAGCAATCGGTTGCGCATTCGCGCCGAACATGATTTGATCGACCGGATGAAAGGCCTGTCAATGACGACTCACGACCTTCCCAGCACGCCCCTCGACGTGTTCCGGAACGGCACCGTCATCCCCGCGCATGTGCTCGCCCTCACCGAGCAGCTGCAGATCGACGAGCGCCGCCAGCGCGCCCTCACGCGCTACTACCTCGACGCCGGGGTGGGCGGGCTGGCCGTCGGCGTGCACACCACCCAATTCGGCATCCGCGCCGCCGGCATGTACGCAGACGTGCTGGGCCTGGCATCCGAGACCGCGCGCGAGTGGACCGACCGTCCGCTCGCGCTCATCGCGGGAGTCACCGGCGACACCCCGCAGGCGGTAGCCGAGGCCGAGACCGCCACCGGCCTCGGCTACACGGCGGCACTGCTCAACGTCGCCGCGTGGAAGGGCCGCGACGAGGCCGACATCCTCTCCCACGTGCGCACCGTCGCCGAGGTGATGCCGGTCGTCGGATTCGCGCTACTGCCGCAGGTGGGCGGCTTCCACCTCTCGAGCGCCTTCTGGCGCGAGTTCGCCGGCATCCCCCAGGTGATCGGCATCAAGATGGCGCCCTTCGACCGCTACCGCACCCTCGACATCGTGCGCGGCGTCGTCGACGCTCACGCCGAGGAGCGCATCACGCTCTACACCGGCAACGACGACCACATCGTGCTCGACCTGCTGCAGCCCTTCCGCATCCCCCGCGACGGCGAGCAGGTGACCGTGCGGGTGCGCGGCGGCCTGCTCGGTCACTGGAGCGTCTGGACCCGCCGTGCCGTCGAGCAGTTCGAGCGCATCCGGGCACTGCCCGACGACGCCCCCGTGCCCGTCGAGCTGCTCGCCCTCGACTCGGCCGTCACCGACGCCAACGGCGCCATCTACGACGCCCGGAACGACTTCGCCGGATGCATCCCCGGCTGCCACGAGGTCCTGCGCCGGCAGGGTCTCTTCGCCGGAACGTGGTGCCTCGACCCCGCCGAGACGCTCTCGCCCGGGCAGCTCGAGGAGATCGACCGCGTCATCCGCGCCCACCCCGACCTCGCGGACGACGAGTTCGTCGCCGCCGGACTCGAGCGCTGGCTCGCCTGACCACCGCACGCACGAACAGGACACCATGACAGACCACAGACTGCTGACCTTCGACACCCTGCCCGACCGCTTCGAGACCGTCGAGGCGCTCGACGAGTTCATGTCGCGGCCGAGCGCCGACACCGTGCGCGAGCTCGCCGAACTCGACGGCGACATCATCGTGCTCGGCGTCGCCGGCAAGATGGGCATCGGCCTGGCGCGACTGCTGAAGCGCGCCACCCCCCACAAGCGCATCGTGGGCGTCGCCCGGTTCAGCGAAGAGGGCACCCGCGAGAAGCTCGAAGAGGCGGGGGTCGAGGCGATCCAGGCCGACCTGCTCGACCGGGACCAGGTGGAGGCGCTGCCGAAGCTGCCGAACGTGATCTACATGGCTGGCCTCAAGTTCGACTACCGCGGCCGCGAGGACTTCCTCTGGGCCATGAACACGCTCGTCCCCTCCTACGTGGGCGAGGCGTTCCGCGACTCGCGCATCGTGGCGCTGTCGACGATCCACGTCTACCCGTGGTCCGACCCGCGCCGCGGCGGCGTCACCGAGGACTCCCCGCCGCTCGCCCGCAGCGGCGAGTACGCCAACTCGGTCGTCGGCCGCGAGCGCACCTTCCAGTACCTCTCGCGCATCCACGGCACCCCCGGCCGCATCGTGCGCTTCGTGTACGCGATCGACATGCGCTACGGCGTGCTGCAGGAGATCGCCACCTGGGTGCGCAACGGCACCCCGATCCCGCTCGCCACCGGCAACGTCAACATCCAGTGGCAGGGCGACGCGATCAACCACTTCGCCCGCCTGCTCACCCGGGTGGACTCCCCCGCATCCGCCATCAACATCGGCGGACCGGAGAACGTGTCGGTGCGCCGCATCGCCGAGTCGTTCGGGGCGCGCTGGGGGATCGAGCCGGTGTTCGAGGGCCAGGAGAGCGACCTCGCGCTGCTCGTGAACTGCGACCGCGCCGCCGCAGAGCTCGGCAACCCGGTCGTGCCGGTCGAGCGGATGGTCGACTGGGTGGCCGACTGGGTCGAGAACGACATGCCCGCCTACGGCAAGCCCAGCAAGTTCCAGATCCGCGACGGGATCTTCTGATGACCGGGATGCTCGACGGGATCACCGTCGTCAGCTTCACGCACTTCCTGCAGGGCCCCTCGGCGAGCCAGCTGCTCGCCGACCTGGGGGCGGATGTCGTGAAGGTCGAGCCGCGCGGCGGCGCGTTCGAGCGCACCTGGACGGGGCCCGACCGCTTCGTCGAAGGCTTCTCGCCGTTCTTCGCGCTCGGCAACCGCAACGTGCGCAGTGTCGTCGTCGACCTGAAGAACCCGGACGGCATCGAGGTGGTGCGCGGGATGCTCGCGACGGCCGACGTGCTCGTCGAGAGCTTCCGCCCCGGCACGATGGACAAGCTGGGACTCGGCTACACCGAGCTCTCGGCCGTGAACCCCCGGCTCGTGTACGCGTCGCTCTCGGGCTACGGCTCCGACGGCCCCTACCGTGACCGACCCGGGCAGGACGTGCTCATCCAGGCGCTCTCCGGGCTCGCGATGGCGACCGGCCGTGCCGACGCTCCCCCGACCCCGGTCGGCGCGTGCGTCGTCGACCAGCACGCCGCCGTGCTCGGCGCCTTCGGCATCCTGGCGGCCCTCCACGGCCGCGAGCGCACCGGTCGCGGCGGTCTCGTCGAATCGAACCTGCTGAACGCGGCCCTCGACCTGCAGATCGAGCCGCTCGCGTACGCGCTGAACGGGTTCCCGTCGAGCCGTTCCGCGAGTGGCGTCTCGTCGCCGTTCTACACCGCGCCGTACGGCGTGTTCGCGACCTCCGACGGCTACCTCTGCATCTCGCTCACCGGGCTCGACGCCCTCGAGCGGGTGTTCGCCGACCCGTGGTTCGCCGAGGTCGATGCCGACGCCCGCTACGCCGAACGCGACGCCGTCAACGACCGGGTCGCCATGCACATGCGCACCCGCACGAGCGCCGACTGGGTGCAGCACTTCGGCGAGCAGCGCATGTGGTTCGCACCCGTGCAGGGCTACGACGAGGTGATGGTCGACCCGCAGGTGCTGCACAACGACTCCTTCGACTCGTTCGAGCACGAGACGGCGGGCACCATCCGCACCCTCAAGCATCCGGTGATGTACGACGGCGAGCGCCCCGGCATCCGCACCGCACCGCCCGAGCTCGGCCAGCACACCCGCGAGGTGCTCGCCGCCCTCGGCTACGACGACGACGCGAGCGCGGAGCTGTTCACGTCGGGGGCGGTCGGCTAGATGTCCGAGCCGGAGCTGCTCGTCGAACGGTCCGGCACGCGGCTCTCGCTCGTGCTCAACCGGCCGCAGGCGCGCAACGCCGTCTCGGTGGCCATGCTCGACGCGCTCGTCGACGCGGTGACGGATGCGCGCGAGCGGCGCACCGACGTCGTCACCATCACGGGCGCCGGCGGGTACTTCTGCGCGGGCGCCGACATCACCTCCTACGCGTCACCCAACGACCGGCCGAAGGAGCTGGAGGCGTTCACCCGCAAGGCGCGCGACCTCTGCCGGGCGATCGAGACGCTGGATGCGGTGACGGTGGCCGCCGTCGACGGGCCATGCCTCGGCGGCGGGTTCGAGCTCGCGCTCTCGTGCGACCTCGTGATCGCCGCGGATACCGCCCGGTTCGGCCTGCCCGAGACACGCCTCGGCCTGATCCCCGGATGGGGCGGCACACAGCGCCTCACCGCCGCGATCGGCGCGCCCCGCGCGCGGCGCCTCGTGCTCACCGCCGAACTGGTGTCGGCGGTGCAGGCGGCCGAGTGGGGGGTCGTGGCGCGGGTCGTCGAGCCGGCCGCGCTCGAGGCGGCACTCGACGACCTCGCGACCGACCTGCTCGCCCGCGCGCCGCTCGCACTCGCCGCCGCCAAGCGTGCCATCCGAGCGGCGGAGACACCCGCGTGGCCCACCGTCGGCGCCGCACGCGAGACCGTCGAATTGCTCGCCCTGTTCGCCTCCGCCGACGGCGCGGAAGGCGTCGAGGCGTTCATCCAGAAGCGTCCGCCCGCCTTCACCGGAGCCTGAGGAGACCCATGCTTCCCGCGCACACCTCGCCCCACCTCGACACCTGGCGCCTCGACGCGGTCGTGCCGCCCGACCACGGCATCCCGGTGCTCGCCGAGGTCGACGTGCTCGTGGTGGGCCTCGGGGCGGCGGGAGTCGCCGCGGCCACCGTCGCGGCGGAAGAAGGCCTCAGCGTGCTCGCCGTCGAACGCTACGGCTTCGCCGGCGGCGCGGCGGTCGCCGGCATGTCGGGCACCGTGTGCGGCCTCTACCTCGCGACGGACACCCCAGGCGACGGCCCCACGCAGGTGGTCGCCGGGTTCACCGAACGCTTCCGCGCGGGCCTCGAAGCGCGCGGCGGCGTCACCCCGCCGCAGCTCTACGGCAAGACGTGGACCGTCGCGCACGACCCGCTCGTGTGGCGGGAGACGGCGGATGCGCTGCTCACCGCATCCGGGGCACGCGTGATCTACCACGCGGCCGTCACCGCCGTCGTCATGGACGGCCCCCGTGTACGCGGGGTCATCATCGAATCGAACGCGGGACGCGTGGCCGTGCACGCCCGGCGCACCATCGACGCGTCCGGCGACGCCGCGGTCGTCGCGCGCGCGGGCGGCGACTACTTCTACGGCGACGGCGGGCGCATCCAGAACCCGACCATGTTCTTCCGCCTCGGCGGCGTCGACACCGACGCGTTCTGGGCGGCCTACGGCGACGACACCATCTGCCCGCCCTGGGTGACCGACGCCATCCGCGCGGCGCGCGACGACGGCGCCGACCTGCCCCGCGAGAAGGTGTGGATCTTCCGCACCACCCGGCCCGGCGAGCTGCTCGTGAACGCCACCCGGCTCGCCGCATCCGACGGGCGCGTGCTCAACGTGATCGACCCCGAGGACTTCACCATCGCCGAGATCGCGGGCCGGCTGCAGGTGCGCGAATACGCGCGGTTCCTGCGCGAGACGATGCCCGGATGCGGTGGCGCCTACGTCGTCGACACCGGTGTGGAGGCCGGCATCCGCCAGACCCGCAGCATCGTGGCCGACGTCCCCCTGACGAACGCCGACGTCGTCGCATGCCGCAAACGCGACGACGCGATCGTGCGGTCGCCGTGGCCCATCGAGCTGCACGACGGCGCCCGACCCAAACTGCACTGGCTTCTCGACGACTGGTACGAGGTGCCGTACGGCGCGCTGCTGCCGGTCGGACTCGACGACGTGATCGTCGCCGGACGCTGCCTCGGCGCCGAACACGAGGCGCTCGCCTCGGCGCGCGTGACGGCGCAATGCTTCGAATATGGCCACGCGGCCGCTCGCGCCGCTATCCTGTCGCTCGCGCAGACGCGCGCTCTGCGCGACATCGATGTCGCCGAGTTGCGCCGTGCAATGCGGCTGGCGGGCAGCGCTCTGTGATCGGAGAACGTGGTATCAACGCATGGTGAGACTCAAGGACGTCGCCGCCCTCGCCGGGGTATCCGTATCCGTCGCCTCCCGGGCGCTCACGGATGACGTCCAGGCGCGCATCAGCACCGAGACCCGTGCGCGCATCGCCGCCGCCGCCGAAGAGCTCGGCTACCAGCCCGACCACCGCGCCCGGGCGCTGCGCCTCTCCCGGTCGGGCGCCATCGCGCTGATCGTGCCCGAAGTGAACAACGCCATCTTCGGCGGGCTGCACTCCGGCATCCAGGACGCCTGCCAGACGCGCCGCACCGCCGTGCTGCTCGGCCAGCTGAACGCATCCGACCGCTCCGCCGACTCGCTGTCGCGCCTCATCGGCAACGGGCGCGTCGACGGCGTGATCCTGCAGCGGGCCGAAGACTACGACGACGCCTCGCTGCAGGCGGCCCTCAACATCTCCGTGCCGACCGTGCTGTTCAACTCCCGCCTCCCCGGCCGCGTCGGTTCGGTCGTGCTCGACGACCCCGCAGCCGTGCGGATCGCGGTGGAGCACCTGCGCTCGCTCGGCCACCAGCACATCGGCTTCATCGCCGGTGCCGCCCACCACGACGCGGCGGCCCGCCGACTCGAGGCCTTCACCGAGCTGACCGCCGGCGACTCACCGCATCCGGAGTGGATCCAGTCGGGCGGCTGGGAGGCGCCCGCCGGTCACGACGCGATGACGCGCATCCTGGGCCTCGACCGTCGGCCGACCGCAATCGTCGTCGCATCCCTCAACGCCGCGGTCGGTGCGCTGCACGCTGCCGCCGGGCTCGGCGTGAAGGTGCCCGACGAGCTGTCGATCGTCTCCATCCACGACGCGTGGATCGCCTCGTACACGGTGCCCGAACTCACGACCGTGCGCATGCCGATGGCCGACGCCGGCCACCGCGCCGCCACCATGCTGCTCGACCACCTCGACGGCGCCGAGCTCGACGACCTGGTGATCTCCGATCCGGCGCCCGAGCTGCTGGCGCGCGGTTCGAGCACGGCACCGCGCTCCTGACGCGGGCCGGGGGCGCTCCCGTGGGTTGGTGGGCTCTCAAATCAAGGAGTTCACCGCTCGAATCAAGGAGTTCGTGTGGCCAGAGTGGCTGGTGAGCCCTCCGAGGGCGTAATTCCTCACCGGCTCCTTGATTCGAGCGGTGAACTCCTTGATTTGAGAGCGGGACTCCTTGAGTTGAGAGCGGGAGCGGCAGCAGCTCAGAGCGCCTCGCGCACCGCCGCCGGGTCGAGGTGGCCGTCGGCCACCACGAGCCGGTGCACGAACGACAGCGAGCCGTCGGCCGGCACCGTGAGCCCGTCGACGTAGGCGCAGGCCCAACCGATCGCCGAGAACGGGTCGAAGCGGTGCAGCCAGCGCTGGTGGCCCTGCCGCGGCACGTCGCCGAATGCGAGGCCGAGGGTCACCTCGTCGCCGGATGCGGTGAGCCCGTGCACGATCATGGTGCGCGATTCGCCCCCCGACTCGGTGAGATCGACGCCGTCGCCATCGAGGTCGACCGCGCCGAATCCCTCGCCGAGCCGCAGGAACAGGCCGCCGTATCCGCCATCCGGGCGCCCGCGCTGGGCGGGGGTCGCGAGCGAAACATCGGCACCCGTCGCGCTGCGCAGGGTGGTCGCGAAGTCGATCACGAGCGCGTCGGCGCCGTCCAGCTCGGTCAGCCGGAAGCCCCAGCGGCGGTCCTCGTCGAGCAGCGGCTCGCCGCCGTGACCGAGCCACCGCAGCGACTCGGAGACACGCACCGAGGTGGCGTCGCTCTCATCCGTCCACGAGAGGTGCTCGATGCGCCCCTGGTCCTCGACGACGCGGTAGCCCTCATCCGGGCTGAAGTACGTGCCACCGCCCCACAGGTTGTGGGCGTCCACGCGGGGCATCGCGAACTGCAGGCCGTGATGCCAGGTGTGGTCCTCGGGTGCGAACCCGGTGATCACCACTCCGCCGGGCGTGCGAAGCGGATGGATGTGGGGCTTGGGCGTATCGATCGGCCCGATCCCCTCACCCGTCGCGAGCAGGGCGAGCGAGCGTCCGTCGAGCAGCAGCTCGCGTTCGCCGCCCGGCAGTTCGGAGAGGGTCAGCTCAGCCACGTCGCGCCTCCGCCCGGGCCGGACCGGCCGCATCGAGTGCCTCATAGAACGGATCGCCCGCGACGATCTCGCCACGCTCGACCACCCGCCCGACGGCGGATGACTTGTACAGCGCCGTGAGGAACTCGAGCGTCGCACGCGACTCCTCCGTCGTCAGCTGCGGCTTCTCGCCGGCGCGCCAGCTCGCCACCAGCTCCGCCAGCTGCGCGCGGTGCGCGTTCACCACCATCTCGGGTTCGTCGGCCGCCCAATCCTCCACGACCACCGCGGCATCGCCTTCGCCGATCGTGCGCACCGACCACTCCGACAGCAGCGGCAGGTACAGCGTCTCGAGCGAGACGGATGCCTTCTCGGCGATCACCTGCAGGGTCGTCACGGGGTCGTGGCTGACCACCGTCGTCACGACGCTCGCGATCGCGCCGCTCGAGAAGCGCACGCTCGCGACGCTCGCATCCTCGACCTCGATCGGACGCGACACCGTCTCGGCGATGCCGCTCACGCTCGACCAGTCGCCGCCCATCAGCCACAGCAGCAGGTCGACCGCGTGGTACGCCTGGGTGGTGGTCGACCCGCCGAACTCGGTCGCGAACTTGCCGCGCCACGGGATGTCCCAGTAGTCGGGCCCGCGGAACCAGTTCGTGTGCGAGATGCCGACCAGCGGGCGGCCCCAGCGGCCCTCGCGCAGGTCGCGCTCGACCTGCCGCGACCCGCCCGAGTAGCGGAACTGCGACACCGTCACGCACCACTCGCCCGTCTCCGCCTCCACCGCGGCGATGCGGTCGGCGGATGCGAGCGAACCAGTGAGCGGCTTCTCGCAGTACACCCACGACCCGGCGCGCATCGCCTCGATGGCGAGCGGCTCGTGCAGGTGCGGCGGGGTCGCGACGACAGCGATGTCAGGGGCGACCTCGGCGAGCATCGTGGTGGCATCCGCGAACAGCGCCGAGCAGCCGAACCGCTCGCCCGCCGCCTCGCGCCGGCCCGCATCCGGGTCGACGATCGCGACGAGCTCCACCTCGTCGGCGAGCGCCTCGATGGCGGGGAGGTGAGCTGCGGCACCGATGCCGCCCGCGCCGATGACGGCGATACGTGCTCGAGAGGACATGGAGGTGATTCAGCCTTTCAGACCGGTGGTGGCGATGCCCTGCACGAGATACTTCTGCCCCACGAGGAAGAAGCCGAACAGCGGGCCGAGGGAGACGACGGCCATGGCGAACATGGCGCCCCAGGCGCTGTCACCGCTGACGTCGAGGAAGGCGTTGAGCCCCAGCGGGACCGTGTAGTTGCGCGGGTCCTGCAGGTAGATCATCGGGGTGAGGAAGTCGTTCCACGTCCAGATGAAGGTGAAGATGGCCGACGTCGCCAGTGCGGGCTTCAGCAGGGGAAGGATCACGTAGAAGAACGTCTTCCACGGCCCCGCGCCGTCGATCTTCGCCGCCTGGTCGAGTTCCGTGGGGATGCCCCGCAGGAACTGCACCATGAGGAACACGAAGAACGCGTCGACGGCGAGGAACTTCGGCACCACGAGCGGCAGGATCGTGTTCACCCAGCCGAAGTTCGCGAACAGCACGTACTGCGGGATGAGCAGGACGTGGTGCGGCAGCATGAGCATGCCCATCATGCACGCGAAGAAGATCGTCTTGCCCTTGAACTGCATGCGCGCGAAGGCGTACGCCGCGAGGGTGCACGCCACCAGGTTCCCGATGACCGAGAGCAGGGCGACGACCGTCGAGTTGAGGATGAAGGTGCCGAACCCGACGCCGGCCCCCTCCCATCCGCGGGCGTAGTTCTCGAGGGTGAACGGGTTCGGGATGGGCGACACCTCGGAGAAGATGTCCTCGCCCTCCTTGAACGACGCACCCAGCATCCAGATGAGCGGGTACAGCATCACGAGACCCACTGCGATCAGCAGTGCGTGCTTGAACGTGGTGCGGGCGGGGCTGCGCTTCATGCCGACCGTCATCGCGACGGTGCGCTGGTCGAACTTCACGTCAGTCGTCATAGTGCACCCAGTACCTCGAGAACCAGAAGTTGACGGCCGTCACGAGTGCGATGACCAGGAACAGGATCCAGGCCATGGCGCTCGCGTAGCCCATCTGGAATCCGGTGAAACCGCGCTGGTAGAGATACAGCGTGTAGAAGAGGGTCGAGTTGACCGGGCCGCCGGTGCCTCCCGAGACGACGAACGCCGGCGTGAACGCCTGGAACGCGCCGATCATCTGCAGGACCAGGTTGAAGAGCACGATCGGGCTGAGCATCGGCAGCGTGATGTGGCGGAACGACCCCCACCTGCCGATGCCGTCGACGGCGGCGGCCTCGTAGAGGTACTGCGGCACCTGGCGCAGGGCGGCCAGGAAGATGACCATCGGTGCGCCGAACGTCCACACGTTCAGGATCACGAGGGTGCCGAGCGCGGTCTCGGGGTTGCCGATCCAGCTCATCCCCTCGATCCCGAACCAGGCGAGGATCTGGTTGATGAGGCCGTTCGATCCGAACATCTGACGCCAGAGCACGGCGACGGCGACGCTCGCGCCGATCAGGCTCGGCAGGTAGTAGATGGAGCGGTAGAGCGACAGTCCGCGGAGTCCGCGGTTGAGGGCCATCGCCACCAGCAGGGCGAACGCCAGCTGCAGCGGCACCGACACGAGGACGTAGACGACCGTGACGCGCACGGCATCCAGGTACTTCGGGTCGTTGGTGAAGAGCTTGATGTAGTTGTCGAACCCGACCCACTCCGGCGGGGCCAGCATGCTGAAGTCGGTGAACGACAGGTACAGCGAGTAGAGCATGGGCCCGAGGGTGATGACGAAGAAGCCGATCAGCCACGGGAGGAGGAACGTGTAGGGGGCGATCTTCTCGGCGAGGATCGCCCGGCGCAGGGACGTGGACTTCCGTGCGCGGGGACCCTGAGGTCCCCGCGCACGGGCATCGCCCATACGCTCTTCCGACGACGCCTCGGGGGCGCCTGTCGGATCGGTGAGCGTTGTCATGAGCTTTCTAACTGTTGATGCGGATGGATCAGCCGAGCTCGGAGGCGGCCTGCGCCATGAACTGCTTCGCCGCGTCGGCGGGCGTCAGCTGACCGAACTGGACCTGCTGGGCGATCTCGGCGAACAAGGTGTTCACCGTCCCCGAACCAGCGGGCGCCGGGACCGGAGCGGGTGCACCGTTCTCGCGCACCGACTCGAAGATCTCGATCGCACGCTGCACGTTCTCGTTGGCGCCAGCGGAGGCCGCCTCGATGACGTTGGCGTTCGCCGGGAACCCGCGGTTGAGGCCGAGGATGCCGTTGGCCTCTTCATCGTTGAGCAGGAAGTCGACGAGCTTCGCCGCCGCCTCCTGGTGCTTCGACTGCTTCGAGATGACGAGGTTCATCGCGGTGCGCAGGTACTGTCCGGCGTCGTCGCCTTCACCGGGGAAGCGCTCCAGCGAGATGACGTTCGGGGTGCGCCCCTGAACTCCGTCGTACTGGTTGGTGAAGAGGAAGGTCGACGCGGCGACACCGGCGACGACGGCGTCGTACGGGGTGCCCTGGTACTCGGATGTGATGTCGGGGGCGGTGGCGCCGCCGCTCTCGCGGAGGTCGGCCCAGTACTGCCAGTAGTCGGCGAGGGTCTCCTCGCTGAACGCGAGCCCGTCGGCATCCAGGAAGTCCTCGCCCTGCTGCTTGGCCCAGACTTCGAAGACCTGGTAGCCGTGCGAGAGGTCGGTGACCCCGGCGAGCGATCCGCCCGACGCGCTCCGCACCTCGGCGGCGAACTCGGCCAGGTCGTCCCAGCTGTAGTCGCCCGTGGGGGCGGTGAGGCCGAGCGCCTCGACGGCGGTGTTGTCGAAGATGAAGCCCTGCGTCGAGAGACCGAACGGCATGGCCGCGAGCTCGCCGTCGACCGTGCTGACGTCGAGCAGCTCCTGCGGCCACCCGTCGGTGGAGACGTTCTCGCTCAGGTCGACGAGCTGGCCGCGGGAGGCGAACTCGACGAGCACCTCGTTGTAGAACTGGAACACGTCGGGCGAGTTGCCGCCGGTGTACTGGGTGGTGATCTTGTCGAGGTAGCCGTCGAAGCCGCTGAAGTCGCGGATGACGGTGATGTTGGGGTTGAGCTCCTCGAAGCGGTCGAGCGCTGCGTTGGTCACTTCGTGGCGGACGTCGTCACCCCACCACGCCATCCGCAGTTCGATCGGCTCGTCGCTGTCGGTCTCGCTTTCGGGCGACGAACATGCGGCGAGGGACATCATCATGGCCGCGCCTGCAGCGACTGCTGCGAGCTTCAGGCCCTTCGGGTTGCGTTGTGTGAACACTGCTTCTCCTCATTGAGACGCCCTTGCGGGCGGTGTGATCTGCAGGGGGCCTCCCCTGGGTGAACAATCGATTTCGCAACTGCTCGTGCGATGACTATACGTGGCGCGACCGAGGGCGTCAAACAACCGATCAGCCTCGCGCCCACAGCACGAGAGCGGGCACCGCGCGCTCCGCGAAGAGCTCGAAATGCGCAGCGGTCGAATACGCGTGCGCCGACAAGCGCAAACGGGCCTGTCCACCCCAGCCGGCGATCTGCGTCTCGAAACCGAGCTCGTCGGCGATGCGCTGCCGCAGCGCGCCGGCCTCATCCGGACGCTCCGCGAGGCCCGCGGGAAGCGCCACGAGCGCCATCGACGGCGCCGGCATCCCCACCGTGACCAGGTGATCCTCGCCCGTCGCATCCGCGAAGGCCGTGGCGATCAGATCGCGCCCGTACGCCACCAACTCGCGCTGATATGAGCGGATGCGGTCCCAGCCGATCGACTCCTCGAGCACCGCGATCCCCGCCGCCGACGCCAGGAAGCCCGTCGAATCGGCGGTGCCCTGCTCGTCGAACGACTCCGGATACGCGGCATCGCTCGCCCACGACTCGATCGGCGGACGCACCCGCTCGGCGGTCGCCGCATCCAGCACCGTCACGGCCGAACCGCGCACCCCGCACGCCCACTTGTGCAGGTTGCCCACCCAGGCATCCACTGTGGTGGCCGCCGGCGCCTCGAGCATGCCCGGCGCGTGCGCCGCATCGACCAGCACGGTGACCCCGCGCGCTCGCGCGGCGGCCGCGACCAGCTCGACCGGCATCTCGCGCGCGGTCGCCGACGTGACGTGGTCGATCACCACGAGCCGCGTTTCCGGCCCGATCGCGGCGATGATCGCCTCGGCAGCGGATGCCGCATCCGCATCCAACGGGACGTGCGCCGGCACGACGCGGGCGCCGGTGCGGGCCGCCTGCAGCGCGACATGCTTCGCGAGGGCGCCGTAGGCGTGATCGGTGACCACCACCTCCCCGCCCGAGAGTTCACGCAGCACCGCCGTCGTGCCCGCGCTCGCCGTCGGCACGAAGGCCAGGCCGCGGGCCGGCGCACCCAAGAACCCGGCGACGATGCGCCGCGCCTCCTCGCGCCGGGGCTGGATGCCCAGATGCCAGCGCAGCGGGTTCGCGTCGACCTCCGCCAGCAGCGCCGCGCGCAGCTCAACAGTGGAACGCGGGGCGGCCCCGAAGGAACCGTGATTGAGGTGGACGACGCTCGGATCGAGGGCCCACAGGGCGGCGGCGGGGTCGCCCGCACGCGTCAGAAGCGGCGGCGGGGCGTCAGCGGGCATGCATATCGAAGGGCTCCGGTCGGGCGGCGGTGCTCACCCGACCACCCTATTGAGACGCATGGCACGATTGCTGGATGCTTCCCTGGCGCGGTGCCGCGCTCACCTACCGGATCCTGTTCGTCGTCGTCGCCGCCTGGGCGCTCGGCCTGCTGCTCGACGTCGACGAAGGCCGCTTCGACACGGTCGCGTTCGTGTTCTTCACCGCGCTCAGCAACCTCGCCTGCCTGTTGTGGGCGGCACTGTCGGTCGCGGTCACCGCACGCGACGGCATCCGTGACGGATGGCGCGGAGCGTCGAGCCCCTCCCCGCGGGCCGCCGGCTACCCGCTCATGTCGATCATCGTGACGATGCTCATCTACCTGATCGTGCTCGCCCCGACCGTGCCCGCCGAGCAGCTCTTCACCCTCGAAGACACCCTCGTGCACGTCGTGGTGCCCGTGATGATGATCCTCGACTGGCTGCTGTTCACCCCCAAAGGCCGGCAGCGCTGGTACGACCCGCTGCTGTGGGCGATCCCGCCCTACGTGTACCTCGGGTGGGCGTTCCTGCACC